>Ga0206876_1245_pt1 | contig 12149 bp, 8 predicted proteins | sample Alteio_BWOrgCont_10_FD_152619 | JGI IMG/M metagenome (GOLD analysis project Ga0206876, IMG submission 152619) | Enriched cells from forest soil in Barre Woods Harvard Forest LTER site, Petersham, Massachusetts, United States -... | ecosystem: Environmental > Terrestrial > Soil > Temperate forest > O...
GACATGTTCGAAAGCGACGATGAAAGCGAATTTGAAGATGATGAAGACGATGAAGACGATTTGAATGACGACCTCGAATCACGGGACAATGTCCCAAGATCGATCGAAAACAACCCCTGATTCTCGGGGACGCTCCAAAAAGATGCCAGAACCGAATGGTGATTCATTCCTAAGTGGCATCACACTCAGCAAATCTTCGCGGCCACCAATGGCCCGAGCACGATCATGGACCAGCGACTCGGAATTCCGTGCTTCGACATTTTTATGCGGGCATTGCGGTTCACTTATCGCAACGTGGATGCCGCTATGGGAAGCTTCGTCACAGTCAAAGCGGTCGGTGAGGCCGGTGGTACCTGGTACGTCGAGCGCCAAGCGGAAGGCTGGCGGCAAGTCGCTCAATCGCAGCGGACGTCTACCGCGACCGTCACAAAGGGCCAAGACACAGCGTGGCGAATTCTGACCAAACGACGCAACCTCGATGACGTTTTGCGACAGTTTCCGGGAATGACAATCGAGGGCGACAAAGAACTCGGCTGTCACGCCCTGACGATGGTTTCAGTCATGACATGACCATGCGAGAATCTGAAATCGTATCTGGAAGAAATCTCGCGAATGTTCAGCGGCTTGATCAACAACTTGAATCATGAGGAAATCTGATTTGGCCTATTTTTGGTTCCTGACACCTTTCCCACGAAACACACATTTTTTCACGACGACTTGACCATGACTACAGCAGTAGTTATTCTCTTGACGATATGTGTAGTTGATCACCAGGAAGGGAAGAGATGGCCGCCGAAAAAGATCATCTGTCGCCGCTGTCGGGTGCTCAGATTGAAATCATGAATCTGATCTGGGCTCGAGGCGAAGCGGGTGTTTCCGATATCTGGAAGGCACTGCAGCAAAAGCGTCCGGTCGCTCGCACGACCGTTCTGACCGTGATGGACCGCCTGGAAAAGAAGGGGTGGCTGCATCGCCGGATCGTGGATCAACAACATCTGTATTCGGCTGCGCGAGCGCGCGACGTGACGCTGGGCGGTATGGTTCAGCGGTTGGTGGAAACCGCTTTTGCCGGTTCAGCCGAGGAATTGGTCGTGGCACTTCTGGGGGGGCGAGGCGTTTCCGATGAGGAAGCCAAGCGCATTCGCGCACTCATCGAAAAAGCACGAAGGAAGCAATCATGAACATGATCGGCGACTGGCGGACGTGGATTCCATTCCTGCAAATTCAACTGGCTGCGACGGCTGTCTTGATTGTCACAGCGTGCCTGGCGCGGCAAAAGGTTTTTCGTCGCATCCTGGCACGCGAATGGCTTTGGCGCAGCACGCTCGTTGCCGTACTGGCGTCAATGCTGGTGCCTGTGCTCAACCTCTTTCTGCCGACGGCCGGACCGCAACTGGCGATTATGCCATCAACGTCAATCGCATCACGATCACCAATCGCACGGCCGACAGAAGCACTCGACACTGTGCGAACGACGTCACAAATCGATCTGCCGATGCCGCCGGTCAATGAAATCACCGTCAACCAGGTTTCGCCAGAGAGAAGTTCCAGACCAACCGACGTCGTCACGTCGTTACCAGTGGTCCAGCAGCCGATCAGAGCTACCAAAGCTTCGCCAACGGTGGTGCCTCGTCGTCATATTTCCCTGCAAGCCTGGGTCTGTGGAAGCGTGATTGCGATCTGGCTCGCGGGTGTGATGTTCCATTTGATGCGCGGCCTGATCGGCCTGTCGATTTGCCGTAACATCGTAAGAACTGCGGTACCACTCGATCATGCCAAATTTAACGAGACACTGGAGCGAGTGCGGCAAGGATTATCGTTGAAGGCTTTACCACCTGTCTTGGCAACGTCGAAAATTGGCAGTCCAGCAGTGATTGGAACCATGCGCCCGCGAATTGTCTTGCCGCTGGCGGCGCTCGACTGGATGTCATCCACTCAACTGTCCCAAGTGCTGCTGCACGAGGTTGCGCATGTGATTCGCCGCGATCCTCTGGTCAACTTGCTGCAATTGCTTGGCCGGGCGCTCTTCTGGCATCATCCGTTGATGTACTGGTTAAATCGCCGATTGTCGGAATCGCGTGAGGAGGTGTGTGACAACTTTGTCCTTGCCCACGCTGACGCGGCCGACTACGCGGAAACGCTATTGGAAATGACACAGAAATGTCCGCGGCTTGTGCCAGCAGGCGGATTGGCAATGCTGACCGAAAATGATTCGCTGGAAGAGCGCGTTACAAGTCTGTTCGACGGAGATCGCGATCGCGGAATTCGCTGGCCGATTGGTCAGAAATTGACGCTCACGGCCGGACTGCTGCTCTTGCCGGCAATGCTGGGACTGGTTCGCGTGACGGAACGAACTGTCACGGCCGAAGAACCACAGAAGAAAACATCATTCGAAAAACCAGCCGTCGTTGAGCCACAGCAAGAAAACCTCGTGGCGGCAGTGCAAATAGGAACGGGTCGCATTTCAGGCCAGGTCGTGTTTGACAAAGACGGCCGTGCCGCGGCCAATGCGCAAGTGTTGCTGCTCAAGCCGCCTCCAAAAGGTCAGAACGTCTACATTGGAGGTTTGCCACTGATCCAGGCCACGACTGATGCCGATGGAAAATTCTCTTTCGATTCGCTGCCGGATGGCAGCTATCGCCTTTTCGCCCACTTGGGCAAGCAGACTTCACGGAAACAGAAGCAAAAGGGTACGAATGTCAAGCTGGAAGAGGGCACGAAGACTCCCGAACCCGTGGAATTGCGACTGGGTGATGGTCTCGCCATCACAGCCAGGGTGACCGATAAAGCCACGGGAGAGCTAATTCCCAACGCCACCATCCATCTGATATGGAGCGACTTGTTGGGCGATTTTCGCGCCGATGGAGAGGCCCCGGTCATCGTCCAACCACTGACTCCCGAACGCTGGTACCTGGAAGCGTGGGCCGACGGCTTCGCGAAAGAGTCGCGATGGATGAATCTGGAAACCGGTAGCGATGCGGAGACTGAGTTTCAACTGGTCCCCGGTGGCAATCTCGAAGGAGTTGTTGTCGATGCAGAGGGGAAACCCGTCGAAGATGTCGGGGTTGGTCTCCATCTCGCAGACGCTCACACTGGTTGGCCGTTCTCTGGCACCAGATCGGACGCGATTGGCCGGTATCGATTGGAACATATCCCTCTGGATCGAGATCTGCAGATTCGTATTTCCAAAATCGATTGGCTGGATCAGAACGAAATCATGCGATTGAAGGGAACGACGCAAACCCTGAACGTAACCCTGAAGCCTCGCCCGCACGGGGGCACAATTATTGGTACCGTCCGAGACGACGATGGACGTCCGATTGCCGGAGCGGACTTGAAGAATACCGGCATGGGAAGCAGTTTTGTCAGGGAGACAAAAACTGATCCGAAAGGCCGATTTAAACTCGACAATCTTTATCGTGATTCCACTGGTGTTGAAGTGGTTGTTCGCGCGAAGAGATTTGCTCCGCGTCGATTTACGGTCGAACCGGGTACAGCCAACGACCCCGCGACTTATGAATTTGACATGGAGCCTGGGCACAGCATCGTCGGCCGCGTAACCGACGACAAAGGCAACGCGATAGAGGGTGTGAGCGTTTCGTTTGATGACGGAAACGGTCCATTCAATCGCGGAAGCAACGGAACGACTGACAAAGATGGACGGTTCGAGTTCGATTCGCTGCCCGCGGATTGTCCGTTTTCATTTCAAAAGCCAGGTTATTCGGAGCTCAATCACCAAAAGTTGGCACTCGACGGCGAGCAAGAGATCTTCGTCAAATTGACTCCGGTCGGAGTCCTCTTGGGAAAGGTTGTCGACGGTGCGACGGGCGCGCCGATTCGATCGTTCAACGTGCGATTGACCTTTTCGCGCAAAGCGGAGCCTGACGAGCCTCGTGGGGGTTTGCGCGGCGTGTGGGTCAATCCGGGACAGGCGTTTCAGTCCAACACAGGCCAATTCAAAATGTCGGACCTGATCCATCGCATGTCGCTGCAACTCATGATCGACGCGGAAGGGTATGACCAGTCGATCGTCGAGCGAGTGCAAGTGATTCGCAGTGACGAGGCGAAAGAAGTTGTCTTCGAAATGAACCGGATCGATCCGGCAAAAGTTCGAAAATATTCCGGTCGATTTCTGGATTCGAAAGATGAGCCGATCGAGGGAGTTCAGTTACGACTGATTGTTGCTCGCGAACGTGACAAAGCAAATCGCGCCAGATTTCCATTCAATTGGGAAATGATTCGCAGCGGGCAAATTTCCCGTGAACCCAACCTGCTACGCTTCCTTGAAGCAACGACCGATAAAGAGGGACGGTTTGAATTTACGAACGTCCCGCGCAATGAGGATACGGAATTGGTCTGGTGGGGAAACCGTGTTCCGTCTGGGCGCGAGCAACATCTCGAAACGGGAAAGGAAGAGGAATCCATCGTCATCGGTGTGCCAGACCCGGCGCGAATCACGGGGAAGATCGATCGAAAGAAGTTTCCAAAAGTCGGCAGCATTCAAATCAATCCGACTCACGAATCGCTGGAAACTAAATATCTGGCGTTAAAAGACGATCAGGAGGAATTCGTGATAGGTAATCTGGCTGCCGGTAAATATCATGTGTCTTTGATGAGCCCGCCGGAACGAGTGCAGGGACGATTTGAAGGTGGGATGACGAGTCACCCCATTGCATCGGCGACTATCACGTTGGAAGAGGGTGACGTGAAAGAAATTGAGTTCACCAAAGTTAAAACGAAGGGCAATTGACCTCTTACCGTCGCGATCCATCATCAGTCATTGTGGCAGCGTTTTCTCAACATTTTTCTGTGGTTGGGGCTTTCCGCGAGCAATACACGATGATGTTTGATCTCAATTTGACGGCATCCACAGGAGGATTGACTTCGTAACAGAAAAACGCCATCCATTCCAACGGGTTGTCGCCGAATAGTTGGGCCGAACGTTTCACGATCACCACGCGGATCACGCCTCTCACTGGAGGGTATCTGGCGAGCTGGGGATGTGAATCCACCCCTCGCCTGGGCACGAAGATTCCGACTCGCCGGGTTGAGCTTTGGGATTTACGACGCGTTATTTTTCCGGAGCGAACGTTCCGACTTTTGGTGCGGTCCCTTGCTTTTGCTGCGCAGGGATTTGCTTCGACGCGTCATTCTCCCAGCGAAATAGCGCCGCCAGTTGCTCGCGTTCGGACTGTTCGTGTTCGATCAGTTGCGGCAAGGTGTACGACTTGCCGTCCAACCAGCGGCCTTTCATTGCGCCTTGCTCGTGATCGATTTCGTGCCAGATATATGTCAACGCCTGGGCAAATCGATTGACTGCGGTGTCCGCCAGTTGTTCAGCCTCGCGTCGGTAACGCTGGTCGCCGCCAAACTTGTGGATCAACGCTGCGACGGCGGCCAGTACTTTTGCCTCATAGTAGTCGGCCAATAATTTGTAAGCCTTCATCGTGCGAAACACTGCCTGCGCTTCTGCCTGATGGCTCTTCACCGTCAGCAACGCCTGCTCGGCCTCGCGCAGGCACTCGTCACCCAGGTTGCGTATGTGTCGCATGTGCGCTTCGGGGGTGATTGGATAATCGCCCAGGCCCCACTTCAATTCTTGCGATCCCGGACGCTCAACATTCTTGCCGAATTCCGCGCCGCTGTTGTCCCGAAACTGATTTCCCAGCCGCGCCACCACGTTCGCATAGTACCGCAAGGGCAGCAGCAGACCTGCCCGCGACGGAGACGTGAAGTAATTCCAGCGCGGATTGTCGTCTGTCCGCTTCGCGGACGTTACTTGTGCTAAGCCTGATCGCTTGATCGCCGGAGCGTCGCGAGCGATCGCATGCGGCGTTGGGACGTGCTCGGCACGGGGAGAGAGCGTCGTCTTGCGATGGACGACGGGTTCTCATCGCAATTGACAAGTTGGTTGACATGATCTCGTTATCGGTCACTATAGGGGGCCAATACATGGTCAATTTTGCGAGGCAGCGGGCAATGCGAACTTTCTGTGGGGCGGTCACCGAGATAAACGATTTGGGTGTGGTGGCAGAATACTGTCCGCACTGCGACGGTCTCAAGTGTTGCTTATTAAGAACAGTGACTCAGGGAAACTACTTCTTCTTCGCGAAAATCGCAGATCTGTTGCGAGAATGCTCCTGCATGTGTACCGATTGTCTCAAACCATTTCCGGGAAAACCTCATTGGAGCTACGCAGAAGTTGTGCCGATCCGGAACGCTCGTGGGATGGATTTGAACGACCTCTTGACGAAAACAAACCCAATTCTCGCAGATCGAATTCGCTTCAAACAAAAAATTCGGGAGTTGGGTGGCGATGAACGTTTTGCGGTCGCGTGGGAGAACGTCGAAGGAATGCGACCGGGATGGCTTCGTTCAAACCTGTTGGAGAGTTTACTCGATTGGTCGCGCTTGGGTGAGACGCAGCGGGACGAACTGTACGAGCACGTTGGGGCGCTGTCTCGAGCATGGCAGTTTGCGAGACAGATGGCCGTCGGGTTCCCTGCCTCGTCTGGATCTCTGACCTATTTCATGTCGGTGCCGATGTTTGGTCTGATTTTGATTTACATGTTCGTATCTCGCAGTTGGGTCTGGGGAGGCGTCGCTCTGGCGGCAAGTGTTATTGCAACAACGGTTCTCGAATCCAGACTGTTCCAGCGATCTGTCGGCCGATGGACGCTTCAGGTATTGATTCCTGAGGCTCAAGCGGTCAATGTCCCTCTGGATCGCTTTGTCGCCGTGGTTGATGACATACCTGGAAGTAGATTGGGGTTGACGGAAGAACTTTGGCGGATGAAAGACCAGCTTGAGAACATTCGCGAGACATTGATCGCACAAGGAACACTACAACCTATGCCGACTCAAGAAGGTCGTTGATCTGCCGACTCAGCGGTTTTTTGGATTTCCCGTCGATTTTCAATTGAGTCGATGATTGCGATTTCAGTTTCCGTTGAGGAATGTGTCGATGCCGCAGATTCTCGTCTGTGATCTTTTTCCTGAGATCTTGAAGCAAGCAGCGATTTTCACATCGACTGTGCGGCACCGCGCTCCTTGGACGCTCAGAGTCATTTTCTCCAACCTGTAAGGCCAAACAGTCTCCAAGCCAGGGTCGCAGGCGGCTTCGCCGTAGGCCTTGGACCGGTTGCCAAAAAACAAAAAACAGGTCCAAAGGACCGGTTAGCCAATTTCAGTCCCAAACATACCGTTCGTCGATTTCGAGGCCATGTTTGCGACAAAGTTCCCGAAATTCATCCTGGAATGAGCGACATCGATGATGCTGTTCCTGCTGCTGTACGTACTTTACGACAGTTTCGAGATTGGATTCGCTCACGGAGAACGCACCATATCCATGCTGCCATGAAAATGAAGTTAGAATTTATCACCAATCCGTTTCGTGGTCGCGAATCGACTGCGGGGTCCGTTGGACCTTTTCCCATTTCGACGGGAATCGATTCCAGGGCCTGCGACGAAGACGTCTCCGACCCTGGCTTGTGGACTGGCTGGCCCCCTTGGGCCGAGGAAAAATAAGACCCGATTTGACGAACAATATCAATTGTGCGACCAGCCCGAATGAATAGCGGTACGTCCCCCAACCTCCGAAGTCGGTTCATACTCACGGTGAAGAATCCACAAAAACAACATGTCACAACAGACGTACTCCTCCAAAATCCTTGACGCTCTCTCTCACGAGCCTGCTCTCCCGTTCAGCTTCCGGCTCCTTCAAAAACGCCCGTCAACTTGTCAGCTTACCTGCGAGGATGTCGGCGGGAGTGTATACATGGATCAAGGAGAAGCGGGCAAAGTCGGCGGGGTTGAACGTCAGTAGATTTGTCAGCCCGTGACGATCCATCGCGGCCACCAGGCGGGCGTCGTGTGCGGTTTTGCCCCGCACCTGGTTCATAGAAACCAAGTTGATCCACTTCCGAAAGACTCCCCGCTCGTCAAGCCGCAAACGAAAGAACGACATCCATTCTCGGATCGCATCCTCTGCGTTGCCGGGATCAAGCCCCAGACCATTCCTCTCGACCGGTCGGGTAGCGACCACCCAGAACTCGTAGAGCACTTGCGGCACGATGTGACAGTCATGCCCGCTGCGCTTGAGCCACTCGACGGCCCCGAATGCTTCGGCGTGGCGAGGATCAAGCGAGTCTTCAAGACGCACCAGCACGTTGGTGTCGACCAGAAGAATCATTCTCCGCGTCCGGCGTAAATCGACTCGCGACTATCGTCGACGTGGCCGCACCGGACGGCGTGACGTTGCACCATCGCTCGCAGCCGCGCCATGAATGCGTCCGTGCTCTCGCCACTCGGGGGCGTTGGTAAATCCTCCTCGGCTTCTTCGAAAACCACTTTTTGAAGATACTCACCCAGATCCTGTCCAAATGTCGCCGCCTTGCGACGCAGCACGGCTTCCACCTGATCCGGGATGACGATGTTGATGTTCATGATGAAGTCTTCTCCTCTTGCTTAATCGTAGCACGGTTCGCCGGGCACGTCATCATCCAGCCGATCGCGGTTTGAATCAACTCGTGCAGCTTTTCAAGTCTTACGTCCTTTGTCTCAATCCGCCGCCAAATCGCCGGACCAGAGTCTTGCAATGTGAGCCTGAAACGATAAACGGCGGCCTCGCGGTCACATGGCCGTCCGGCGTCGTACTTTGCTGGCTTGTCGAGAGTCCATACGCGAGCAAACCTTTTGCCACAACTCCCGACAGATGCCTCCAACCGGTAGACGCGCCCGCCGTACCTGGTAACCATGCCTGGACGAAACGGCCAGCCGGTAGTTGGTAGTGATTAGACAAGATTGGAAGATGTGTCGAAATGTGGCTCATCTTGGGCTTGACGGCGTATAAATAAGTTTATATTAATATGTCGTCAACAAGAAACAATTGACTCTGCCGACGGTTCCAGCTTTGCTTAAAAAGGGAGAGGCCGAAACGGCCAGTGAGTCGTTGGTAGAAAGTTGTAAATAGACAAGACAGGGCCGAGGCCGTCAGAGAGTTGTGAATCATCCGGGAGAACGCAGCGTCTCTTCGACGGATCGTGATTTGGCAGGTCTTCAACCAGGTAATGTCGGAATTGATGCGATTGGTTCGAGTCTGATTCGTGTTTGGCGCGTAATGATTTGTATTTGGCGCGTGTTTGATTTGTGTTTTCCACCAGGAAAAACAGGCATTTGCTGCTGTCCGTGTTCAAAACCAAACAAATCATTCAGATCTTTAACAACTTGGTATAAGTGAAACTGCCGGCTTGGGCGAAACGGCTGGCGCCGCTTCGCCCAGAAAGTAGTTGGTTGAAAGTAGAGAGTAGGCGGGTCTGGGGAAACGGCCGGAGACTTGACCGACGATACGTGGACGATTCGATCATCAACTTAAGGCTGAACTCTACAAATTACGGATTTTGATCAATGTCGATCATCGAGTTGCAGCGGTTTTCGAGTCCTCCAGATAAATAGATTCTGTCACGGAAGAAACCAAAACAAAGAGAACGAGCCGCCACAGATGCCGGGCGGAAGCGGCCAGTAGTCGGTTGAAGGTAGTAGACAGGTCGGAGGGTGAAATTTCGATCGTTCTCGTCAACTTGATCACGCCAACAATTCGCGAACTACGTGGGCGTTCGTCACCGCGGAATCGGTGAGCGATTCTTCGCGGCCGTGGTGGACGTACTTCAGTTGGTCGTGATCGAGGCCCAGTTGGTTGAGGATTGTCGCCAACAGATCCGGGCAGCTCACGCGATTGTCGACCGACTTGTAGCTGAATTCGTCCGTTGCGCCGTGGACATGTCCCGATTTGAACCCGCCGCCGGCGAGGATCGAGCTGAAGGCATTGCGATTATGATCGCGGCCGGTGCCATGTTGCGAGACCGGCAACCGCCCAAACTCGCCAGTCCAGAGGACGATCGTCGAATCCAATAGCCCCCGCTGCTTGAGGTCGCGGATCAGGGCGGCCGTCGGCAAGTCGACGAGCGGACAGAGTGCTTCGAGCCCCTTATTCAAGCCTTCATGGTGGTCCCACGGGTTGCCGTTGATTTTTACGGGCACCATCAGGTGCACGAAGCGAACTCCCGATTCGACCAGGCGACGGGCCATCAGGCAACGCGTGCCGAAATTTTCAGTCGTCGCGTTGTCGAGCCCGTAGAGCTGGCGTGTCGCCTGGGTTTCGCCGGAAATGTCCAGTACACGCTCGGCGCTCAACTGCATCCGTGCCGCCAGTTCGTAATTTCGGATTCGCGATTCCAGTTCGGACTCTTGCGGATACAGTTTGCGGCGCTCCTCATTGAGCCGGGCAAGCGCATCGAGATTGTTCCGCTGCATCCCTTGCGGCACCGTAAAACCCGGATGTAGATCGAGGACTGCCGCGCCGCGCGACTGGATCTCGGTCCCGCGGTAGATGGCCGGTAGCCAGCCGTTCTCCCACATCGTCGTCCCGCCGTTGTTGTAACCATCGGGATCGCGGAGCACGACGTAAGCCGGCAAGTTCTGATTTTCGGTCCCCAGTGCATAACTGATCCAGGAGCCGAGCACCGGCCGGCCCGGGAAAATCTTTCCCGAATTCAGGCAGCGCGTGGCTTGGGGATGGTTGTTGTTGTCGCTCCACATCGAGCGGACCAGGCAAAACTCATCGACCACGGAACCGATCGAGGGTAGCAGCTCGGAAATCTCAGTTCCGCATTGTCCGTGACGCTGAAACTTGAACGGGCTTGCCATCAGCTTTTTGTTGCCGCTTCCGGGCTGAAGCACTTCCACGTCCCCCGGGTACGTCTGCCCATCCCGCTTTTGGAGCTCCGGCTTCGGATCGAACAGATCCATCTGACTCGGCCCACCCGCCATCATGAGCATGATCATCGACTTGGCTTGAGCGGGAAAGCGACCAGTCCGCTCGCGGAGGTCCGCTCCGAACCCCGCGCCACTGGACGCAAGGAGCCCATCCTGATCGAGCAACTGCGTGAGCGCCACCGTCCCAAACCCCAACATGGACTGCTGAAGAAAGGCGCGACGGCTCAATCCGAAGTCATGTAAAAATCCAGGAACTTGATTCATGCTTCACTCCGCGTACAGAAATTCGCTGGTGTTGAGCAGCGTGTGACAAAGCTGGACGAGCCCCTGATGGGCCGCGTCGCTGGCAGATTGACCGGCCTTGGCGGCAAGTTCGGTCTGTTTCCGCAACAATTCGCGGCAGGTTTCGAGCTCGCTCGCATTCGGACGCCGGACCAGCACCAGGCGATAAGCGGCCTCGATCTGCTGCTCGGAAGATTTCCATTGTCCCTGTTCGTTGCGGCGTGCCAGGTCTCCTGCCTGATCATTCAAGAAAGCGTCGTTGAGCATCATCAGGGATTGAAGCGGTACGGCTGAGGTGTCGCGTTTAAGGCAGTTCGTCGCCACGAGCGGTTGATCGAAGACCGTGAGCAGCGACAGGTTGTATGCCCGTCGAGCAACCAGGTACACGCTTCGGCGAAATTCGTCGGACGGATCTTTGAGTCCCTTCTTCGCCACGACCACCATGCCGTCCGGCTTGGCATCGATCAAAATCGGTGGCCCACCGGCGGTCCGATTCAATTTGCCGCTGATCGCCAGGATCGAATCCCGCACTACCTCGGATTCCAGCCGACGCAAACGCATCCGCCAGAGCAGCTCATTCCCCGGATCGATCGATTCAGGATCCAGTGCTTTGGATTCGGCATTGGCGCCCGGTGACACAGAGCCGTCGCGACGGGAAGCCTGTTGATAGGCCGACGACATCATCATGGACTTGACCAGGGCCTTGATCTTCCAGCCGCCGTCCCGAAATTCGGAGGCCAGCCATTCCAGCAATTCCGGATGGCTGGGCGGCTGCCCCTGAGCGCCGAAATTGTCGAGCGTCGGCACGATCCCAACGCCATACAACTGCTGCCAGACCCGATTCACGAACACCCGGGCCAACAGCGACGAAGAGGGCGATTCCGGATTCGTCAGCCAACGCGCGAAAGCGAGTCGCCGTCCGCTGGTCCCCTCCGCAACCGGCGCAGGCGAACCAAGCGCGCCTGCTTCATCCCGGCAGAGAACCCGCAAATAACCCGGCACGACCTCTTCGCCCGGCGTCAACTCGTTGCCGCGAATCAGCAGATGTGTGGCCGGCACCGGACCGACTTCATAGAGCGCCTGGATGATGCCCC
>Ga0206876_1226_pt2 | contig 12069 bp, 12 predicted proteins | sample Alteio_BWOrgCont_10_FD_152619 | JGI IMG/M metagenome (GOLD analysis project Ga0206876, IMG submission 152619) | Enriched cells from forest soil in Barre Woods Harvard Forest LTER site, Petersham, Massachusetts, United States -... | ecosystem: Environmental > Terrestrial > Soil > Temperate forest >...
TCTGGAAGTCTGGAAGTCTGGAAGTCTGGAAGTCTGGAAGTCTGGAAGTCTGGAAGTCTGGAAGTCTGGAAGTCTGGAAGTCTGGAAGTCTGGAAAGAGATATGGCCTGAGTTGGTAGCTTTGCAGCTCGATTGTTATTACCATCTCCATAGGTTCCCCCTCCAAGAGGGGGCGCCCTCCGGAAGGAGCTAATTGCTGGTCCGACGGGGCATGGGGGTCCAGCGGTTTTGGATTTGAGCGCCTTCGAGGTTGGCGGCTTGCGATAAGAGGTCTCGGAGGTGGGTGGCTTTTGCTTCTGTGTCGAAGGAGAAGAGGGCTAGGGTTGTTTTTGAGGCTCTGGCTGGACCCGTGCCGTCTCGTAGCAGCAATTTTGTTGGAGTTTTGAAGAAGAGGAACATGCCGTACTGCCAGCCGTCGTGGACTAGGGAAAAACGATCGAAGAATGACCAGACAATTTGGGTGACCTCGAGCCGCGGGATTCTGTTTGGCCCTAGAAGCGACTTCTCCATGTAGCGAAATCCTTTTGAGTCGAAGTCGCTTGCTTGAGCCGTCGAGCCCTGGCTGTTTCTGGCTAGGGCGTCGTTGGAGTCGGCGATCAGCTTGGCGATTTCTTGGAATAAGCGATTGGAGGGTCCCGTCTTCGATGTTTGGGCTGTGGCGATCGACAGGAGGGAGATCGCCATTATTGTCAATCGGTAGATCGAATTGTTCACCGTCTTTATGATAAGCCAGTGGAGGTCTGGAAGGAGATCTAGGGCTTTTTGAGTCTGACACCCTTCGGGCCCTACGCTTCGTCGCTAGCGCGACCAAGCAAGAGGTTTTCAATGCTCGCGGTTTCCTCGCTTCGCTCGGAACCCGCTCGCACGCTAGCTTCTTCAGAAGGGATTGTCACCGATTGGTTGTAGCGGGCGTTGCGTTGTCACCCTCTTCCCCACGTTTCTCCCTTTTGAATCGGAATTCAAAAGGAGAAGGCATCTCCAGAGGGTTCAGGCCTGCTGGCGAGGGGCTCGGACCTGATGTGACGTTGTCACCCTCTTCCCCACGTTTCTCCCTTTTGAATCGGAATTCAAAAAGGAGAAACATCTCCGGAGTGGGCGGGGCATAATGCCAAAATCCCGCACACTTTTTCGAAGAACCCATTATAATGTACGCGTGTACAGGCCGCGAACACAGGTGAAGACAAGCGGGCGTCCTACTCGGGACGATGTGGCGAAGCACGCGAATATTTCGGGCGCGACGGTTTCCAGGGTTTTGAGCGGGCGCGCCGACCTTTCGATCAGCGAGAAAACACGGACCAAGGTGCTGGAGGCCGCGCAGCAGCTGGGGTATGTGCCGAACAGCACGGCTCGCGCGCTTACGAGTGGGAAAACCGGCGTCGTCGGCTTTTGGATGAGCCTTCAGTATTCGCGGTATCGGGCGAGGGTTCTCGATCAGATGCGGCTACTGTTACGGGGCACAAAGATCGCCATGGCCGTTGCGGACGTAGACGAGGAGTACAGCTACTTGCACTCTTTCGACCGCGCCCTCAGAGTGCCCGTGGATGGGATCATCGCGTTCGACAACTCGGCCTCGATCGAAGCGTTCGCGCTGGAGTACGACCGTCTGGCGCCTAACACCCCCTTCGTGAGTATGGGCGCTTACTGGTCGGAGCTGAAGAGCTACGTGGGAGTGGACCTTCGCAAGGGCGCCGACCTGGCGATGGAGCACCTGATTTCTCTAGACCGCCGGAAGATCGCGTATCTGGCGCCTTGGACTTCAGATCTGATTGACAGCGGTCCGCGGTTTGAGGCGTATCGGGATGGCATGAACTCAGCCGGCCTAGAGCCTCAAACGATCGGGGTTGAGACCGATGCGTTCGCAGACATCAAGGTAGCTCTTGACCAGGTTGTTCGCGGAGGAAGAGTTCCAGAGGCGCTCGCGTGCATGAACGACGAGCTCGCTATTGCCGCAGAGGCGATCCTCCAAGGGCATGGCCTAAAAGTTGGCGAGGACGTGGCAATCGTTGGGTTCGACGGCATCGACGAAACCGCTCATTGCCCCGTTCCGATCACGACGGTCAGTCAGCCCATCCAAAAGATGTGCTCGCTCGCCTGGAAATTCATGGAGGCTCAGATCGAGGAGCCCTCGAAAGAGCTGCTTCAAGAGATCCTCATTCCCGAACTGATCGTCCGCGAATCGACTCAACCTTAAGGGCTACGAAGGTCGATTGTCGCGATTCCAGTGAAACCCTGAACCTCTACCCACGAGCTTGAGAACTGGCTCACGCGGGTCGAGGCGCGCCTTGACCCAACCGTCGTGGATCATCGCTTCCAATGTCACGTGAACGGATCTGGTCATCGTGCCGGCAGCCTCGCTGCTCAGATTCGCCGCCTGAGCCAATGCGTTTAGAGCGTCGAAAACCTTGACGACCTTCGATTCGTTTTGAAGCACCGCGATCAGAAGCTCGACCTCTCTGCTCAAGGGCAAGACTCGACCACCCCGGTAATAGCAGGGCGCCTTCGTCACTCGTCCGTTGGCGTAGATCGCAAACTCACGTTGTTCGGCTCCCTGGATGTTGAGCGTCACCACGTTATTGGTCTCGAGCGGCGATTCAAACGCGACCTTCGCGAGAAAATCTCCAGAGTCGCGAATCGCGTCTAGACTAAAGCCTCCTGCGCCAATGTTCAGGTCTTCGTTGATAAACCCTCCGCTTGCCAGCCAATCCCAGGCTTTCTTTGGACTCAAATCGAGACCACTATCTCGAGCAAGCTGGGAGGTGAACTCTTTCAGATCCTTGAGTTGTTGGTTGGCGGTGTACCAGTAGTCGCCGAATCGGATGTGGGTTTCGATCCGCTGTTTTTGACGGCTCTCAAACTGATTTCTCAGCCAAGCCGCGTCCCATTCGCCTCGATCCAGTTCCATGATCGTGTAGGCAGCCTGTCGTGCTCCAATGTGGGCCATCGTGACGCCCGCAGAGAGAATCGGATCGGCGAAGCCGGAGCATTCTCCCACGAGAAACCAGTTCTCCCCTACGTGTTTGTCGGCAACGAACGACCAGTCTCGCGTGGTTTGCAACAGGCCTTCGCTGGTCGCGTTCTTTAAGAGCCCGGCGACGATGGACTCATCTTGAAGGGCTTGCGCGTAGAGCTCCTCAGGCTTTTTTTCCGCTCGATTTGAAGTAGTCGACCGGAATCACGAGGCCGATGCTTGTGCGTGTGGGCCCGATAGGGATGAACCAGATCCAGCCATATCCCAGGCTTAGAACCTGGATGCGCGTCCCGCCCACTCCGATCTCGACGGCCCAGTCGGCGTTTTGCCAGTAGTCGTAGATGGCGATGTTCTTGAGCGTGGATGGATAGCGGCATTCGATGTCGAGCGACCTTCGAAGGATTCCGCTGTTGCCCGACGCGTCGACGTAGTAGCGAGCGATCACTTTCTCGCCGGAGTCGAGCTCCAAAGAGTCAATCCGCCCATCCTTGGCTTCGACTCGGTTCACTTTCGTGCCCTGACGCACTTTGCAACCGATCGCGGCTACCTTATCGAGCAGGATCTTGTCGTACAAGGATCGGTCGACCTGGAAACTTGTCAGGCGTCGTTGGCCCTCAAGTTTGGCGGGACGGGGTTCGTTTCGAAACTGTTTCTTTGGGACGAAATCGAAGTCCCAAAGTTCGGGATGGCGGCCCCAGCGATAGGTGGCTCCGACCTTGATAGGAAAACCAGCAGCCTCGATTTCATCCCAGCATCCCATCTCTTCCAGGATCGAAGAGATGGGCGGGAGGAGGCTTTCTCCTATGTGATCGCGCGGAAAGAGCTCGCGCTCGAAGATCGCAACGTCAAGACTGGGAGCGTATTTTTTGAGGATCGCGGCGCACGTGCTGCCCGAGGGGCCTCCGCCAATAATCGCTACATCGTAAGTCATGGTGGCGGACCGATTTTAGCAGGCCGCGAGTGAAGTCACGGAGTCCGGCAGCCTATGGGTTGGTTGGGTTGAACTGGCTGTTCTTGCCAGACGGTTGAGAGGGCATGCCCATTCCTTTGGATTTCGCGATGTCATTCAGGCTTCCGCCGGGAGCATCGCTCATTTTTCGGGGGTGGGGAACGCTGGCTGGGATATCTGCCGAGCCGGCGCCGCATCCGCCGAGCATAAGAGCCGCAAGGCCGACTGCGATTCCAGATACGAGATTGTTTTTTAGGGTCATTGTGGGTTTGTTTGGATGGGCCACAAAGCGAATTCCGCCTGTGGCCCGCGAGGCGATGTCTTACCAAATGTAGCCGTCGGATGGCGTACAGGCTGGCATTCCCGAGACGTCGACCTTGCTAAACCATTGGTACACACAGCCGTTGTCGGCGGCGTTGTACTTTGCCGTGATCAGTTGGGTGATCGGTAACGATTTGGCGTGGCCATCCGCAAACGATGCGTTGGCTTGACTCGCGTGACGTCCTACTACCGAACCCTGGTCAAACGCGGTTTGGTGCAGGGTCGGCTCGGTGTATTTCGGGTCGATGATCATCGGTGTTTCGAACCAACCGATGAACTGCCATCCAATGTAGCCATCGTTCTCTACGCGGCCTCCGTCAAGAGTGAACGTCACTCCGGATGGCGCTTCGATCGAAGTAAGAGCCGAGACCTGTGGCGTCTGGAAAATGTTGTACTTGGCGACTGTGGGAGACTGGGAGAACCAGTAGTAGTTGTTTAGCGTGATCGATGCAGCCGCATACCCAGCATCGGTTCCAGTAGTCCAAGGGCTTTGGGGAGAGTAGTCGTTTGAGGCATAGAGTCCGTCAGACGCCGAAGAGCTTGGGCAGAGATATAGACCCCAGTTCTTGATATAGGGTTGGACCAGACTCATCCATGTATGTTCGTAGGTATTGGTTTCACCGGGAACGTTATAGCTGTCCGCTTCTGTGTTGATGACGGCGTAATCGTCGTTATCATTGCCATACATTAAGATAGCTAGGACCATCTGCTTCGCATTCGAGAGGCAGACGGTCTTCTTTGCCGCAGCCTTAGCTTGGGCAAAAACCGGGAAAAGGATGGCTGCGAGAATTGCGATAATTGCAATAACGACGAGGAGTTCAATTAAGGTAAATGCTTTGCGTTTCATGATTTCTCTTCTTCGAGTCAGGGCCTTTCTCTTGGAAGGCAAGTAGTGCAGATAGGGTCTAAGTCATTGAGGATTCTCGAATGACCAGTTCAGGCTTCAAAACGCGCTTTTGCAGCGGTAGATTTGGATCCTTAGTCTGTTCGATTAAAAACTGGCAAGCGAGGGCGCACATCTCTTCGATCGGTTGGCGCACTGTGGTAACGGGCACGGGACATAGGTTCGTTTCCACAATCCCATCGAAACCGATCACGGCGACGTCGCGACCGGGCCGCAAGCCGAAGCGTTGCAATGCGAACGAGAGTGAGATCGCGAAGTCATCGTTCATGCAAATGACCGCCTCGGGCATGATGCGCTTCTCCGCGAGTTCTGAGAGCATTGCAGCGAGACCGGGGCCGCTTGCGTCCAATAGCGAGATCGTTTGAATCGGTAGATTCAGCTCCGCCATTCTTTGTGCGTAGCTCTCGTAACGCGGACCAGCCGTGAGAAGATTCGAGTTCCAGGGCGCCATGTAAGCGATGCGCCTGCGGCCCACTTCGAAAAGGTGATCGACGGCCGACCTCATTCCTGCTCCGAGGTCAACCGCAACGTGACTGTGGCTCTCGGACCAGTAAGCGCCCATGCTGACGAACGGTATCGACAGGGACAACGCGTCGTATTCGCTCGCAAATGCGTCGACCGATCCCGAGTTGTCGAAAGCGATGATCCCGTCGACCGGAACTCGAAGAGCGCGATCGAACTGACGATCGAAGTAGTAAGCCTCGTCGACGTCGGTCACCACCATGGTCAGGTCCGTTCCGGACACGACTGAGCGCATCGTGTCGAGGACCTGGCCGCGGTATTTGGAATACTGCAAGTCCATCCAAAAACCGAGGATGCCCGTTCGCCCATTTTTCAAGGCACGGGCGGCCGGGTTGGGTCGATATCCGAGGCGGTTCGCTGCGGCCAGAACGCGCTTTCGCGTCGCGTTGGCTATGGGAATATCGGTGCGGCCACTCAAGACGCGATGAACGGTTGCGCCCGAGGTATTGGCCTCCTTCGCGACGTCATCACGGGTTGCAATTCCCGAATGTACGCGCGTTCTTTTCACTAAGTCATTCTAACACACATTGTCGGAAATCGAACGAAAAGCAGGTATCCGCGGGAACGCCGGAGCGGTTTGGCATTTCTCAAATCGATCCATTGCGGCTAGGATTGAGCTATCGAAGAGTCCAGGCTCAAGCGAGGGTTTCGGTTCGCGCTCGCGGCGTTTATGATCGCGATGGGCTGTCTCCACTGGGCTTTGCCATCGGCATTTGCGGCTGCTGTTCCCGATTATTTGCCTGGGCGTTTGGCTCTGGCGTTGGTTAGCGGGCTCTTTGAAGTGGCTGGCGGAGTTGGGCTTCTGATTGCTCGGACTCGAAAGATCGCCGCGTGGGGTTTGGTGGCGCTTTATGTCGCCGTTTATCCGGCGAACGTCAATATGGCCATGCGCCCTGAGCATTGGGTTTCGGACCCCTATCGGTGGGTGCTCTACCTTCGATTGCCGTTGCAGGTCTTGCCGATCGCTTGGGCTTATTGGATGACGAGAGAGTAGGTTTGGATTCAGAATCTGGTTGCGATGCTGAATCCCACCGAACGATTTTCCGACCGTGTGGACGCGTACATCCGTTACCGGCCCAGCTATCCCCACGAAGTGATCGAGCTGCTTCAAGACGAATGCGGTCTCACTAGGCAGAGCGTTGTGGCGGACATCGGCTCCGGACCGGGCAACTTGACAGCCCTCTTGCTGCCCGTTGCGGGCGCGGTGTACGGGGTCGAGCCGAACGGGCCGATGCGGGAGGGTGGCGAGCGGATGCTGTCGGCGTTTCCGAATTTCGTGAGTGTGGACGGGAAGGCCGAGGCCACGGGGTTAGAGGATCGCTCCGTAGATTTGATCACGGCCGGTCAGGCGTTTCACTGGTTCGACCGGCACGCAGCGAAGAGAGAGTTCGAGAGGATTCTCAAACCTGGCGGATTTGTCGCGTTGATCTGGAACGACCGGGAGACGGAAGCGACCCAGTTCTTGGTCGAGTACGAGAAGCTGCTCCGCGAGTTGTCGTCGGAGTATTCGAAGGTGAACCACAGCGACATTCCCGAAGAGGAGATCGAGCGGTTTCTTGGTCCCGACGTGCAGTGCCGCGGGTTTCGAAACGTGCAGGAGTTCGACTTGGAAGGGCTGCGCGGCCGGGTGCTCTCGTCTTCGTACGTGCCGCTAGAAGGCGAAGGCCACGAAGAGCTGATGCGTGGCGTCGACCGAATCTTCCACAAGTACGAGCAGGATGGTCACGTGGAATTTCTTTACAACACCGAGGTGTTCTTTGCGCCGTTCGATGGTCCGGCTTCCGAAGCGTAGAATCACTCACACATGAGCAAGACCCCCTTCATGCCGACGGCCAAGGACTTCTCAGGCAGCGTGCCGGAGGCGTACGACCAGTATCTCGGCCCGTTCTGCTTCCAACCGTTCGCGGAGGAGTTGGCGTCTCGGCTGCCTAAGCAGGAACGGCTGGACATTTTGGAGCTTGCGTGCGGCACGGGCGTTCTGACGGAGGAGTTGCACAAACGGAGGCCCTCCGACCGCTTGGTCGCGACCGACCTGAGCGATGGGATGTTGGCAGTGGCACGGAAGAGATCTACGCTCGCGGCCGTGGAATTCAAGATTGCCGACGCACAGGAGTTGCCCTTTGATGACGCGTCGTTCGATGTGGTCGCGTGCCAGTTCGGCTGGATGATGTTTCCTGAGAAGCCCACGGCGGCCCAAGAGGCGCTTCGAGTGCTTCGGCCGGGCGGACTGTTGATCTTCGACGTGTGGGACGGGCTGCCTGCGAATCCCCCGTTCGACATCGCGAGCGAGGTGATTGCGCCGCTGTTCGATGGGGAGAAACGGTTTTCGGGACCGTTTGGTTACAACGATATCGAAGCTGCCAAGCAGGTGTTGACCGATGCGGGGTTTGTGAAGGTTGAGGGCGAGAGGGTGGCTAAGGTTGGTGTCGCGGATTCTGCTGAGTCGGTTGCCAAGGGACAGTTGCTGGGGACGCCGATGTATCAGGCGATTTTGGAGAGGGACGGTTCGGCGTTGGAGCCTTCTATCGCGAGGTTGACCGAGCGGTTGGCCGAGGCGTTTGGGGATCGACCGCTGCGGGCGCCATTGCAGGCGATTTTCGTTTGGGGGCGTGGGCCTGGCTAGGGTCTGGAAGTCTGGAAAGAGATCTAGCCGATGTCGGTCGTTTTGCAACTCGATCGCCATCACTCGCTTTGCTGTGTTTCGCCCTTTTGAATCCGAATTCAAAAATCGGCCAGCTGTTCCGGAGGGATTTCGTCCTGCGGTCTGGAGGATATAACCTGACGGAACGTTATCACCCTCTTCCCCACGTTTCCCCCTTTTGATCGGAGTCAAAAAGGAGAAACATCTCCGGAACGCATTTCAACTTTTCTGGTAAACGCCTTTGAGCCGCTGAGCGGCTCACTCATGCGCGCTCGCGTCGTCGCTTCCGACCGGTTGGTTCCCCGTCGGGTGTCGGTTCTTACTTTGGCCTGCACCATCTTTTTTGTCGTGTCGGGAGGGCCCTATTCGGCGGAGGTGGTGGTTGGGAAGACGGGGCCGTTGTTTGGGATCGCCTTGTTGCTCGTGTGCGCGGTGTTTTGGGCGCTGCCGGTGGCGTTGCTGACGGCGGAGATGAGCTCTATCTTTCCAGAGGAGGGCGGCTACTACGTTTGGGTGAAGTCGGCGCTTGGGCCGTTTCCGGCTTTCTTGTGTGGCTGGTGGAGTTGGCTCTCTTCTTGGGTCGATGTGGCGCTGTATCCGGTACTCGCCGCTAGCTACGCGGCGAAGCTGCTGCCTCATGACGTCAATCCGCTCGTGGTGCAGGCGATCAAGTACGGCATCATCGTGGTGTTCGCGGCGGTGAACCTAAGGGGGATTCGTTCCGTCGGGTTCTTCTCCGACGGGCTGACGCTTGCGCTTCTCGCGCCGTTTGCGGTGCTGATTGGGGTCGCGCTGTTTAGAGCGGTCTCGGGGCAGGCGCCGCATCTTCCTTGGCTCAACGGACCGCCGAAGGCGTCTGAGATTGGAGCGGCGGCTGTGTTTGCGCTTTGGAACTTCTTTGGTTGGGACTCCGTGACGATGGCGTCGGCGGAGATCCAAGCGGCGGGCCAGCGGCTGCCTAAGGCGCTGATGATTGGGCTTGTGCTGGTCACGGCCTCCGTGGTTCTGCCAGTCGCGGCAGGCGTGGTCGTGAACACGAACTGGACCCAATGGAACACCCAAGACGGGTATTGGCCGGAAATTGCGGCCCGCGCATTTCCGTGGCTCGGCATCGCGGCAGCCTTGGCGGGGGTGATCAGCGGCATCGGGCTGTTCTCCGCAAACCTGCTGGCGTCGTCCCGAATCCCTTACGTGCTCGCGGCAGACGGGTTCCTTCCCAAGCTTTTGTATCGCGAGCACCCAAAGTACAAAACCCCTTGGGTCGGGATTCTTGTCGCCGCAGCGCTGGCTGCTGTTTTGGCACAAGAATCGTTCGAGAACCTCGTAGCGATCGACCTCAGCCTCTATCTGGCCGCGCTCTTGCTGGAATTCGCGTCTCTTCTGGCGCTGAGAGCGAAGCAAGCCGACGCTGACGCGGGTTTTCGAATCCCGGGCGGCATGGCTGCGGCCCTGGCAGTGTGTGCGATCCCCGCATTGATCGCCGCTTTGGCGGTCGTGCTCCAGTTGAGCCCAGCCCTTCGGACAAGCCTTTCAATGAACACGCTGCGGTTCAATCCCATTGGAATGACGCTAGCAATGTTGCTGTCCGGTCCTGCGGTGTATGGCGCAATTCACGTTGCCAGGCATGGTAGGCTGACCGAACACGACGGGCGCGCTCACTAAATTTTCTTCGCGTTCGAGCACGTGGAAATTTAAGAAATTAAATGCTTTCTTGCGGAAATTGAAGTTCGGGTTCCCAAATATTTTTTGCAAACGTCGTTTAGTGCGGGCACAAAGGCCCAGCTAGTTTGCGTAAGTCTCGTACGATGCCGGGAAGGGTTGGTGTTGCGCGTTACAGCGCGGATTTTAGCAACATTCCTTCGAACGGTGAACTAGAACTGATGCGTCAAGGTTGTTGTCACTAAAGATGAGCATTGAGTTGGATACCCCGGCTACCACGACCCCGGACCAACCCAGCCCCAAGCTGCGGTTTGTGGACTTGGAGATTGTCAAACCTCAACCCGATGCCTTAGCGCTCGCTCCTGGGGACTTTGCGCTAAAGCATCAGGTACTTCCCCTCTCAATCGATAAGGGCGTGCTGGTGGTGGCGATCGGGTCCCCGGATTCACTGCCTGCCGTCGACGACCTTGGAGTGCTTCTGGACAGACCTTTACGCTCCGTGCTGGCGCAGCCGCATCTCATCCGCGAGCAGATCGAGGAGCAGTTCATCGAAAAGATGCTCGCCGGGTTGCCTCAAGACGAGGGCGCTTACGCCGAGATCGACGAAAACGCCGACCTTGCCGATCTTCAGCAGATGGCGGGCACGACGGCCGTGATCCAGATGGTCAACCTGATCTTCTCGCAGGCCGTGCGGGACAACGCCAGCGACATCCACATCGAGCCTTATGAGCGCGAGGTTCGGGTTCGGTACCGGCTGGACGGGATTCTTCACGAGATGATCCGGCCGCCCAAGCGGATGCACGCCGCACTGATTTCGCGCATTAAGATTTTGGGCGAGATGAACATCGCCGAACGGCGATTGGCGCAAGACGGACGCATCAAGCTGCAGATCTCTGGCCGGCAAGTGGATGTACGCGTCTCGATCGTTCCAACTATCTATGGCGAACGCGCGGTGATGCGAATTCTCGACAAGTCCAACACCGTTTACGGGCTTCAAGAGGTCGGCATGGCCATGGACGTGTTGGAGGTTTACCGGAAGCTGATTCGGCAGCCGCACGGCATGATCCTTTCGACCGGGCCGACCGGCAGCGGTAAGTCGACCACGCTTTACGGATCGCTGCAAGAGTTGACCTCGCCGACGACCAACATTCTGACCATCGAGGACCCGGTCGAATATCAGATCGCCGGCATCGGCCAGATTCAGGTGCGTCCAGCCATTGGGCTGACCTTTGCTGGTGGACTTCGAAACCTGGTCCGCCAAGACCCGGACATCTTGATGGTAGGAGAGATCCGGGACCAAGAAACCGCTGAGATCGCGATCCATGCGGCTCTGACGGGACACATGGTTTTCAGCACCCTGCACACGAACGACTCGGCAGGCGCGGTCACGAGGCTTTTGGACATGGGCGTCGAGCCATACCTGGCGGCCAGCTCGATCATTGGAGTGGTAGCCCAAAGGCTTGTTCGGAGAAACTGCCCTCACTGCTCCCAGCCTTATCACGAGTCGGAAGCGGTGTTCAAGTCTCTTAGCCTGGACCCCAGCCTCGCTTCTAAGCCTCTGATGAAAGGGCAAGGGTGCGAGAAGTGTCAAGGCACGGGTTTCAAGGGACGAACGGGACTGTTTGAGCTATTGGTGGTCGACGAGTCGATTCAGAGTCTGATCACAGCGCACGCCACGGCCAGCGCGATCAAGAGCTACGCGGTCGAAACGCTGAAGATGCGCACACTGCTGGAAGACGGCGGACGCACCATGATGGCGGGACTGACCACGCCCGAGGAAGTGCTTCGAGTCTGTCAGCGAGAGGAACTCTAAGATGAGCTCTTTCACCTATGTAGCCTACGAGGACTCGGGGCGGCGGCAAAGGGGCGTAATCGATGCCGCGGACGTAGATGCGGCGACGGCAAGCGTGATGGCCAAGGGCATGCACGTCCTGGAGATCCGCGAGAGCAGAGCGGTCAGTGCGGCGATCCCCAGCGCAGGCAACAAGAAAATCTCACGAGCCGATCTGGCCCTGTTTACAAGACGGCTTTCGGACCTCGCGGCGGCGGGAATACCTCTGGACCGGGCGCTCAAGGTTGCGGGGGAACAGGCTGACAACGCGAAGC
>Ga0206876_1246_pt1 | contig 12057 bp, 11 predicted proteins | sample Alteio_BWOrgCont_10_FD_152619 | JGI IMG/M metagenome (GOLD analysis project Ga0206876, IMG submission 152619) | Enriched cells from forest soil in Barre Woods Harvard Forest LTER site, Petersham, Massachusetts, United States -... | ecosystem: Environmental > Terrestrial > Soil > Temperate forest >...
ACCACGCCGTTGGTGGGCGTGCAGTTTTCCTGGGCCAGCGTGGCGGCTCCCGCCGAGAGGACCGGCACCAGGCCGGCATTGGCGTTGTAAACGACCAAGGCGAAATCCTGGTTGTGGGTGTTGCTGGAGTTGGGGACGCCGATGGAATTGATGTTCGCGGCGGTGACGGTGACCAGGAAGTTGCCGGTGACACCCGCCGGAAGGAACACGCTCTCGACGTTATTCTCCAAGTCGTATGAGCCGCCGCTGGCGGAATAGGCGCCCTGAAAGACGTTGCCCTTGTAAGCCACGCCGTTGATGGTGACGGTCAAATCCAGGTCGTTGTTCCAAGCCGAGCCGGTGGTGCTGCCCGGGGCATCGGTCCAGGCGAGCGTGACGCGGAAGGGGGCGCTGCTGCTGCCGATTGTTCCGCTGTAAACTACGCTCTGGCCACTGGCGGTGAACAAGGTGTCTTCATCATGAAGGATGCGGGGCGTGCCGTCGAAGGCGGTGCCGAGGTTCAACTCGCCCATGCCCTGGTTTTCGGACCACAAGGTGTCGTCCGCGTTGGAGCCGGTCATGTAGCGCGCGGAGTTCATGAGGAACGCCTTGGTCATGGCGGGGCTGGGAGGGGTGCGGCTCTCGTTGATGAAATACTGGCGGAGCAGGGCAGCGCCGCCGGTCACGGCCGGAGCAGCCTGGCTGGTGCCGGAGGAGGCGGTGTAGAGCTGCTGGTCAGCCGGGAAGAAAGGATAGGAACTGCTGGCTACGGGGCCGCCGCTGACACCGGAGGCGTTGTTGTCAAAGCAGGGTTCGGCGGTGCCGGTGTTCGGGGCGTCCGCGGGCGCATTAGCCCATTGGGCGACGCCACCGCTGACGTGGGTGCCCGGGGCCATGATGTCCGGCTTATTGCGACCATCGGCGCAAGGACCGCGGCTGGAAAAGCCGACGACGTTGTTCAAATTGGTGGAGTCGGCGTCGCCAATGCCGCTGCCGTCAGCACCGCCGAAGGGCTGGACGTTGTCGCCGGCGCCGACGGTGATGACGTTCTTGGCGGAGCCGGGCGACCAGATGGTTTGGGAGCCGTTGGAACCGGAATTGCCGGCGGCGAAAACAATGACCATTTCCTGGTTGCCCGGGCTGGCGTAGGGGGAATTGGAGGGTTGGGCGTCGCGGACGAGGGCGTCGTAATTTTGGGCGTCAATGGTATAGAGACCAGTCGCCGCGCCCGCCGCGCCCCAACTGTTGTTGCTGATGCGCGCGCCGTTGCCGTAGGCCTGGGATTGCAGGGTGTTGTAGTTCGGATAGGTGAAGGCGTTGGTGTTGTTGGGGTCGAAGATCACGGAAGCACCCATTTTGACGAAGGGGCAGACGCCGAGGCCGTAATGATAGCCGAAATTGTCGGCAAAGGGAAAGTTGGTGAAAGTGTCATAGCCGCCGATGATGTGGGCGTTGAGGGTGCCGTGGCCATCGCAGCCGAGCATGGTGGTGAAAATGTTGGTGTAGGTGCCTTCAACCCGGGTGTAGCCGATGCGGCTGGCGTTGGTTAGATAGCCGCCGAGATGGAGGCCGAAATGGGCGGGATTGGTGGTGCCCTCGTCAATGCCGGAGTCGGAGACGTCCACGAGAAAGCCGGAGGTGGTGAACTGGGCCTGGGAGAACTTCCAAGTGTTGGTGAGGGTGGCAAAATAACCCGGGCCGGCCAGAGAATTACCAATAATATTTCCGGCAATGATTTGGTCCTGGCGTTCGCCGGCGAGGTGCGGCTCCCAGTAAGGCTGGATGGAAACCAGCTCGGGCTGGGCTGCGAGCTTGGCCAAGCCGGCAGCCGGCAGGCGCACCACGATGTTGAGATAGCCCGAGACGGCATCCTGCCGCCGGGCGGGTTCAAGCTTGAACTGGTCAATAAGGGTCAGCGTGCCGGCGTTCGCTTCGTCATCCGCGACCAATTGGATGGCGAAAAGGTCGGTTCCGATGTCGCGGGGGTTGCCCTTTTCATCCACGGGGCGGGCGAGGGGATGGATTTTGTAATTGTCCGAGTATTCGGCCTGCCACTGGATGTAAGGGGCGTTGGCGGCCAGAGATTGGACTTGTGCGAGAGCGGCGGCATCGCCGTAGATGAGATAAGCGTTTTGAGGGATGTAGGCGACGATGCGAGCGCCGGTGGCGAGGAGTGCATCGCGCCAGGCGGGTTGGACGGGGCCGGCGAAATGGATGAGATGCAGGCGGCGGCCGGCAAACTGGCCGACGGGCTTGCTCAAAGCGGCGGCTTCGGCTTTGGAAGTGTCCAGATGCAGGGCATGGAGCAAGACTTGGTTGTATGAGTCCCTGACTTCGTACTGGGTTCCCACGCCGGAAGCCGGGATGACCGGTGAATCGTACAACTGGAAGCCGCCGTAATCGGCAATGAGGCGTCCGCCCGAGGCGAGAATGGCGGCGCCGGCGGAGGGATCGCCGGCTTGGATTTTATGGTGTTCCACCACCGTGTCGGACGGGGCCGCACCGGCGGCCGCGACGGTGCGGGGGGATGGGAACACCAAAGCCGCTGCCAGAAGGGTGCAAAGCCGCATAAAATATTTGGGCCGCTTCGGCAGGACGCGATCAGTATTCATTCAGAGGTTGAGTTGAGCAGCTTGCATGCCATGAGGCGCTCGCGAGCGGGAGCCCCAGCACGGCCAAAGCCAGATCCGAAACCCCGCACTTTGGGCTATTAGGCATGGCGAAATTCTATGACGTGGCGGCGAAACAGCAAGAAAGAAAGCGGGGTATTTGGGGAGGTGAGGTAGGGCGAGAGTGACGGGGATTGCGGATGCGAGGCGCGGCAGAGGGATGTTGGCCGGCTCATCGGAGGCGGCGGAAAGTCACGAGGGCACAGCGTGACAAGGGAGCTTGCCGGTGGGAGTGAGGGCTGCGGAGGTGGAGGAATCTGGAGATGATCAGGGAGATTCGCGCAAAATTTACTATAACGATACAGTTGTGATAATTGCCAGAATGACTAGGAATATTGCGCGATATTCGAGGAAATTCGGCGTGGCTGGAGTTTTTGGTATCGGGCATTGTGGAAAAGACTGCCACGCAAGTCTAAAAATCCGGAATAATCGGTTGACAGGCGGCGATTTATTTGTTCTCTTATCCCTCCCTTTGAGGGAAAACTATGTACGCTGTATTGGAAACTGGCAGTAAGCAATATCGTGTGGCCGCGGGCGACACGCTTGAAATCGAACGCCTTGAAGTCGAACCCGGGCAGCCGGTGACGTTCGACCGTGTCCTCCTCGTGAACAACGAGGGAGCGCTTTCCGTCGGCTCGCCCACCGTGGCGGCCGCCAGCGTGCTGGCCGATGTCGTCGCCCACAAGCGCGGCGAGAAGAAGGTCGCGTTCAAGATGAAGCGCCGCAAAGGCTATCACCGCACCGTCGGCCACCGTCAGGAACTGACGGTTGTCAAAATCAAAGAGATCAAGGTCTAGTTATGGCACATAAAAAAGGTCAGGGCAGCGTACGCAACGGGCGTGACAGCGCCAGCAAACGGCTCGGCGTGAAACGCTACGGCGGCGAGCTCGTCACCGCCGGCAGCATCCTCGTGCGCCAGCGCGGCTCCAAATTTTCCGCCGGCCAGAATGTCGGCACTGGTCGTGATTGGACCCTGTTCGCCCTCGTGGACGGCAAGGTCAAGTTCGACAAGGATTCCAGCCGCGTCAATATTGTCCAGACGGTGACGCCGGTTCCCGCCAGCTAATTTAGAAGCATCCCTCCGCCTTGCGTGCGTGTCGGCAAGCGTCCCGCCCGGCGGACTAGGCGCCGGCCCCTTTTCGTCGCGCTTGATGGATAGTCCCGACTGCGCTAGATTCAGGCCATGAGCAAAGCCGAAATCCTTGAAGAGCTCCCAAAGTTGACCGTAACGGATCGTTCGCAACTCTTCGCCCGTCTCGCGGAACTCCACGAAGCTGACCTGCTCGAAAACGGCGTACCGACCCCCGCCGAACGGCAGGCCTTGGATGAGGCATTTGATGAGTTCGAGCGTGATCCCAGCCCCGGCGAGCCTTGGCGCGACGTTTTCCGAGAAATTCGCGAATCCCGGAAGTGAACTGGACCGTCACGCTTCGTCCGAGGGCGAAGGCGGACCTCCGCCTTGTTCATGATTGTTGAGTATTGCACAGCGCCCAAAATCACCAGCATGAACTGGCGCCCTGATCCAAGTTAGTTTTGACCGCCTCCTCACCCCTCCGCGTGCAGCTTTCCCAGTTCCCCGGTCCTCCGCGCTTCGCGGCCGTAGAACCACTCGAACAGCGGCGAGGCCATCAACGTCGTCAGAATCGCCATCAGCACCATCACGGAGAACAACGCCGGCTGGATGATGCCCTTCTGCAGGCCGATGTTCAGCAGGATCAGTTCCATCATCCCGCGCGCGTTCATGAGCGCGCCCAGCGCGAGCGCGGTGCGGTTGTCCTCGCCGCTGAACCGCGCCGCCGCCCAGCAGGCCACGCCTTTCCCGGCGCACGCGGCGAGCAGCACCACCAGCGCGACCAGCAGCAGCGGCCCGCTGTTCACCAGGTCCAGCCGCGTGTTCAATCCCGAGAACGCAAAAAACATCGGCACGAGAAAAACCACCGTGAACGGCTCCAACTGCCGCTTCAATTCCCCCGCCAGCAATCCCTTTGGCATCGCCACGCCCAGCATGAATCCGCCGAACACCGCGTGAATCCCAATTGAATCCGTGATCCATGCGCCCAGCATCAGCAGCATTAAGATAATCGCCGTCGTCTGCGGCGTCAGCCGGCCCGCGCGCCCGGTGGCATCGCCGAGTCGTTGCAAAAGTCTTCTCCCCAGCGTCAGCACCACCGCGCAGTAGGCGATCCCGCCGCCGATCGCCTTCACCGCCACTACGGTGCCGCCGCCGAAGCCCGCCAGCACCATCGCCAGCAGGCACCACGCCACCGCGTCGTTCACCGCCCCGGCCCCGAGCGCCAGCGTCCCGAGCGAAGTATGCGCCAGCCCGTGTTCCTGGATGATCCGCGCCAGCACCGGAAACGCCGTGATGCACATGGCCGCGCCGAGGAACAGCATCCCCGTCACCGGCGTCACTCCGTCGCCAAACATGCCCGGCATCCGCAGCAGCCACAGCGCCACGGCCGCGCCCAGCGCGAACGGGGCGATCATGCCCGACAGCGACACCGCCGCCGCGCTGCGCAGCCGGCCGCGGAGCACGTCCTCCTTGAAATCCACCCCCACCAAAAACATGTAAATCCCCACGCCCAACTGCGCGCCCACGTAAAGCACCCGCAGCGACTCCGCCGGGAAAAGTTTTTGCCGCCACTCCGGCAGCCACAAGCCCAGCAGCGACGGCCCGATCAACACGCCCGCGATCATCTCCCCCATCACCTGCGGCTGCCCCACCCGGCGCGCCAGCCAGCCCATCACCCGGCACGCCCCCAGGATCAGCGCCATCTGCAGGAAAAACGCCGCCGACAAATCTCCGTTACTCATCACATCACCGCTGGTAGCCAAACGCCTTTCCGCGAATGTGGGTAATATAAAACGTGTCATCCTGCGGACACCACGTACCGTATTCAAACCGGCCCGCCCGGAGCTCCGGATCATCCCCAAACGCCACCGCCAGCGCCCACGTCCTCCCGCCATTTTTGCTCTCGTAAAATCCCTTGTCGCCATACACCACCATGTGGCTCGCGCTTTTCCCGAACATCACCGGCCCGCGCAAACCCGCGCATTCCGCGCCCGGCAACGTCCAGCTTCGCCCCGCGTCCCGGCTCACCAGCACCCCGCGCGTCGTCGTCAAATACGCCGCGTCCTCGAACACCACCACATGACCCGGCCGGTTGAATTCAGCCTCCGCCACCTTGGTCCAGTTCGTTCCGGCGTCCGTGCTGCGCAACAACCCGCCCGCCGAACCGCTTCCGCGCACGCCCTTGATCAGCACGTTCGCGCCAATCAATCCCAGCGCCATGATCCGCGATTCGCCCTTGCCCAGCAGCGCCCAAGTCTTGCCGCCGTCGTGGCTCAGCACCAGGTCGCCGTTGTGATGCTTCTTGGCGAGGATCGTCATGCCGACGTCGGCCCAGTTCACCGCGCCGACGTCGTAGCCGAACGCCGCCCCGTCCGTCGTCAACGCGCTCCACGTCCCCCGGTAAATCGCGCAAGTGGAATTCGTGGTCTGGCCCTGGATTGAGAAGAGGCACATCCCGCGCGCTTCGGGATCAATGTCCGGCCCGGCGTTCTCGTAAAAGGCGTCATAGGTGTTCCCGTCAATCCGCGCATACCCGGCCCCCGGCCTTTGTTCCCACACCCCGCGACCCTGCACGATCACCGGCACACCGGCGAGCGACCGGTCCGCCAGCAGCCCGCAAATTCCCGCGCCGTTGGTCAGGTCGTACGGAAACTTGATGAGCGGCGTCACCCCCTGCTTTGAAAAATCCGCCAGCAACCCGTCCGACACATTCACCCACACCCCGCGCTGTGAAACCAGTCCCCCGCGGGCCGGCCCGCCGCTGAACCGCTGCGCGCAGCCCCCCGCAATGATCGCCGCCAACGCCAGACTGAAAATCAACACGCCAGGACATTTGTTACGCATCAAAAAAGTGTCCGCCTTCAGAAACCCGAGTCAAGCCGCAAACCCGTCCCCCTGCCGCCCAAAGGGGTCAGCAAAGGGGTCAGTCCTATAATTATGACATTTGTCACTCTTCGACTACAGCCCACGCCCCAGTGCGCACGACACTCTTCCTCCCGTTTCCTCCCCAGCCGGCCGGGATGGCGACGCCCGCCGCCATTTCGGCTCCACCCTCCCTCCGTCATCCTGTAAATCCTGTTCATCCCGTCAAAAACTCCGCACTCCGCACTTCCCTCACTCCCCAATCCAGTTCCCGATCACATTCGTCCCGCCGTCCTTGCCCTTCGAATAAAGATCAAAACCCGCCGGATTATGCTTGCCCGGAATTTCATAGACATACGGCCGGTTCCACGGGTCCAGCGGAATCTTGTTTGAATTCAGATACGGCCCCTTCCAGCTCTTCTCCACGTCGCGCGACCGGACCAGCAAAGCCTGCAACCCCTGCCCTCCCGGCGGATAACCGCCGTTGTCCACCTCGTACATCTGAAGCGCCGCCGCCAGACTGGAAATTTCCGTCTTCGCCGCCGCTACCTCGCCTTCACCGCGGCGTTTCGCCAGGTTCGGCAGCACGATCGCCGCCAAAATGGATAAAATCACCAGCACCAGCAGCATCTCCACCAAGGTGAAGCCGCGACCGCGCCCCGCGTTCCTCCGCCCAGCCTTTGATTCGTTGAAATTACCATGCATATAAGGCCTTTCGATGATTGGTTTGATCAATTGATTGCTGCCAACCACCAGAAGCATTGAAAGTGCCAACCACGAAAATGGCCCTTATGCTGGGAAAGCCGCGCCTCTGGAAAAAAACACCGCCCGTGCGCCGCGCAATCATTGCGCCACCCCGCGCAGAAAATGCGCGACGGAACCCGAATCTCTCCCAAAGGGGTCAGTCCTATAATTATGACATTTGTCACTTATAGGCTACACTCCAAACCACACCTCCCCGCCGCGAGACCAACCGGCATGTTTTCAAAACCCGCTCTCAAGACGAAAACAGCGTCGCCTTCACCGTCCGCGCAAAACCCGCCACGGAACCAAACGTGTCGTCCACCGCCGAGGCTTCGTAACCCGAGTGCACCATGCAGTCCACGCATTTGGGATTGCCGCTCTTCGCGCCGTAGCCCGCCCAGGCCGTGGATTCCATCAGCTCCGCGAACGTGGCCGCATAGCCGTCCTGCAGCAGGTAACACGGCTTCTGCCAGCCAAAAATGTTGTACGTGGGCATGCCCCACGGCGTGCAGTCGTAATCAATCTTCCCCTGCAGGAAGCGCAGGAACAGCGGCGAAAGGTTGAATTTCCAGCGCGGATTCGGGTTTTCCAAAATCTGCCTGAACAGCTCGTTGCTCTTTTGCTGATGCAAAAAGTGTTCCTGGTCCGGCGCCTTTTCGTAACGGTATCCCGGCGAAATCATCATGCCTTCCACGCCCAAATCCATCACCTCGTCGAAAAATTGCCGCACCTCGGCCGGCTTCACGCCCGCGAAAAGCGTCGAGTTGGTCGTCACGCGGAAACCCAGCTTCACGGCCTCCTTGATCGCCTCCACCGCGATGGCATGCGTCCCCTCGCGGCAGACCGCCGCGTCGTGATGCTCCCGCAATCCGTCCAGGTGGACTGAAAAGCTCAAATGCTTGGACGGCTTGAACAGGCCGAGCTTCCGCTTCAACAGCAGCGCGTTGGTGCACAGGTAAACGTATTTCTTCCGCGCCACGAGGCCGGAGACGATCTGGTCAATCTCGGGATGGATCAGCGGTTCGCCGCCCGGGATCGCCACCATCGGCGTGCCGCATTCCTCCGCCGCGGCCCAGCATTGCTCGGGCGTGAGGCGCCGGTTCAGCACGTGGTCCGGATACTGGATTTTGCCGCACCCGGCGCAGGCCAGGTTGCACCGGAAAAGGGGCTCGAGCATCAGCACCAGCGGATATTTCCTGCGGCCCTTGAGTTTCTGCGCCAGCACGTAGGACGCCACCGTCACCATTTGCGATATTGGAACCATGCCGTCCATTAATGAACGACGGTTCATTCATTGTCAAGTCCGAATGCGCCCGTCTTGACTTTATTTGCCGCCAATGCTGATTCCGTCCAGGATCAGCCGCACCAGCTCGGAATAATCCGTCTCCAAGTCCGTCAATGCCGCGTCCGCGTACTGCCGGATCATGAGGCCCTCGAGCAGGCCCACCAGCGCGGACGCCACGGCGCGGCTGTTGGTGTTCCGGCGGAACTCGCCCGAGCGCTTCCCCTTCTCCACCAGGTCCTCGAAATACGCGCTGTGCCCCCGGTAGGTTTCCGCCAGCGTCTGCCGCACCGCCTTGCCCATGGACGGCGAGGACCCCAGCGCGAGAAATTGAAACCACAGGCCGAACGTCCGGCGGTGGCGGATGCCCGACCGCAGGCAGGCCTCGCACGCGCGGTCCAGCAGCTGCCGGGCCGTCAAATCCCCCGCCTTGGCGAGCATGGCCTTCTGGCTTTCGATGATCCGGGAGGAATACAGCTTGTACATGCCCAGCATGAGCTGCTCCTTGCTGCGGAAATAAAGGTACGCCGTCCCGCGTGCCAGGCCGGCGGCGTCGGCGATGTCCGACATCCGGCAGTCGTTCAGGCCCTTCCGGGAGAACGCCGTCATCGCCGCGTTCATCAGCTTGGACTGCATCCCGCTCTCATCACGTTTCTTCGCCATGCGCCGATACTAGCAAGCGCCCGGCGCAAATGCGACCCCCGGATGGAACCGGGAATTTCACCGCCGAGACACGGAGACGCGGAGACGGAATGTTTTTCCGCAAGGAACAGAAAGAACGCCAAAGAGCACCGTGGAATGCTGCCCTCCGCCTTTGTTTGGGGACGAAGCATTCTACCGCAAAGAGCACAAAGAACTCAAAGCAGAGAGGGGATTGCTAACCGCGAACCACGCGAACCACGCGAACCGTTTCGCCCGTTTCCGTGTTTGGAGTGGTTCGCGGTTCATCCCGCCCCTCTTTTTTGTGATCTTTGTGATCTTTGCGGTAAACTCCCCCCTTTCCCGGCTGAAAACTGCGAACTTGAAACTGAAAACTTCCGCCACAATAATTCCCTCCATGCGCTCCGCCGCCAAGACCACCCGCGCCATCCACCGCGCGCGCGGCATCCTGAAACCCAAGCCCGGGGAAAAACCATTCGCCCAACAATGGGCCGAGCACAAGAAGCAGGAACGCAAACTGGAGGATGCCAGGCGCGCGCCGCTGCCGTCGCCCTGAGGGGAGATCGTTAACCGCAGACCCTCGCCGAATACGCAGACAGGGGACTGGTTCCTGACCGCGGATTTCGCGGATGCACGCGGATGGGGACGGCGCATTTTACCGCAAAGCGCACAAAGAACTCAAAGACAAGGGGATTGTTAACCGCGAAACATGCGAACCACGCGAACCGTTCGGGTCATTCGCGTGGTTAGCGGTCCATCCTGCCCCTCTTTTTTTGTGATCTTCGTGCTCTTTGCGGTACCCTCCCTTCGTTACCTCCGTTACCTTCTGTGCGAATTCCCCGCTCCTCAATCCGTCATCCTGTAAATCCTGTTCATCCTGTCCAAAATTCCGCCCCCGGAACCTTGTAGCCGATAGCCCACAGACCGCCCCGGCGCGAACTGGCATAACAGGCTCGTTATGCCAAAGCGTGATAAACTCCTGTCCGAATTCGGCCGCAACGTCTCCCGCGCCCGGAATGCCGCCGGTTTTTCCCAGGACAAGCTCGCCGAAAAAGCCGAACTCGACCGCACCTACCTCAGCGGCATCGAGCGCGGCGTCCGCAACCCAGGCATTAAAACCGTCATTCGTCTGGCCCGGGCGCTGGAGGTCAGTCTGGACCAGCTTTGCAAGGGGGTGGGCGCTTGAGCAAATCCCGTCAAGAATTGGTTTTGAAGGAAGATGCCGTTCCTTACCACGTAAACGGGAACGGACATCCGACGTTGCGGTTTATTGACCTTTTCTGCGGCATCGGCGGGTTCCGTTTGGCCTTCGAGCGCGCTGGATGCAAGTGCGTGTTTTCTTCGGACTGGAATGAGAATGCACAAATCACTTATGAGGCCAATTTCGGCGAAAAGCCGCACGGGGATATTCATTCGGTTGCCATCGCTGATATCCCGGAACACGATATTCTTTGTGGCGGATTCCCATGCCAGCCGTTTAGCATTGCAGGGGTTTCGAAAAAACTCAGCCTCGGCAAAAAGCACGGATTTGAGGACAAAGAACAAGGCAATTTGTTTTTTTCCATTGCCGACATCATCGAGTTCCACCGGCCAGCCGCGTTTGTTCTGGAAAATGTAAAAAACCTCAAAGGTCACGACCAAGGCCGCACTTTCAAGATCATCCACGAGACGCTCACTGATGCTCTCGGTTATCAGGTCTATTATCAGATTATTGATGCCCGATCTGTCGTGCCGCAGCACCGCGAGCGGATTTTCTTGGTTGGTTTTAAGGAACCACACTATTTTGAATTCCCCCAATTTCCAAAGGAGGGACCGAAGCTTGAATCAATTCTTGAAGAAAGCGTTGCAGAAAAGTACACGCTCACCGACCACCTCTGGCAATATCTGCAAAATTACGCTGCCAAACATCGCGCTGCAGGAAATGGTTTTGGATTTGGGCTCTCAACGGGTAAGGATGTTGCGAGAACGTTGAGTGCTCGCTATTACAAGGATGGCTCTGAAATTCTGATTTCACAAGGGCCAAGAAAGAATCCCCGACGCCTCACTCCGCGCGAATGCGCAAAACTAATGGGCTATCCAGCGGGCTTCAAGATTCCGGTTTCAGACACTCAAGCATATAAGCAATTCGGAAACTCAGTTGTTGTGCCTGTTGTCGAAAAAATTGCAGCAGCTGTTGTCAAAGCATTACAAAGGTCGCCGGACTATCGGCCAGACCTTGTCCTCGTCGCAAACGAAAAGGCAGAGATGCCCCGCGCAAACCGGGTTGCGAGTCCGGTTAGTTACAAAACGACACGAAGGAAGCAAAAGGTCTAAATATGCCGAGTGTTCCACTTCCAGCCATGCGCCGGTTCCTGACCAAAACGATTGCAGGTCTTAATCGTAACAAACTGAATGGGTTGTTGGCCGAGGTTGATTTCAGGCGCCATCTTCAAAAAATAGGTTTTGCTCACAAGGTATCTCCGGGCGGCTGGATATTGCGGAAAAAACGTGAAGACTTTGGAGGCCACACTGTCGTGTTGTTTCCAGAAACAATTCGGCCAACCGTTGACTACACAGAAGCTAGAGAGATGCCTCCACCTTCGCAAGGTTTGCATGCGGTATGTGTAGCATTTCATCAGACTGGAATCCCCGCGTTTTATTGCTCACCAACAGTTGCTCAGGAAGGCGACGTAGATTCTATCAAGTGGCGCGCTATGCAGCTTGGTGTTCCGTCCGAGAGCCATCCTATGGGCTTAGTTGATGTCTTTAAAGAAACATTTGTTTCTCGCACTAGGCGCTTTAACTATCGT
>Ga0206876_1247_pt1 | contig 12012 bp, 9 predicted proteins | sample Alteio_BWOrgCont_10_FD_152619 | JGI IMG/M metagenome (GOLD analysis project Ga0206876, IMG submission 152619) | Enriched cells from forest soil in Barre Woods Harvard Forest LTER site, Petersham, Massachusetts, United States -... | ecosystem: Environmental > Terrestrial > Soil > Temperate forest > O...
AATGGCGCGCGCTGTCGAAAAAGCCAAAGTCCCGAACATGGTTTGGTACAATTACCGGCGCGTTCCCGCCGTGACGCTCGCCAAACAGTTGATCGACGAGGGCCGCCTGGGCCGCATCTTCCATTATCGCGCCAAGTTTTTGCAGGACTGGACCATCAGCCCCGATGTTCCCCAGGGTGGCGCCGGTCTCTGGCGCCTCGATGCCAAAGTCGCCGGCAGCGGCGTCACAGGCGATTTGCTGGCGCATTGCATCGACACCGCCATCTGGCTCAACGGCGGCATCGACAAGGTCACCGCGATGACCGAAACATTCGTCAAAAAGCGCAAGCACACTTTGAGCGGCAAATTGGAAAGCGTCGGCATTGACGACGCGTGCGCGTTCCTGGCGCGATTCAACAACGGCTCGCTGGCGACGTTTGAATCGACGCGCTACGCCCGCGGACACAAGGCGCTCTACACGTTTGAAATCAACGGCGAAGACGCGTCGATCGCCTGGGACCTGCACGACTTGCATCGGCTCCAATACTTCGATCATCGCGATGAGGGCCGCGTGCGCGGCTGGAGATCAATTCATGTGACCGATGGGGATCAGCCGTACATGAAAAACTGGTGGGTGCCCGGCCTGCAGATCGGCTACGAACACACATTTATACACCAGGTTGCCGATTTTCTGGGCGGCCTGAGCAGCGGCAAATGGGCCAGCCCGACTTTTCGCGACGCGTTGCAGACGCAATACATTTGCGACGCCGTCCTCAAGTCGGCCCGCACGGAACGCTGGGAAAAAGTGCGCCGGGATTGACGGGCGGTGTTACGGAGAACCGAACTGAAAGACGCGGTAGAATCTGGCGTCGGAACTGAATGGCAGGGCGCTGGTGGCTGGAGGACCGTCATCCGTCCAACTTGCGGTGGCACCGTCGGCAACCACTTCACCGGTCGGCGAAGAGAACCAGGTTAAGAGATCGGGTGAGTATTCGACTTGATAAGTGCGGTTTGTCTGCGCCGGCCAGGTAAGGGTGACAGTATTTTGGTCCGGCTGGGCCTGCGGTGTGACATTCATAAAAGGCAGCGAGACGAAACCTGCCCGTTGCAAACCGTTTGTGACCTCCTGGTTCTGCATGAAAAGATGCCATGGACGCTGGGTGCGATAGTTTTCGATCATAATCACGATCGGTCCCTGATCGATGCCCAGTTCATCGACATCATACCAGCCCTTCCCCAAGTTGAACGCGTCGTAGAAGCCGTAAGGCGTCCAAATGTGCGGCCGGTAATGGGTGTAAAAGTAGCTCAAAGTCGGCACCGAATATTCGGGCGTGAATGCCATCGCCCCACCCGCCGCCGTGGGGGAGATCGTGCCGTCGTCAAACCCGCCCGGCGGCAGGCCATGCACCGCGTAACCATTCGGGGGGGGGCCATCGGACGCGGTCAAACCCCACACATTGCTGCTGTAGCCGACTTCGTGGTTCGGATTGGCGGTGGAGTAAGCCACTTCCGCCAGGGTCGCCCGCCGGGAGTTCTCGAAATAGGTGCTGCTGTGGTTGTTCATGTAGGAGTCCGCAATATGGCGGAAATCGATCCAGCAGTGTGAATATTCGTACGTAAACAAAGGAGGGTAATACACATAGGCCTGGCCGTAGTTCGTGGCCCACATGTACCCGCTGGTCCACAGGCTCCAGGCCGACGACGGCAGGGGATACGTCGAGGTCCCAAGCCCAAGACAATAAATGATCATCCCTTCGGAATAACCGATCCAGTAACTGCCGCTGAAGCCCGAGGTCGGGTACCACGCCATTGATACGCCATCGGTCCCATTGGCCATCCAGGTCCAATTCACCCTGTTGAATATCGCGGTGGCCATCGTTCGGATCGACGTTTCATCGGCGTTGGTGCCGTCGAAATACTGTTTGTCGTAGAGGATTCCAGCCAGGAGCAATGAAGTGTCGATTGATGACAGCTCCGAGTTGGCGCGCAACGCCGTGTTCATATCCAAAAAATGATAGAACCAACCATTGTAACCGATGACACCCGTGGCATTGGTGCCCTGCGGGCCTTGCAGGAATGTGTTCAACGTCGTCAAGACTCTCGCCACGCCTTGGGCGCGCGTGATCCATCCATGGTCAATGCCAATTCCAATCGCCGTCAGCCCGAATCCCACCGCCGCAATGCTGGCAGGCGAGCTGGTTTCGCTACGGTCGGGCACAAGGCCGTTGACCGGATTCGCCCAGTACCAAAAATAATCGAAATCGGTCTCCTGGACGTAATCCAGGAATTGATCGGTGTTTGTAAAGGCACTGGCGACGGCCGCGAGACTGATTGAAAAAGGGCTTTCATTCGCGCTGGTGTCCACAGCAGTGACCTCGTAAAAGTTGGTCTTCCCGTCGGTGACGGTGAGGTCACAGAAACCCGCTGACGGCAGCAAAGTGGTGTTCTGCCGTGTAAACGGGCCTCCGCTGCTGGCTGAACGATAGGCATTGTATCCTGCCAGCGCGGGGTCGGTAACCTGGTCCCAATGCAAGACGATGCTCTTATCTCCCAGCCGGCTCACCAGGTTGGTCGGAGTGTTGATGGCGGCCGCGGGACGAAAAGAGATTGCCAGCAGGAAGATTTGAAAAATCAGCGTCCGCTTCATTTGGGGCAGATCCAGCAGTTATCCTGTTTGTTGGTTGACCGGGCTTACGGTGCTGGCGCTGCGACCTTATAGAATTCCGCGGTATTCGTTGGGGTGACGATCACGCTTCCCGAGCCTGACGCGCCGACCACGTTGGTCAGAAAGCTCCAATTTCCACTGCCCAAATTAGTCCGGGAATATACGCCATAAGTCACCCCAGACTGACCCGGGAACGATAGGAGAATGTTACTGCCTTGCGTTGCGACCGACAGGTTAAAGCCGGCTACCGGGACCAGCATGAAATAGTTTGGATAACAGTCGCCGGTGGTGGTCGTAAGACGGAGGGTTTCGAGACCCCCCAAGCTCACGACAGTCGGCGCGCCTGTGCCATTCTGGGTCAGCGGCACCCAGTAATAGGTTGCGTTGTTGACCCCCACAGAGTTCCAGTCGCCCAATAACTTGACGGCTTGATTGGTCGTGCCCGCGCCGCTGATGACCTGTTCCAGAGACATCGAATTGGAGCCGAGGCCCGCGGTACGCATGTAAACATTGAAGCCGCCCGCCGGATAAGTGCCTGTGTAGTTGGCCCAATCCCCTGGCCCAAAATCAGCCAGGTCCCACTCAATCCCGCCAGAATTAACGAAGTTAGTTGTGAGGTAATCAGATCCGTGTTCCTGGGGAATGCCATCGGGGCGATACAGGTATAGGTTCTGGTCGCCAGCGATGCTGGTGTGCTGGAAATCGATGTTCGTCGTTGCTTCAAAGCTGGCATACGCATTGGGGAACCAATCCGGGGAATTATAATTAGTAACGACAATGGGGATATATTGCCCGCCGTTGTAATCGAAATCCGACGCTTGCACCATGTAGTTGTTCGGGAAAAAGGTGTCAAACTGGTTGGTGATCAGGATGCCGTGGCCGAGAGAATTGGTCGCGGAGATGATGGCGGTGTGTATTGCATTGAGAGCCAGCGTCGGATAAACGACCGTTTCGTTTGACGACGGGCCGGTAATCACCAGACTCGAGGTGACATTGACGCCGTCCATGTTCACCTGAATGCCGTTGGCCGGAAATGTGGATCCGCGCGTGTTGACGGTGAAGCTGAGAGTGTTGGTGTATTCAAACGGCTGGGTGCCGGTGGGGTACATCCCGCTCAAAATCGGCTCGTCGGGCGTCGCAACGACGAGCGCGAAGAAATTCGGCAACAAGTTGCCCGCCGAGCTCTGGATCTGCAAGGTGGTCTTGCCATTCAGCGTCACATTGACCTTGTTGCCGTTGGCATCCAGCAGAAAGACATTCTGGAAGGTCGTCCAGCCGAGTCCATTGGAAACCGTGAAGGTGCCCAGTGGAGTGGAGAAATCGGCAACGTTTACAGCGGTCAGAGTACCGTTGATGCCGGTTGCGACGCGGGCGATCATCCAATACACGCCGTTGGTAAAGTCCCGGGTGTAGTTGACCCAATCGCCCGTATCGAATGGATTTATTTCGTAGTCAGTCCTGTCCGCAAGAAAAAGGTTCGCGCGCAAATAGTCCCCCGAGGTGTTAATGAATATGGCATCATCCGGGCGATAGAGATGACTGCCCGTCGTGTCAAAATTCTCCTCGTCCTCGCCGGCGGTGCCGACTGTCCCATAGTAACAGTTGGCATCGCCGGGGGCGTTGCAAAGATCAGGGAAATCAATGAACTTCCCGCCGTTAAAATCAAAATCTTCGGCCTCCCACAAATAGAGGATGGGAGGAATCCCGACCCAAGTGGTTTGAAAGTAAGTGCTTGCGCTGGCCGAAAGGTTGGACACGTCCGTCACGGAAATGGACGCGTTGTAATTCATGTTGGATTGCAGGTCTTGATAGGACACTGTTTTATTCGACGAAGAGCCGCTGATCGCCAGGTTGCTGGAAACATCCAAACCGTTCAGAATAAGGTGAATGGCGTTGCTATTGATGGTTGTGCCGCTCGGTGAAGTGACATCAAAGCTGAAACCGTTGCTGGGAGGGACGAAGATCATGTTTTGCGGGAAGACGTTGCTGATGATGGGCGGCGACAAGCCAACGCTAAGGATGAGCGCAGGATCGTCGAAATAGCAGGAGCCGCCCTCGCCGTCATTCTGGAGATAGGCAAATCGGTACCGGATGGTCGCTGTGTTGGAAGGCGCGGTCACGTTTGTCACCGCCCCCATAACGGTGTAGTTGGTGAAATAGGGATCGCCGGTGGAAACCGGCTGCGTTATATCGCACGCGTTTGTCACCTGAAACTGGAACCACTCATCCACGCCAACAGTGGCGTAAAAATCAGCCGACTTGTAAAGGGCCAGAAGGTTGGTGTGCGAATCGAAGAAGGAAACGTCAATCCAGACGTGGCAATCGGCCCCCAGCGTGTCCATGCTTGAAGTGTAAAACCAGCCGCTGGCTTGATAGATGGAACCCGGAGCGCTGCCGAATTCCTGGTATATGCCGGCAACGTTGTTGACGGAGGAAAAATAACCCGCCCCGTACTCCTTCCAATACTGCGTGCCGGAAAGCGGTTCGGCGAAGAAGCCTCCTGTATTCGTGTTTCCAATCCAATAATTGTGAATCGAAGACGGGACCGTCGGCGCGTCGAAATAGCTCCAGTCCGTCGCAACGTTATTGCCCGTGTTGGCCCCGAAATTGGTGTTGAGCAGAATATTGCCGGCTTGAGCCGGGCTGGCGGCCAGCAAGAGGGCCGCGACCAGGGCCGCGCCTGCAAGGAAAACCGCACGGCCGCAGTTGTTTGGATGGAAATTCACGGTGCTTTTCATGGGTGAGTCCCTCGATTTGTCATGTTCAGAACAGATACTATTACAACACTGGCTCCAGCGTCGTATATTAGGTGTTTACCTTATTGTGTCAACGCCGCGTTTTCTCGTATGGTCGCCTGAATGCGGCTCCCGGCGAGCCCAATAAAAAGCTCTTGACACCAACAGCATTCTTAATAAACTACCGCACATGAACTCAAATCGCACTCAATTTTCGCTTCGCTACCCGACGTCAAAAACAAGCGGCTGCCGAACGGCCCGCGTATGCATTGCTGCCGCCATCGGCCTCGCCTTCGCCGGCGTCAACGCCACGCATGCCCAGATAAGCACGGTCGATTCGGTCGTTGTGACAACCAATGCCCTCGATGGCCTTCCCAAATCCGATCTCACTTTGGTCGACAAGTATCCCTCCGTGATTTCATTCAATGTGATCAATGCCGGCAACACGAATACCAACGGCTTTTTCGCCATGCAGGATTACTGGCAGTTCGCCACCAATGGGGGATCTGGCGCCTACTTGTTCCAGAGCAACGACACGTTCACAATCACCATGACGGTGACGTTGACCGGCGACCCGATTTCCCCGCGCAAAGAAGCGGGGTTTGCGGTCAACGACGTCGCTGGAAGCATCGCAGATGGACAGTACATCCTCGACACTGATGGCCATGAGGTCGTCGCGTTCGGATTCCCTGGGATATTTTACGCCACTCCAGTCGATCACTTCTACGAGTCGGGCGAGCCGATCAATATGGGCATTACCGTCTTCACTGACAGCAACGGGAAGCAGGCGATCATCTTTATGGCCGACGGCTTTAGCAGCCCGCCTGAAGAGTTCAGTCCCCCCCTAACGGGCTATACCCTGGGAGGCTATTTCCAGATTCAAGGGCAAGACACGGGTACAAACAACGTCGGATCGGCGACGTTCGACGATATAACCATTACAGCCTTGCCGACGGGCTTGGGCATCGCCGGCACGCAGGTTCCACAGACCGTCTCGATTACCGGGACTGAACTGACTCAAGGCGTAGAAAGTACCAAAGGGGGGAGTACCACGACGAAGGCGGCGGTGAAAACGACACTCACAACGGCGGACCTGCTCGCAGACCTGGCCAAGGATGAGCATACAGCGGGTAAATACGACGCCACCAACTTCCCGTCCGGGGCCAAGCTGCTTTACACGGCCAACACTGGGTTCCAGGTGGTGGAAAAAAACAACACCCCACTGGTGAGCGTCGCCAATATCCTGACCCTGCTTCCCGCCGGCCAAACTGAAATTACGTCCGGCAGTTTCGTGGATGCGGACGGCTCAACAACGCCGCCTTTCACCCAAACCGATCTTCAACTTGTCACTCTGACGTATGATGCCACATCTGTCGGCGGAACGCAGAATTTCGCCGTGACCGGCGTGGGCAGTTCCGTGACAACGACCACCAAGCCGAGCAAAAAAGGCGCTTACACCGACACCGATTCGTTCAGTTTACAAAACGGTACCGGTGAAGGCGTGAACGGTGAAGGCGTCAAAATCATTCTGAATGGCTTCAGCGTCACGGCGAGCGGAAACGCACCGCTGGAGAATTGAACGACGGCAGCAAACGCAGAGGCTTAGCTCGGACTAGCCTCTGCGAATCTTGCGCCGCAAACCGGCGCCAATCTTAGCCAGGCTCCGCTGACGACCAGCGGGATTCGGATGGGGTTGGGTGAAGCGCCCGCCTCATCCATTCCCCGGAACTTGGCGCGTCCCTCCCAAAAACCCGCGCCGGTGCGCTGTCTCAAGGGCGTCTGAAAAATGCGCGATAATCTCCGGCCCGGGTTGACAACAATTGGACCCGTCGTATGGTGCGGCGAATTGAGTTAAAAACAGACATCAAACGAACACCTATGAGCACAGCAAAAATCAATGCGCCTGATCTCACCCAACGCCCGCCGCGAAGCCCCCGCGTCCGCCTTGGCGGTTACGCCGGGCTGCCGCGCATGTTGGACAAGGGTCGCGCCGCCATCGTCGGCAAGAACGGCGAGTATCACTTCGATTGTCCGCTGGACCAGCGTGTGCTGAGTTTTCTGGGGATTGAGGTCGAGGCGTTGAAATCCCAATTGGCCGCGGGCAAGGGCGACGGCGAAATCCTCGCGTGGATCAACGCCAACGCAAAGCACAAGCGCTCGGAGTGGGAAATCGAACAGTGGTCGGCCTACATGGAGCGTCGCGGCCCGGACAGCGATCCGGAAACCCTCAAATACTTTGCGGACATGGTTGGCAAAGTCGGCAATGGCCGGACCGACATCAGAAGTTTCGCCGATCTGCTGGACCTTGACGATTACGTCAGCTTCGGCGGGAAGGGCTGAATCGGGGCGGTTATTTCTTTTCCGACATTTCCAGGCGCTTGAGGTCTTCGGCCAGGAATTGGGCAACGTCTTTGAATTTGTTGATGTTGTCGGGTTTGATCTCCATCAACGTTTTGTGCGCTTCCAGGCAGTTGCGCGTAATGTCCGCCCGCGTCACGTCCGGCGCTTTGGGAAGCGGCTCGAAGTTGTAGGCCAGCGGGTCCGTGCAGCGGGTGATCTTGAACAGGTGCGCCACGCCGAGGTTGTCCAGGACTTCGGCGATGCGGGGGTTTGGATTGAACAACTCCAGCGGCGACCCATTCGGCGCATTGCCATCGCTGAATTTCAGGCCGATGCCGGAGAGCATGCCCAGAAACGTGCTGTCCATCGTCACGCAATCGCACAATTCAAAGACGAAACGATGGTATTGCCGCAGCCACAACTCATTGATCAGCTTTTTCAAGTCCAGGCTGGACGTAAAATCGGCCTTGCCGCATATCTTGATGCAGACCACCTGGTCGAAGACCGCCACCTTTAAGTTCGCTGTTTGGCTCATGAAACAAGTCCCCTCTCAATATCCGGTCGCACGGCCCAAGAGTCAAGCCGCGCTGGCCAGACGCTCCGCGCTCGCCGCCTCTGCCGGACGGCTGACAATCCGCACCAGCGCCTGTTGCAAGACCAGCGCCGCATCAAGGTTCCGCGAAATCAACTTCTGGTTGCACTCCAGCAGCAGGTCCATGGCCGCCACCAGTTCCGCCTGAGTGTAATTGCCCGCCTGGCCCAGCGCCCGGAACAGGACGTACGGATTCATCGCCAGCGGATTGAACTTCTTGTCCTCGGGCAGAGCACCGGCCGGCACGCGCGACAATTGGCTCCGGAAACGGCCGAAATCGTTCTCCGGTTTGAGCCATTTTTGCGCCAGCATCTCCCGCGCGAAGATCAGAATGCGCACCTTGCTGACCAATCCGTACAACAGCCCGATTTCGTTGCGCTGCGAGTCGCGGCGGGTTTCCCATAATTCTTCATCCAGACAGCGTAGCAAGCGGGCAAGATTGCGGTCTCCCAGGGCGTCGCCCATCGCAAAAGCGCGCGCCTGCTTGTTGCGCGTCACAATGGCATCGACATCCCCGCTCCCGATGCGCGGACGCTCCCCGACATAGAGCGAGAGCTTTTCTATCTCGGAGCGCAGCGCGCGCGCATTGGGACCGGCGTTGGCGACCAGGCGGGCAAGGGCCTCATCGGAAATCTCCTTCCCCAATTCTCCCAGCGCGCGCAGGGCAAAGGTTTCGGCTTGCGCCACCCAATCGCCGTCTTCCGCCGACCACCCGGCAAGAATCTCAACGGACCCGATTTTTTCCAAAGTCTTGTAAATCGACTTGCGTTTATCGACCTTCCCGGCGCTGACCAGCAGGCGGACGTCGCGCCATGGAAAAACTTTCAACTCCTGCGACAGCTCCGCCAAATCCGCGGTCACCGCCTGCGCCGTGGCGGCCCGTTCCTCGCCGAGGAAGTTGCAGTTTTGCAGCCAGATGACTTTTGCGCTGCCAAAAAACGGAAGGGTTTGCAGCGCCGCCCGCAATTTGGCCAGCGCGGCCAGGGCTTCGCCGCTATTATTGACAGATGCGTCGATGATTTCGTGGTCCATGCCGCCCGCCTCCGCGGACCACCTGGCAAACACTTCGCGCGCGCGCTCCTTGACTCCAAATTCGTCCTGGCCGCACACAAGGAGCACGGGAGTTTTGGGAGAGGCGGCGGCCATGAACGGACGGGGGCTATTCCGGCTCTTCGGATTCGCCGGGGTTTTCGGTGATGCGTTCGAGCAACTCGCTCATGTCCTCGACCTGCTCGAAAAGGTCGTTGGAAACAAAAATGGGACGCTTTTGGGCGGTCGCCAAAGCCAGGCAATCGCTCGGCCGCGCGTCAACCTCGACGATCTTTCGTCCCAGTTCGTTTTCCTGCTGTAAAACCAGCCGCGCATAATAGGTCGAATTTTTCAGCTCGGTGATGACGACGCGCTCGATGGTGACACTAAGGCCCTTGAAAATGTTGTTAATCAGGTCGTGGGTCAGGGGGCGTTCCTTGGGAGTGTCCCGCAGGAACATCCCGATGATCGCCCCCATGTTGTGTTCAACCTGAATGACGAACACCTTCGTGTCATTGCCCACGAAAATCGCGCAGCCGCTCTGGGCCGGGAGTATTCCGCGTATTTCGACGGGCAAAACGTCGCTCTTCATAACAACAGGTTAGACGCTGGCCGGAAAAAACTCAAGCCGCCGTTGGAGCAAAAACAGACTCCTCCGCCCGGCAATTGCGGCATTGCCAATCCGCCTTTGCCTCAACCACAATGGCGGCAATGGACTTCGCTGAGAAGATTCTCAACGCCTCCACCCTCGGCCCCTGGCGCGAAAACCTTCGCCGCACCGGCCGCAAACTGGTGGTGACCAATGGATGTTTCGACGTTCTCCACCTCGGCCACGTGACGTATCTGCAGCAGGCGCGCGACCAGGGCGACGCGTTGCTGGTCGGTGTCACCAGCGACGCCGGTGTTCAGGCGCTCAAAGGTCCGGGCCGCCCCCTCAACAGCCAATACGATCGCGCCGCCGTTTTGGCCGCCCTGGAAACTGTCGATGCCGTTTGCGTTTTTTCCGAGCCGGACGCCCGCGCATTCCTTGAAGCAGTGCGCCCGGACATTTACGCCAAGGGCGGGGACTACACGCTGGACACAATCAACCAGGACGAACGCCGGTTGCTCGAACAACTTGGCGTCCGAATCGTCCTCCTCGGAGCGGTTCCGGGAAAGTCCACGTCGGCCGTTATCGAGCGGATGAACACGGCGCAGGCTTCGCAAAATGACTTGCATCCCGACTCAAATGGCCCGTTAATCGAGTCCATGCCAGCCGAAACCTTTCAAGCCAGCCGCTGGACCCACGGCAACTTTCTTTTCCCCACGGTCATCGAAGTCTCGGACAAAGCCGTCGTGCGGCGCAAGAGATCGTGGTTCCACCGCGACGAGATGAGCATCGGGATTCAAAAAGTGGCGTCTGTCCACATCAAGACCGGCATATTTTGGTCGGACATATTGATTGAATCCACCGGCGGGACCGATCCCGTGGCAAGCCACGGCCATCGGAAAAGCGACGCCCGGCGAATCAAGGAATTGATCGAGACCTGCCAGCAGCAAGTGGCGCGGTAACACTTTTGTCACACACTTGTCACTTTACTGCCGTTGTTTGAGGCGGCGACTGTGTCCAGAGTTAGGTTGCGTGAAAGCTAGGATTCTAGTGGTGGATGACGAGCCGGATGTTTTGGACCTGGTCACTTATAATCTCTCCCTGGCCGGGTTTCAAACCGAGACCGCCATGGACGGCGCGGAGGCCCTTCGCAAAGCCAGGTCCATTACCCCGGACTTGATCCTGCTCGACCTCATGCTGCCGGAAATGGACGGATTGGAAGTGTGCAAACTCCTTCGGCGCGATACCAAGACCAGCGCCATTCCCATCATCATGCTCACCGCCAGGGCGAGCGAAATCGACCGCATCGTCGGGCTGGAATTAGGCGCAACGGACTACGTTCCCAAGCCGTTCAGCCCGCGCGAACTGGTGTTGCGGGTCAAACGGCGCCTCGAACAAAACACCGCCGTTCAATCCAAGACCAGCCATGTTTTCGGTCCGTTGCAGGTGGACGTTTCGCGCCACCTGGTGACTGTCAAGAACAAGCGGATCGAACTGACAGCCACGGAATTCAAACTGCTGACTTTGCTCATCCAGCGCGCCGGCCACGTGCAGTCGCGCGACCAATTGCTGCGGGACGTCTGGGAGTACGAAACCCACATTGACACCCGCACCGTGGACACCCATATGCGCCGCCTGCGCGAAAAACTCGGTTCCGCCGCCAGGTATCTTGATACCGTCCGCGGCGTCGGTTACCGTTTCCTGGCCGCGCTTAATTAGCGCGGCTCACTGCTTGATCGGACGGACCTTGATGTTCCGGAACGACACGGCGCCCGGGTGGTCCCCTTGCAGGCCGATGTATCCGATGTCAGACACCGCAAAGCCGTTCATTTTCGAGAACTTGCTTCGCGCCACGCGGGAGTTGAAATCGTCGCTGTGCAGGACGTATTCGAAGTATTTCACGCCATTGATGTAATGTTCGCATTTTTGGGGGCTGATCACCAGGCGAACGTGATTCCACTGGTTCGCCGGTTTGGTGGCGTCAAGCGTCTTGCCCGTGGCGGGATCAATGGGGGGCTGGTATAGCGCGTACAGCCAGCCGCAACGCTGCGGGTCTTCAGCCGTCGCGTTGTCTTCCAACTGG
>Ga0206876_1248_pt1 | contig 12008 bp, 10 predicted proteins | sample Alteio_BWOrgCont_10_FD_152619 | JGI IMG/M metagenome (GOLD analysis project Ga0206876, IMG submission 152619) | Enriched cells from forest soil in Barre Woods Harvard Forest LTER site, Petersham, Massachusetts, United States -... | ecosystem: Environmental > Terrestrial > Soil > Temperate forest >...
CACGGTGATTCCATCCACCGGCTCTGGGAGTTCGACATCGAGAACGTCCGCGATCGTTGGGAGCAAATCAACAGACTCGACGTTGCGGTCATCCGTGCGCCCTTCGGTCTGACCCGGCAGTTTGATGAAAAGCGGTATGCTTAATATTTCGGCGATGTTATTGGCATCAGGTTCCCTCGGAGAATGTCCAGGTTCAAAGGCAACGCCGTGATCGGCTGTGACGATCAACAAGCAGCGATCCATCGTGCCCGTTTCTTGGAGCCGATCCAATAATTGTCCAATAAACTTGTCCACGTATCCCACTTGAAGTCGATAACGGTACTCACTTCGAGCCACGACAATCGGGTCTAAGGGCCATTTATCATTGTTTTTCCCATATCCGATGGGGGGAGCATCAGCGGCATAGTCTTCTGGGAGATACTTTTCACCCGTAGGGAGAAAGCACCAGGGATAGTGTGGAATCACCGCATGAATGAAACAAAACTGCGGTCGATTGGAGGCAATTATACACCGCAGAAAATGTTGTAATTGTTCATCGCGATCCAAGAGGGAATTGCACTGGATAAGACCTTCCGTGAATTCCGAAAGCTGACTGGAGTCGGTCGTCGTCGTCTCGTTAATCCCAAACCACGCCCAAGGATTGGTGGGAAACTGAATAGGAGAGCCTCTTGGAAAAATCAATCGAGGATAAAAGGCGGCGAGCGTGTAAATTGGTCTCGTGGACCTGTGGAAAAACGAGTGGCGTGGATTGGCAGCAGTGCGCAGCACCGACGGGCACAGCAGCGTGATTGGTTCAAAGACCACCATATCGAATTCGTCACTTGAATGAACGACCTGAAGAAGATTCCCAGGAAATTGTGAGGCCACAGGTAGTTGCTCTCGGGCGGGGAAACACCCAGAAAGAATTGCGGGAATGGCCATTCTCGTGAATGGATGAACCGTGGTCATTTTGCGATACCACGTCGAATGCGCCGCAAGACGAGCGAATTGTGGAAACTGGACGGAATTGATCTCCATTCGATCGTTCATGAGCGTCGTGCCACTGAATTCGTCAATAACGACAACCACGACGGGCACCGGATTGTTTACCACAATCGGTTTGTCGGTTTTTTTCTCGTGTTGAACAATGCCGTAAAACTGCGCAATGATCATCCACGGAAATACGATCAGACCAACCGAGGAAAAAGTAATCCATGACCGCAGCCATCCCACGCGTTCGTATAATGACACCAGCAGCCATGCGGCGGGAATCGTGACAGCGACCGCAATTAGGCTAGCGAACCCCGACGTGACCAGCAGTTGATTGCCAATAGACGGACGAAGTATCAACAGGATGTTGGCTGCAAACAGCATTGCGAACACCGTATTTCGACCGTGTCGGCGGATGCATCCCGACAACCGCCCAATGCTCCAATCCAGTCCAAGAAGAACGGTGGGCACCACGACCAGCAGGAACAACAGAAGCACTCCGGCTTCCATCCATCCGACTTGTTGATCGTTAAGATAGAGGGCATTAATTTCCAATACGGTCAACAATGGCTGAGTGATCGCGAAATAATACAAAGTAAAGAGATGCAGCGTACGCAGTCCCGGCAGTTGCGGACGACCGACTTCGAGCGGGGTTTTCGAAGTCGATGTCATGGGGCACCGTCGTAGTTTGTTTTGGGAACCGCATGAAACAGAGTTCGCTCACCCGAAGGCGACGATTCCTGACTTCGATCCATCGCAAGGACAGTGCCGGCGAATCCGCTGGCAATGATCAAGCACCCTCCGTCGTTGCAGCCAGGATTCCAGATCAGGTTGCGAGCACCAATTTGACATAAATCTCGAAAGAATCCATCCATTAACCGTTGCTGGAGACGACGCGAGACGATGGTCATGGAACGAGCCCGCATCGACATCTACCGTGTTTGATCCAATGTCGACGGCTGAACTTCTTGAGGTTTCTCCGTGATGCTGTGATTCGGGTGTGCTCTGAAATATTGCATCCATAAATAGCGTCCAAACACAATGATTCCCCCGAAACCACCCATGATCGCTTGAATCAACATACTTCCGCCACTGGGATCGAAGTATCCAAGTACGAGATTCATTAGCACCACTTTCCCCTTTCAGAATGACCTGTCGACTCGCAAAGATCTTTCAGTTGCAGCCGCAAATTGCAGCACATCGCTCCTAAAACACGATGCTTCTGAAAAGAATTTCCCAAAAACACAAGCCACCCAGAACGCGCGATCAACCCAGACTTACAGATGATATCAGAGCAATTACCTCGGGGCAATTCTTAAATTATGGCCGCTGCCAAATGCTCCTCGACTCGTCTAGTATCACGCGCCCGTAGACTCGTCAAAGGAGAGCAGTCAGTCAGTTCACAGTAGTCAGTTTTCAGCCAAGCACGTTTTCAGTCGAGCACGTTTATGGGAGTAATATCATAGATGCACTGGTAAGAGATTTTCCGCCGTTTGAAGCCGGAACGATAGAAGGACGGTGCCTTTGTTCCCCGATGTGCGTAAGCGGCTGCAAGAATTATTCGATACTTCTGAGAACGATGCGGAATTCGTTTTTAACAAGCTTCGTCGTGTCATTGATCAGGGTGACACCGGTTGGAAGGCTGTGAATTTACGTACGACGGTCATGAAGATCGTTCGCAAGGCGGGCGTCAATCCCTGGCCTGAATTGTGGCGCAATCTGCGAGCCTTCCGCAGAAACAGATTTGGCGGAGATGTTTTCAGCGCACGTTGTTTGCGAGTGGCTCGCTTCAGGTGACGGGAGATCACTTCTCAGACGCGTTGACGTGGGAGCGAAGCGCCGCAGCAAGGTGCTGATTCTGTGAGTAATATCGTGCACCGTGTTGTAGCCGCACGGCAGAACCCCTTAAATTTCAATGGGTTTCTGCCGTTGCGTGGGCGTGCAACGATCACAATTGGGCGATGAGGGATTCGAACCCCCGACATCCACGGTGTAAGCATGGCGCTCTAACCAGCTGAGCTAATCGCCCGACAACGCCCCGTTGAGATGAAGCGGATGAAGTCTACCGGGTTCTCGAATCGGCGTAAACCGTCGAAAACTGTGGTTCAGCAGGGTCGAGACGATCAGGAAGCAAACCAAGGGAAATGCGGTTCCTGAAAGCGAAAATCGCGATGGCGCCGATCTTGGGGTGGGTTTCGGTTGTGAACGATTCGTGCCGGTTGCTAGAGTGGCATCTAGAAATGTTGAAATGACGCTGCGAATACTGGTGCGTCAAATTGAAGTTTGCCTGCTGGAGACCCGCCGATGCCGTTCCGGACACTTTTCCTGATGATGATCGCGTCATTGATCCTCAATGTACCTGCCTTCGCCGCGGACATCGAATTTCCCGATGCGAATCTCGATACCGTCATTCGAGAAATCTTGAAGAAGAAGCAAATCGACAAGATGGACAAGTCGAAGAAAATCACCGACGAAGATGTCTCGAGCATCTACTTCCTCGAAGCACCGAAACGCGAAATCGAGAATCTGACGGGAATCGAAAAATGCCGCAACCTGGCCCAGGTCAAACTGACAGGCAACAAGATCAAGGATCTCAAGCCACTGGAAGAATGCGTCAATATTCAGTCGCTCGATCTCGCGAAGAACCAGATTGCCGATGTTTATCCGCTCGGCAAACTGGTGAAGTTACAGTATCTCGAACTGGACGATAACCAGATCAAAAAACTCGACGGGCTGGAATCGCTGAAAGCCCTGGGCGCGTTATATCTCAGCCGAAATCAAATTGAGACACTGCAACCGTTGTCGGAGCTTCCGAAGCTGCACGCCCTGTATCTGGACAAAAACCGCATTCGAGATATCTCAACGCTAAAAGGGTTGAAGTGGCTTGAACGCCTGGACCTCAAAGATAACCACGTCAGCGATCTCTCGGCCCTCAGCGATATGACGGAACTCCGGTTTACGTTCCTCGAGTTCAACCAACTGACCGAGCTGACGACACTGGTCGAGATGGCCAAGAAGGACGTCGCGGGAGAGAGGCGATTCGCGCCCTATTGGAAGCTGTATCTCGCCGGGAATCCCCTGAATGACACCGGAAAAGCGCAGCTCGCAGAACTGGCCAAGCTGGGCGTTCGCGTGAACGGAGAATGACGCGGTTCATTCGAAACGCATCGGCTTTCGATAGACAATGGTTTCCTGATTGCCGGGCACGATGATGACCAGCAACCATGCACCGGGATCGCTCGAATCAAGCAAAGGCAAATCCTGACAGTTCGAACTGCCAGTGGGTGCTGTCTCGTGGACCAGTGCAAAGATTCCCGACGTAGGGGCGATAATCCCCGTACCGGGGAAACCGACGGACATTCGATACAGCCAGAGGAAGAAATCCGGCTTGTTCTGGCCCTTGGCATTTTGGATTTCGGGAATGCTACTGGATGAATCCCAGCCCCAACCCCGCCCGCGACCCCAGCGGTTCATTGGATTGAGCTGATCGCTCTGCGGCGTGCGTTTCGAAAGCCAACCGTCCGATGGGTCATTGGCCCACCCCCCTTGACCCGTGAAACAGGCCACCAGCGCATCGCGACCGAAATCTCGATGAACTTGATCGACCAGTTTTGGGGGAACTACATGTTTGCGAAGCATATCCGCATACATTTCGGGAAGATTGAAGTTGTTCCAATCGACACCCGGCTTATCTGATGTCCCGGGAATCGAAAAAATGCGATTGACTTGCGGCGTCCATTTGGACACGTTCTGAGCCACTGCAAATTCGGTCGGAATACGTCCTGCAATACGGATTGAAGAAACATCCTCCGTATCACGTTCCACCATTCCCGTATTTGGATTCATAGAGGTGCCCCCCGTTCTGAGCGACGCGAAGAAGCCTTTTTCGACGTCTGTTGTCACCCATCGCGACGCAGCGATATACAGCAGTTCAAAGCGATTTGTGCGGACGATCTCACCACCAGGCCCCAGATCACGAATGCTCACCGCGCGGCGCGTTTCTGCCGACGACATGTAGCTATTCGACAAGCTGACGGTCAGCATCGTGATGCACAGCGTCGTCAGCGGAAACGTGATCCAGGTCAACTTCCTCAGTCGTAGCCAACCCAGAATGTAGTAGTCGCCGGGGCCGATCAGGACAACGAAGACGAAAAGGATGAGAGCCAGAAGAGACAATGGCACCATCCGCACGCCTTCTGGCATCAAACGCTCAAGCAACTCGGTCTGAACGAGGCGGCACGGATTGGGAAGAGCCCTCGCCAGGTTTTGGGGATTCGTATTTACCGTCGACGATTGCGCTTGGGCCGGATTCATGCCGGTATTCATGTAGTACGGCTGTGGCTCAGTCGGAGTTTCAATCGGTTCGAATCGCGAATTCCAGAGTGGGCGAAGAAGTCTGATCCAGTCATCATCCGCGTCGTTGCTTTCACGATCAGGATCGCTTACACCGACAGGATCGCTTACACCGATCGCAGCATGGCCGAGGCCACACGTCACGGAAAATCCCGGCCCCCGCGTGGCGGCGAAATCCTTCGTCAATTTTCCAGCCTGGTCAGCCTGCATGACAATTCCACGTCGATCATCGGCGACCAGATTGCGTAAAAAATCGAGATGATACGGTTCCAATACACCATTCGGCTCAAGGTACAGACTTCCGCCCGATTTGATCCAGGACAATAGAGCTTCAAGTTGGGGCTTGCGAAGGCTTCGAAATTCGTCGCCCGCCGCAATGACGATGTCATAACCGCAATAGGCGAGTGGCTCTGACGGCAAGTCGGCCGGATCAACCGATGCATAAACCGTCTTAATGTAGTCGCGGTCCATTTCGGCGCTACGGTAGGCTTTCGATAGCGGCACGACGTTTTCAAACCTGAGCCGGTCCATCAATTTCTCGCGCTTCGGCGCCCCTTTCCGCACCGTACTCGATTCTGCCGCCAGGCCGATAAAGACCTTCTTCTTGGCAAATGGAACGTGAAGAATCTGTTCTCCCAGGTTGCCAGAATAATGCTTGCCACGAAATGAAATATCGACTTGCAGCTGATCGATCGGACTGAGACTGTCAATCGTAGGCAGCGTAACGCGGATACGCTGCTCGGGACCATTGAGCGTCAATTCTTCCGTTTCCATCGTCGCCAGCAGTTCCCGATCATGTTTAATGACGAATTTGAACTTTCCGACCATCAAACCCGAGGTTTGAATCTTCACATCCCACCAGGTGAGCATAGGACGTCCAAGCACGAGCGACGGCTGCATTTTCGACGTTTCAATGGCCAAAGGCTTCTCTTCGGCCTGTACCGCCGAAAATGTCAGCATCAGCAGAATCAACGAACGGACGGCGGAGAGAACCCGTCGTCGCAGTGACTCGAAATCGGCCTGTACCAATCGAACGATCATACTGGCACTCCCGCTGGCCGCTTTTGAAAGTACCACCATTCGAGCAGCAGGAAGAACAGTCCGGCGATCGCGAACCAACCCCACAGCGGTTGATCGGTTTTCAAAACCATCGTCGACGCTGAAACTGCGACCTCGGGGAAATGCAGCTTTTCAACTGTCACGAGACCCGTTTCGCCCGATGACAACAGACTGGCACCAAGCTTTAAAGGTTCCGCGGTACCCGTGATTTCGTAAGGTCCAACATAGGGTGCCGCCAAGCCTGACAAGAACCCGTCCTTGTCGCTTTTCGCCGTCTCGGTATATCCATGAGGTCCGCTGACTCGAATTTCCGTCTCGGGCGTGATTCGTTGAGGAGGCAGTGAACCGGTTGGAAGTGCCTTCGAGTCCAACAAGTTCGCCCGTTGTGCGGCGATCTGAATCAGGTTCTGCACCATGATCGGAAAACCAACGCGATAGACAAGCGAAGAACGATCCGTATGGAACAGGAACTGGTAGACCAGTTTCCCATCGATTGTTTTTTCGAGAATCAATGGCCCAGATCGAGATTGCGCCAGAATCTCATAACCGGCCAATTCGAAATCGCGCTCACCGACCCCTTTGGATAATTTCGGATCGTCGGCGATCTGGACATCCAGAAGCTGTACGTGTTGCAACAGCGGCGCAGTCCGCCGCCAATCGACGACTTCCGTATGACCCGAAACAAGCTCGACCAGGTTCGACAGTTCCTCGGGTACGAATCCGACATTGAATTGGACGCGAGTATCTGGACCGGTCGACAATGGTCCTTCGGCAATCTTCAAATCGACGGCTTTGGGCTCGGAACCGGCTCCCGGATACAGATTGATATCGGGCATTGTGGCGAGCGCTTCTCGGTAGGTCTCCATTCCCATGGGACAATAGACTGCCAATGGACGCGGCGCTGGGATCTCGAGAAATGCGACATTGTCCGACGCCAGCGAATCGAATCCGTCCGGTTTGATCCTGAGTTCGAGCGACGTCGCGATCGATGTCGCCACTTTAAAGACCAGCCGTTCCGCCTTTCCACCTTCAATCGACACCGTTTCCTGCTTGACCGGTTGGCCATTCTGCAACAGTTCATATTCGCACAATGTCTTGGCCGTCGGCGGTCCTTCTGCACCTTCCGGCTTTTTCGTTCCTTCGATGCGAGCGAACACATCCCAACCCGTTCTTGACCGTCTGGCATTGAAATCGACGATCCCGACGTTGGCACCGCCGGATCCCAGTTTCTGAAAGTTCAACTTATAGGGCAGTTCGAAATCGACCTCGGACGGGACATTGCCATCCGAGATCAATACGACGGTATCGATCGGCTGCACGCGCGACATGGCTTGAGCCATGCGCAGGCCGTCTTCCAGTCGACTGGGGACTTGACCAACTTCGAGGCGCGCGACGGCCTCCCGGAGCAACCGCTTGTTGTCGGTAAAATCTGTCAACTTTCGTGCCGTCGAACTGACAGAGATCAAGCAGATCCGCTGGTCGGGCAACAGGTCGTCGATCAGCTTCGATACTTTCTCTTTTGCTTCATCCAGTCTCGATTTGCCGTTGGGAGCATCAAGTGCGGCCATGCTGGCCGAATTGTCGATCAACACTGGCAAATACCGTGCTTGCTCGGCACCGCTGGAAAGATACGGCTGCATCGCTCCGAAGATCAGCGAACAGAGCAACAAGATCTGTAACAGCAACAGCAAATTGCGTTTGAACTTCTGAAATGGCGAGTTGACACGTTGATCGCTGATCACTTGCCGCCACAACGCCAGCGAAGGAATCTCGAGTCGTGGTCGCCGCAGTTTCAGAAAATAGAAAATGATCAACGGCACCAGCAGCAAAAACCACCAGGCATTGATCAATGCGGAAAAGCCGGGCAGGTTCATTGGCATCACTGCACCCAACCCTTTCGCTTCAACACATCGGTCAGAATCGTGTCGAGTGATAATCCTGAATCGAGACACACGAATCGCCCACTGCGCTGTCGGCACAATGTCGCGAGATGATCCTGCAGGCCACCAAGATGATCGTGATAAAACCCGATCAGGTCACCGACCGACGAGACATCCAATGTCATGCCGTTCTCGGAATCGACGAATCGCATATCCCCTGTCAGTTCAGGGTTCAGCTCCAGCGAGCACAGCAGTTGAATTCCAAACACTTCCAGACCCGCGCTGAACAACTGATTCATCGGGCGTTCCATTGCGCCAAAGGTCAGAAAGTCCGACAGCAGCACGCAAATTCCTCGCCCGCGATGCTGTTTCAAAACAGCTTCGATTGCCTCTTCAATGGGAAAATCGCCACCCGGTGGCAGGTTTTCTAGAAATGAAAAAATCCGTTTCATGCTCATCCTGCCCGTGCACGGCGGCAGGATCTGAGGAGTTTCTCCGGCATGCTGGCAGGCGAACAGACTCACTTTTTCGAGATTCATCAGGCCCATCACGGCGAACGATGCCGCCAGTTGCTTCGCGCGTTCAAACTTTTCAGCGAACCTCATTGATGCGGACGCATCGATCAAAATTACGACGTGCATCTCTTCTTCGTGACGATACAGTTTGACGTAGGGCCGGTTGAGTCGCGAGAAAATATTCCAGTCGATATACCGCATGTCGTCGCCTGCTGAATAATCGCGGTAGTCGTTGAATTCGGTGCTCGTTCCTCCCTTGCCCGCAAGATGTTCGCCGCGGCTGCGGTTTGTCAGACGCCGCATCGGTAACAGCCGCATCCGCTCGACTCGTCCAAGCGTCGTGTTATCGAGCAGCGATGTGAACTGTTTTGATGATTCCGTCATTGGCGAGCCTGTCTATTGCAATTCAAATTGGCGAATTCACCAGCCTTATTGACTGCGTTTCGCAGCCTCCATTCGCAGCACCATTAAAGGGCCAATCCGAAACCCCGCAACAAGTCCTGCTAACGCAAAGACAACAACGCCGACCGTGCATCCGCGTGATGCATTGTCGTTGACCCGCCCGATCAGATATCCGATGAACGCCCCCGGCATGGATGCCAGTGCCGCGGTCAGCACACCTGCAAGGATCCCGACAAAGCGGAGATCTGATTTGGTGTAAACGTCTTTCGACAACACGTCATTTTGACAATGCATGCAGAGTTGCCCTGGCAGGTTTGCGTCGGTTTCTCGCTGACAAATTGGACACTTCGACATAGTCACTTCGTTGTTTGGAAAAGAACTTCGATCAATTGAACCAAAACCCGAACCCGAAAAATCGTCCACCGAATGCACGATTGATTCTTTCCCATGTGTCGGGCGACGATGATTCGCCCACTTCGAGATACGGGGTTGCGGCAGTCCCCTGAATCCACAATACGAGGTCCAATTGAGTGGGTTCAAGGAAGACACGTCGGACGTTGACGCCGCGTGTTGGGTTGCCGCGCCAGAATGGAACCAGCTTTTTCCCTTTCAGGACCGACTCGGCCTCATCGACGGCCTGCAGCCAGTTGTCGATCATCTCTTGTGAGACATTGACATTGATGGCACCATTTTGTTTGGGATTCGGAATCCATTCGTGATCGTCGTCGGTTTCGGCAAGGACTCGCTTCCACATCTCTCGGCTGAACGACAACGTGTGTTCGAGATGGTCTAGCGCCACTATCATCCGTTTCGGTTCGATCACGGGAAAACGTATCATGTGAATCGCGGCAATAATGTCGGCGATTTCTTCCCAATCCCACCAACCCTGATTCGAGCTGCGACGCGGTTCAAGCAGAAATTCATGCGGCGTTTTCACATGTTTGAAGATCCGGTGGGCAATCACGTCGAACAACCCCTGGCTATCGTGCGACAGGATCATTTCACCAATTGCCCGCAAGATGTGACAATAACCTCGCAGCCAGTCGACATCGGCTCGGTCAAACACAATCTCAAAATCGGCTTCGCGCGAAGGCGGTCCAAGTCGGAAATCCCTGAGCAGCGGCAGCAGCGTTACGGTTGGACCTCCGTTTCTCGTCAGACTCAGCGGGATTCTGCCGACATGCAGAGCGAGTTTGACCTCTTCGCTTTCAATTCTTGACAACGTTTCGTCGATCCGCGACAGGTCATCTAACCACTCTTGCGTGATTTGCCGGACCAACGGATACGTCAATGGTTCCTTCGGTGCGGATTGCACGGCAAGGATTTCTTGTAATTGCGCGTTTCCTCGCGTCTGGACTCCGTAAATCGAATATCGTTGTATCAAGCTTTGAGCGGACTGAACGAATTGAATGAGGCCCAGCCCGAATCTCGCTTTGTCGTCTTTGGGCTGCTGTTTGAGATGAGCCTCCAATGCGACGATCCCTTCGGCGAATTTGCCTGACGCCAAAATCTCGTCCGGATCGGGCGTCGCTGCCGCGGCTGGCAGAGCCATGCAGAAGAACGTGATGGTTACGAGTGCTCTCAACATCGATTCAGTCTCGGTAACAAGGACCATTCCGTGATGAACGACAAATCACGACATCGGCTCTGACACTTTTGCGTTCCACATCAGTCTGGTGTCACATCGTTTCTGACAACGCGTTCACACATTCTTTGACGACTTCGTTGATATCCAGGCTTTCGGCCTGTCCGTCGTAGTTCAGTAGCATCCGATGCCCAAGCACTTCACAGGCAAAATGACGAATATCTTCGAATGCGACGTGCGCTCGTCCTTCGGCCAGGGCGCGAACTCGGGCCGCTCGGATCAACGCTTGCGCTGCGCGCGGACTGGCACCCCACTTGATGAATTGGCGCACACGCGGCGGCGAAAAGTCACTGATCGGATGCGTCGCCAGCACCAGCCGCACTGCGTAATCCCGCAGCGCATCGGTGACAACAACTTTGTCAAGGATCTTCCGCAATGCCATGATCCGGTCGGAATCGAGCGGTTTGGGAATGTCGACCGGTGTTTTGAGGATCGTCCGACTGACAACCTCGTTTAATTCTTCCCGATTCAAGAACGGCACGACGACTTTGAACATGAAACGGTCGAGTTGCGCCTCGGGAAGTGGGTATGTCCCTTCCTGCTCGATCGGGTTCTGCGTGGCAAGAACAAAGAACGGCTCTTTCAATTGATAGATATTTCCGCTCGTTGTCACCGAGTGTTCCTGCATGGTTTCGAGCAATGCGGACTGTGTCTTGGGCGAAGCGCGGTTGATTTCGTCGGCCAACAGCAACTGCGTGAAAATCGGTCCTTTGCGAAACTCGAAACGATACTGACCGTGTTCGTCACTCGACATGACATTCGTTCCGACGATATCGGCCGGCATCAGGTCGGGCGTAAACTGAATGCGTCGGAAGTCGAGATCCAGTACTTTCGAAAGCGCTTTCACGAGTTCCGTTTTTCCCAGGCCCGGCACGCCTTCCAGCAGTACATTGCCGCCGCACATGATGGCGGTCAGTGCCGCTTCAACAGTCCGGGTCTGGCCGACGATCACCTTGCCGATCGCCGTCCGCGCTTCAGAGAGTTGAACTTTGAAATGTTCGGCCTCGGCTTCCAGGGAAACCGATCCAAGCGATTCAGCAGCACTCATCATTAGGCTTTCTGTTCAAAAAATGTGTTGCAAAGTTAAAGGCGGAAGAATCAATTTGAAGGTCAATCAGACGCCATTCGTCGCTGGTTCATCTCTTCTTCCGTTAAAAGTGTCACTTCGTTTCGTCGCGTTTTCGT
>Ga0206876_1253_pt1 | contig 11794 bp, 7 predicted proteins | sample Alteio_BWOrgCont_10_FD_152619 | JGI IMG/M metagenome (GOLD analysis project Ga0206876, IMG submission 152619) | Enriched cells from forest soil in Barre Woods Harvard Forest LTER site, Petersham, Massachusetts, United States -... | ecosystem: Environmental > Terrestrial > Soil > Temperate forest > O...
TTGGCAGAGACTGAGGAAGGTCCGATTGCTGACAGCGCTGAAGATGGCGGAGTTGATGGCGAGCATGAGTGCGGCCCCCGCGAGCTGGCACATGACAATGACGCCGCTGACGAGGCTGGCCCGGGCCTGGCCGACGCTCTCAATGGCGCGGGTGTTGATGGCGGGCGTGACCGCGCCGACGCCGAAGCCGAGGAGCATGAGCGAGCCATTGTAGGGAAGCCAGGAGGCGTCGGGGCCAATGAGGCCGAGAAGGGCAGTGGCGACAATGGCGGCGAGAAGTCCGCCGAGGAGAAACCATTGCACACCGAATCGGGCCATGAGCGGTCCTCCGAAGTAGGAGACCGCGCCGTAGCTGAGCATGAACTGGACGACACGGGCACCGGCGGTGACGGGGTCCTCTCCGAGGAATTTCATGCCATACTGAGGATAATAGAGGAGGACGACGAAGAGAAGTTGGCAGATGAGAAGAATGTCGAAGCAGAGGACGGCGAGTTCCCGGGTGACGATTTTGGGCGGGATGAGGGCATCGGGGGCGCGGTGTTCGATCCAGGGAAAAGCGCCGAGAAGGATGAGGGCGAGCGCCGCGAGGGCCCAGATACGCGGGTCGGTCCAGCCCCAGGGCACTGATTGATAAACGGTGAGCATGAGTGCGACGAGGCCGGCGGTGAGGGTGAACATACCGGCATAATCGTTGCGGACGGGCTGACCGACTGAGGCGGGTTTGTCGTCGGGGACGACCCTGACGGTGAGGACGATGGCGAGAAGGGCGAGGGGGGCATTGACCCAGAGGACCCAGCGCCACGAGAGCCATTGGATGAGGGCGCCGCCCATGACGGGGCCGATGGAATTGCCGATGGAGCAGCTGCCGAAGATGAGGCCGAGAACGACGGGGCGGCGGTCCGCGTTGACGGTTCCACAGGCCATGCCGATCATGGCGGGCCAGAGGAAGGCCGCACCGAGTCCCTGCAGGACGCGAAAGGCGATGAGAGAGCCGCCGCTCCAAGCCGCTCCACCCAAAAGCGAAGCGAGGAGGAAGAGGCCAATGCCGACGAGGAAGATTTTCCGGCGACCGTGGGCGTCGGCGAGGCGTCCGCCTGCGACCATGAAGACGGCGAAGGCGAGGACGTAGCCGTTGATGACCCACTGGACGGTGTCAAAGTTGAGGTGGAACCGAGTCTCGATGGAGGAGATGGCAAGATCAATGGAGGCGAAATCGAGGCCGATGGCGAAGGCTGCGACGACGATGGTGACGTAGATGAGGAGGAGGCTTGGCTGCCCGGTGGGCGTGGTCGATGGGGATGATGAAGCGCTCACGGGAATGTCCGGTGTCGAGAAGGACTTGTAGAGGGCGAATCAGGTTGCGACGGTGCTGGGAATGACACCGGCGGAGAGGATTGAAATGGCGAGGTAGGCCATGGCTTATCTATGAGTCAAAACGGGTGTGAAGTCGAGAGTGGAACCTCTTTGTGACGGAATTGTGACTATCTCGGTAATCGACGGTTATTGCCGTCAAAACAACTGATATTTGTCCGATTAAGAGTCGCCTACGTCCACTAGAACCCCCTTCTGAGCCGTCCTGAGCATAATCCAGGGCGTGTCTTGCGAAGAGTGTAATACTGGCGTAATGCAACTTGATTTTGAATGCGGACCAAGCTGCATCCTCCTCTGAAAGAAGAGAGCGGAGCCAACGGGGCTCGAATCCTTCCTCGAGCATTCCGTGCCTTGCGGTGATTTGCGATAAGATGCTGTGATTTGATGTCTTATATCTGAACTGATTGATTCCTCAGTTTCGCAAATAATCGCAGGTTTTCGCAAAAGTACTGCCTTACGGAGTCGGTCTTCGATGCGTCTGAGAATCTCTTCTTTTCTGGTAGTTCTCGAAAAGAATTGTCTGCAAGCTTAAGCGCAATCGCTGAGTATGGAGCGATAAATCATATCAGAGTGATTTCTAAATATGTTTTATCGCCATCTTGTTTTTATTCAGGTTTTCATTACGATATGATTCATTGTGGATAAATCAATCGTAGAACCACGAATGGCCCATTCGAAAGGGACTTTCGCCACCCCCCGGGATATCGCCCGGGTGACGGGGCTTTCGCTTCCAACTGTTGGACATATTCTAGGTAATCGCGGATATCGCTATCGCAAGGAGACGCAGGCGAAAGTATGGCGGGTAGCGCTTGAACTCGGCTACCGCCCGAATCCAGCCGCCGCCTCGATGTTGACGCGTCGATTTAACGCCGTGGGCTTACTCTTAAGTGTCGAGGCGCACAGAAGCAATTTTCCCGTCGAGCTTTTCGAGGGCATTCATGACGAACTGGCACGACACGATTTTCATCTCTCCGTCGCGAAGTTCACTGATCAGGATTTGATGGATGAGGCCTTCGTCAGAAAAATGGCGAGCCGCTGGATGGTCGATGGTTTCCTGATCAACTACTTCACGGATTTTCCGCAGCGTATGGCCGAATTGTTGGGGCGCTACAAGATCCCGGTGATCTGGATGAACTCCCGGCACTCCCACGACTGCGTCTACCCCGAGGATATCCAGGCCAGCCGAACTGCCACCGAAAAGCTGATCGCGCTCGGTCATCGTCACATTGTCTTCTACGACCCCACGACCACGGTCCACTATAGCGCATCGGATCGGCGGACCGGCTATCGGCAAGCCATGCTTGAGGCAGGGCTTGAGCCCAATTGCCTTACGACCGCTTATCGAACGACCCAAGGCCAGATTCCGGATATCGAAGCTCTTTTCGACACCGCACCGCGCCCAACCGCGATGCTGCTGAATAGTCACCGGTCCATCGAGGCGGTCTGCACCGTGGCGAGAAGCCGCGGCCTCAAGGTGCCGGAAGACCTTTCCCTGCTAATTTTTCACCACGTTCCGGGCGAGTCTACTGTTGGCTTTATTTCGCGAATGGTGGTTCCCTATGAAAAAATGGGACAATGCGCAACCCGGCTTCTCCTCCAACGAATTGAGGGCAAAAGCACGACTCCCTTTCCTCCAGCTTTGATACCTTTCGATTTTGATCCCGGTACAACCTTTGCTCCTGCCCCAATCCAAACTTGAAGAAGAAGACCCTCTAAGACAGAGTCCCGGATATCTCGCCTTGCAGGGAAATTAGGGCCTCGGGTTGGGTTGCCCGCACCAGCGTTTGTTGAATGATGTAGGTGCGCGGTTCAAGGCCATCAAACCGATCCTGAATCTGCTTGATCAATGCTTCGGCGATATCTCTTTCGCGAGTGATGATCCAGTTGGTCGGCAAAGGGCAGAGAAAAGAGACTTCATGGTTTTTATGCAAAACCAGCTTGAGATCCTCTGGCACTTTGATCTTCTTCTCCAAAATTGCAAGAGCAACGCCACGCGCGACGCTTTCCGGGTAAGCAATTAATCCGTCCGGTTTTTCTGTGTTCGCCCAAAGCTTATGAAATTCCTGATAACCATAGTTTTTCTGGTGCTCAGCGGTAATTTCGGGGATTCGTATCCAAGACTTTTGCGCGGTCAGATTGAATTTCCGGATGCACGAGTGAAATGCGTTTAAAATGCTATCGTCCTCATTCTTTCCTCCGTTCGGATCTGACAGAGCCGTAGGATTGATCAAGCCCAGTTTCCGGCATCCCTGGTCGCGAAGTGTCTCACAGGCGATAGTCACGAATTGTTCATTATCGATATAAATCCTGCTGCACTCCGTACGGCGAGAATTGAACATGGAAGTGGGGATGGGCATATTATCGGCCCAACTCATCGAGTGGTGGGCCAGTGGGATAATCAGGCCTTGGATCGCCCGGGAATTTATCGAATCTTCCAACTCCTGAAGAGGCTCTCGCTGGAGATCGTCCGGGCGCGAGTCGATGAAGATGCGCATGGAAAGATTGCTTTCATGCAACAAGAGCGAAAGTTGCGCATGAAGCGAGCGATAGAACTCCTTTTCACCCTTGGCGAGAATTTCATCTCCATAATAGATTCCGATGCAGGTCATCCCTTTGCACTGCGCGCGGACAAATGTCCCAATCCGTGGCTTTCGTTCCAGCAGCCCTTCTCGCACCAGGACGGACAAAGCGGTATGGACCGTAAAATAGTTCGTTCTCCAATGGGCCGCCAGATCGTGCATGCGCGGTAACTTGGACCCGGAAGGGAGATTCCCTGCGTGAATCAAGGTCCGGAGGTGCCTGGTAATTTGTCGATGCAACGCCTTGCCTGACTGAAGCCGTGGGGAAGGGAGGGCCAATGACTCGGGGGTGATTTCGACATGAGTCATGGGAAAATCAATCCATCAATCGGGGTTATTTTCCATCTCCAATGCCGCGCATCGGCATAGCGGAGGGAGCGTCATCTCCTGGAGAAAATTCGATTGCGCCGATGCACGGCGGTCCGGAGGTCGGTCGCTTCCGGCCAAGAAAGTCATCGGTCACTTCAGGCACCGACGTCCCGGCTCCAATAGCGGGAGAGCCAGGGAGGAGTCGATAATCGAGAGAAGTCGTCGAGACAAACTTCGGGTCGTATTGGAACGTATGTTCCTCTCGGCCCTCGATCTTAAAGGTTTCCTCAGCACTGTAAGTGCCGTTGAACTCGGTCTTGCCCCATTTGGCAAAATGCGCCTCGTTGGGATACTGCATCGGTAATTGGGTAGCCGGGTTATGAGCCAACCATGCCGTCGTGCTCCAGAAAAGATTGTAGTCGCTCCGATTGCGGGCGACATAACCCGGTTGACTGACCGGATCGGGTGTCATCTCAATCTGGTCGCCGCCGTCTGCCCCATTATCGACGCAGAGATTGTTGAGCAGCACGTTGTCAACGCAGCGATGACCGTGGGTATCATACGGATGATAGCGGACGAAGATTCCAAATTGACTGTTGCCAACGATCGTGTTGTTAAGCACATGGGTGTCACTGGCCAGTTGCAGGAGAATTCCGATACCGCCGCCCAGAATGCAATTGGAGACGCAGAGATTGTTGCGAACGATGGTGGGACCAATTGAAATTTGTTTGGCTTCGGCAGGATCATCGCCTGCGCGTACGGTGACCACCGGTTTGGCATCGAGATCGGCGGAGGCATAATCTGGCGAGACTTCCAACATGATGCCGGGGCCATCGTTATTGGCGCAAAAATTCTTCTCGATGATATTGCCGAAGTTGCCGGTATCGAACCAAAGTCCCGGCCCATAGTTGTTGATAAATTGACAGCGGCGGATAGTCAGTCCATTCGTGAAGAGAAATTTGACGCCGCCGGCTTCCCACGCGACGGAATGCCCAAGGGTCGTGTTTCCATCGAGCACATTATCTTCCCAAAGCGAATCGCGGAGACGACCGCCGGCGCCAGAGGCGCCGTTGTGACGGAGATAACATCGGCGGACGGTAATATGCTCGCCAACGCACGTTAAGCCGCGGCCATGACAAAACTCGACCATGCAATCCTCCACCGTAATATCGTGTGAGGTAGCGAAACCCTTCTGCGGAAAATCGCAGTCGACCGACAATGCGCCTTCCTGGGCTGCAGAGTTGTCATAGCGTAACTTCAGCCCGCGAATCGTGACGTAGCTTTGCGAAATAACACTGACGAGCTTACCACGGACCGAAGCCTCGATTTGATGTTGGTTCGGGTCTTCACTGGCCAAATTGACTGGTTCGTCCCACCACGCGGCTGACTTCGGTATGACCTGCGTAGTCGTGGAGGGCGGCGGCGTCATCCACAGGTAGATCGCTCCATCCTGGTCCGGATCGTAGAAATAGGTGCCCGGTGTCATCTCCTTGAGCGACCCTACCCGGAACAAGAGATGACCATCGGCGATTAGTTGCGGCCCGCTCTTTCGGTCCAGGCTGTCGACACTGCCGTTGCAGTTGACCCAGCCGTTCCAAGGGGCCTTTTTCCAGATTGGGCGATTCTTCGGATCTTCCGTTTTCGTCCATCCCTTGACCAGATCGGCTCCGGTAACAACAATTCTTTCCCCGGGGGCGGCCTGAATCACGACGGGTTTGTCTGCTGTGCCACTGACTGGAACGCTGAAGGCCTCGCGGTAGACTCCTGCCTTGATTGTTAGGGTGTCCCCGGCGTGAAGGTTGGCCACGGCGGCGCCGATCGTTTGCAGCGGTTGCGCAGCTGTGCCGGGATTTTTGTCGGAAGCGGCAGGATTACGGTTGTCGACCAGGTACTCCGCTGCCTGTGCCGCATAAGCCGTGAAAAGCAAAGCGAGGAGCGCCGGAAAAACTGGCGAAGAGCGCGGGGAATAACATTTCATTTCAAGAAAGATGATATCCGAACGCGCTCGTCTATGCTCTCTAGTTTTTCGATTGTAGTGCGCCCAGATCACAGGGAGCATCCGCGGGACGTGCCGTGCCGACGGTGTCCGTCGTGACTTCTTTCAGGGCAACACCCTTGCCCCGTGCCGGACTACCGGCTGAGAGACTGAAATCGCCCTTGGCGGCATCGGTGAATCCTGGGGCCCCCCAGACGGAATGTGCATCCTGTCCACTCGCCGTTTGCCACTCTTGCAGCGTTTTGGGACGGGCGCTTCCCGGCCCGATAAAGAACGGTTCTGAGCCTGCTTCGTAAAACAGATTGTAATCCGACACGTTCGGCACCATGGGCAGTTTGCTGTCCGTGATCGCGGGCAAGTCCGTTCCCGTTTTTCCAATCAATCCCAAGTTAAAACTCTTGGAGTAATGCACCGTCTGGTTTTCCGCCACGATGTTGTTGAAAATACGATTGGAATAACCTGATATCTTCCGGTTTGGAGTGCCATCGTTGCGCACGCTAACTTCGATGGAAATGCCGGACTTGCCATTTTGATAGGTCGTATTGTTATAGACCCGGCAACCGGCGGAACTCGAAATATAGATGCCTGTATCACTGTTGTGGTAGGCCCGGTTGTTGATGACGAGAGCCGTGTAGGAAATTTCGTAGAAAATCCCGAAATTGTTGTTGTAAGAGACGCAGTTCTCAATCGTGCAATCTTCATTATCGACATCGAACCAAATCCCGGGGCCGTTATTGTCGTGCGTCACCAACCCGTCGATCGTCAAATTGCGCGAGCGGGCGAATTTATTTCCGCCGGCCTCCCAACCGTTGTTGTATTCTTTTCCGGGTAGGGTGTTGTTGAAGGAGGTTTCGCATTGTTCGACACGACTGTTGATGGCGTTGGAGGAGTGAAGCCCCTCTTCTCCGTTGTGGTTGAAGACACCTTGCCGCACGATGTGAGATTCGCCGGAAAACGTGAGGCCCGCACCCGCCGCCAGCGAAACTTTGCAATGGTCCGCCAGGCAATTCGATCCGCCCGCGAAACGAACGAGGCCATTGTCCTGTGGGCCGTTGGCGCCTTGCTCGAAGGAAAGGCCTTGAATGGTGATATAGCTCTTACCGTTGGTGGTCAGGAGTGGGCCTTCCGTATTGCTCATTTCGACCACGTGCTTGCCAGGATCGCTTCCGTCGGTTAGCCAGAGCGCGACCGCCTTGCTCGCGGGATCGATAAAAAACGAGCCGGCATGCAGCAACTCGCGCGTCGGCACTTCTTCCAGCGGAGTCTCATCGACGAAGAGCTGATTGCGCGGCTTATTCCGGGCATCGTACATTATTCCACCGTATTTATTGAGCGGGGCGGGCGTGCCAGCCTTCATGTAATCGAGCACCGGCTGGTCCCATTTGCGAAAATAAGAGCTCCAGCCATCATGCTTGAATGCGCCCGGCGTTTGCGGGTCGGCCTGCCAATCGGTGATGACCTGCGATCCCTTGATGGTCACTGGCGCGCCATCGGCTGCCTTGAGGACAATCGGCTGGTCCTTTGTTCCGCTCTGCGCGAAGACAATTTTCTCGCCCCGGTAAACTCCCGCGCGAACTTCCACGGCATCCCCCGCCTGCGCTTTGGCGACTGCGGCGGTGATAGTCTTGAGGGGCTGCGCCGTCGTGCCCGGGTTCGTGTCGAGCGCCGCAGAGTTACTTCCGTCGACCACATAGTCGGCCGCGTTGCCGGGGATGAGGGCAAGAAGAAGGGCGCCACCTGCGAATAGACTGCATAGAAGCTGCGACGAATGCTGTCTCGGGAGGTGTTTCATAAAAGGAAGGCTGATAACGGGATCAACGGGGATGAATTTCAATCCGTAAGGGGTGGAAGAGCTGTTTAGAAAAAATCATTTCGATATGAAAGACAATTCTTGGGAAATCTGAAAATCCCTTGGAAAGGAAGGTACGCCGGGACCTTTCCGGCGTCCGGCGTACCCGTAGATGAATCGGATGGATGGTTAGGGAACGTACTCGTAAGGGCCCATGTCGTAGCCAGCTCCCTGCGGACGCGCCGTGCCGTCAAAATCGACCGTCACCTTGGATAGCGTGATGCCCGAGTCGATTTCTGGGGCTCCCGCCTTCGGATAAAAGTCTCCGGTAGAGGGGGAGACGAAGGCGGGGTCTTTCGCCCAGATCGAATGGAGATCAAATCCGTTGTGGGCTTGCCAGAGAGCCAGGGTATCAGGCTCGTAGTGGTCTTTCGTGTCGATGAAAAAGGGTTCAGCCGGGCCGGAATAATAGAAGAGGTTGTAGTCCGAAACATTCGGCGTGAACGGCACCACGGGAGTACTGCCGATCGCGGGATTTACCGTGGTGGCGCTGCTTACCACATAGCTTTTCTGGTTACCCGCAATTTGGTTGTCGGCCACGATATTGTTATAGAACGTATTCGCATAGCAATAGACGAACCCACCGTTGCCATCGGAACGCGGCCCCTGGGTGGAATCCACGTTGGTGATGCCGTAGTTGATATTGGCGTAAGCGAGATTATTGGCGACGTAGTTCCCCGCCGAGCTGGAGATCAGAAATCCGCAGTCCGAATTATCGGTGCAAATATTGTTGATGATCAGAGCGGTATAGGAAATCTCATACTGGATGCCCTCCGTGTTGCCGGTCGAGAAGCAGCCCTTGATGGTCGCGTGCTCGTTGTCGATATCGAACCAGACCCCGGGACCTTTGTTTCCCGTGGAGCTATGGTTCTCCAAGAGATAATTGGTCGAACGGGAGATCTTGCAGGCGCCGGCCTCCCACCCGGAGTCGAATGTCTTGTCCGGCTCGGTATTGTTGTCGTTCGAGATGCAGTCCTCCATGGTAACTGAATTGCAGGAGGATGACGAAAATCCCTCCTGGGTGTTATTATTGAATTGGCAGCTCTGGACCAAAATATTGTTGCCATTGAAGAAGAGGCCCGCACCTGCGGCGTATTGGAAGATGCAGTTTCTGATCGTGCAATTGGAGCCGGCCAGCTTGACCATGCCGAGTTGTGGCTGGTTGGCGCAATATTGAAACTGGAGATCCTGGATCACGATATAATTGAAGCCGGTATCGCTGAGAATGGATTCGCTGTTGTCCGCCTCCACCTGATGGCTGCTCGGATTGTCCCCTGCTGCCAGCCAAAGATAGAGTTTGCTGTTTGTATGGTCGTCGTAAAAGGATCCCGCCGTCATCGTGGCCACACTGGTCGCTTCGGGAATATAGGTGCCATCGACGAACATTTGGTCCCGGGGAAGTTTGCGGGCGTCGGTCTGATTGGGATCGTTGGGTGGAAAATAGGTCGTCCAGCCCGTCTTCACATAGGTTGAGCCGCTGGAAAGCGTAAACCCGGTGACAAGGGCCGAACCCTGGATGATCACTTTTGCGCTCCCCGTGGCCCGCAGACCGATCGAATGGTCGAGGGTCCCTGACCGCACGAAATGCGGGCTCTGCCGATAAGTTCCCGCCGCCAGCGACACGGTATCACCCGGCTGGGCCATGCTCAGTCCCATCTGGATCGTTGCATAGGGCAAAGCGGATGTCCCTGGATTGGTATCGACGCCGTTAGTGGCGACATAATAAGTCGTCCCAAAAGCTGGGATTTCCAGCAGGAACATCAGGCAAATCATTCCGATATGATACCGGGGGAAAAAATATTGCAGGGTGGTTTTCATGACGAAAAATATGTAACGAAAATAATTGAATTGGCAACAAAAATCGCAATCACAACTTGTTGATGCCGTATCCAAATGACTTTGGCGTGAAGTGGAGTTTCTCCTCTGGAGATTCGTCTTTTTCGCGACCCATTTCCGTAGCGGAAAAGGGCGAGTAAAAAAATTTGGAATTCCGATCCTCAAAGCATATCGACATGATAAGGCGCTTGTGAACCCCTAAAGTGGCAAAAGATTAGATTGTAATATCAGATCGATATGATTATTCTGATTCAGCAAAGCATTTGGACAAAATTTCGTGACTTTGTGTCGCATGAAAAACACGCATTCGATCTCAAATAACCTGGACGGCAAGACCGGCGGACGAAGAATCGTTTGCCGCGACGGGTTTACCTTGGTCGAGATGCTGGTAGTCATCACGATCATGGCCATCCTGAGCGTTCTGGTTGTTCCTGCCTCGAGCTCGCTGATTGCTGCAGCGAGCTTTCGATCGAATGTCACAGCGGTGGACAGCATTTTGGAGCAGGCTTATTCTGCGGCCCTCGCCAAAAACACCTACGTTTGGATTGGATTCTCCCAACTACCCCTCAACGGCGGAGGCGTGGGTATCGTCGCTGTTTACTCACCCCATGAGGATCCCAATGATTTTCCCAATAACGTCAACGCATTGACCAAGCCAGTATTTTTGAGCAACTTGAACCTGACCAACATCACCGCGGCGCAAATTAGCAATTCCAACCGTGCGACCACCAGTGTCGGCCAAATCACGGGCGCGAACTTGGGATCGTTCTCAGCTTCGATTGGAGGTTCCAGTCAAACGCTCTCGTATGTCCTGGAGATCACTCCGTCAGGGCAGATATCTCTTTCGACTTCGAACAAATATGCTTGGATTGAGGTCGGGCTGGCCCCGCTGAAGGGAAATGGAAAAAATGCGGCCGTAGTTCAGATGAATGCCTTTACCGGGCGCGTTGCCACTTATCGGCCATGAGAACCAAAAAAATCATCGAAAGTAAGAACGCCTTGCGTCTTGGCTTTGGCCCGAGATCGCTGGCGTTCTCTCTCGTGGAAGTCGTACTCTCCCTGGGAATCGTCACCTTCTGTTCGCTGACGTTGATTGCCTTGATCCCGGAAGGATTAAGTTCCAATAAAGCCTCGCGAGAGCAGATCATCGCCCTGAATCTTTGTCGTAACATCGAATCGGACTTGAAATCGACGGCTTCCACCACCAACAGTTCGCCCCTCTACGGAATCACCATTCCCGCGGCTGCCTCCGTCCCCACGACGAACGTTACCACGCTGTACGACTCCTACGCCACGAGCGCGAACAGTTTCAGCACCACTCGGTCGTCCAGCAGTCAATATCGCTTTACGGTGACGCTGGTGGGCCCAACGACGAGCAGTCCCAACGATCCGGTAAATGCGAAAATTCAGGCCACCTGGCCTCCGAGCGTTACACCCGTGGCACCTTCCTCACTGGGCAATCCCACCAACACCATCGGGACAGTCAATCTGGATATAGCCATTAACCGATTTGGATCGTGAGTTTCTTGTCCTTGAGAATTCGGGAAAAAAATAGAGCAACGTTGGGGTCACGGATCGGGAACAGGCAAGCCTTCACCTTGGTGGAAATCCTCGTCGCCATGGCCGTCTTTGTCCTGATCGTTTTAATGGTCGCGCAGATCTTCAGTGGTTCTTCCACCGCGATTACGCAAAGCAATAAAAGCATGAGCGCGCTCGATGCGTCGCAGGCGGTCTTTCAACAAATCGGCCTGGATATCGCGAGAATGCTGGTTCGCGACGACGTCGACTACAGTTTCGCGAAAGTCGCTTCGGGTACCACCGGAAATACGGCAGGTAACGACAGCCTCTCGTTTT
>Ga0206876_1255_pt1 | contig 11738 bp, 16 predicted proteins | sample Alteio_BWOrgCont_10_FD_152619 | JGI IMG/M metagenome (GOLD analysis project Ga0206876, IMG submission 152619) | Enriched cells from forest soil in Barre Woods Harvard Forest LTER site, Petersham, Massachusetts, United States -... | ecosystem: Environmental > Terrestrial > Soil > Temperate forest >...
GCGCCCAGCAGAAAATGAAAACGGAACAACTTGTATTCTTCATCGTCGAGAAAGCGTCTGCTGACCAGGCAGAAATCGGCGATGTATTCTTCGTCCCGGCGACCCCATACCTGGCGGTTCACCTTTCCGCCAATCACGCCCAGCCGCGCGTGGGTCAGACTTTTCTCCTGCATCGCGCAATACTGGAATCTTGCATAGCACACGCGAAATATAGATCTCAAAACACAGTGACAGGGAGCATCCGAACCTGTTCCATTGCTGCTTCGCAATCCAAGACCGTGACATTGCGAGCAGGATTCTTTAGCTAAAGCTACTGTTTCCGAGAGATTCCAATCAAATTCCACTGGTTTAATTTCCTCGCTGTTGTGTGTTTTCATACGAGTTCAATAGATTTAATTTCTCTCAAAATCATTGTGCAGGGGACGCGGATTAACGGCTGAAAAATGATGGCGTGCTGGAAGTCTTTTTATTTCAGCGGGTTCTAGTACTTCTATTACCTTAGACTGGATGTATCCATTCCAGGTTTTGGGCGTGCCTATTTCCGATGGAAATATGAGCCAAAGGTTGTTCTGTGTATCTTGGGGAGCTACAGACGAGATTAATTGAGCTCGCGCAACGACGAGTTCGGGCGGGCGGGATTTCGGAGCGTGGGCTGGCAAAATCATGCGGAATATCTCAGCCTCATATGCATAATGTGCTTAAGAATATTCGACAGCTTTCAAATGAATCCGCCGACCGGCTTATGCAGGCGCTTCAGGTAACTGTCGCGGATTTACTCTGGTCGACCTCAGGAGATGACGGGGTCGAGGTGCGGGCGGTACCCGTTCTGCGTCACAGGCTCGGTCCCGGGGCCGAAGCGGCGCTGACCGTACACCGGGGAATAACACCTCTGCCGACACATTTGATAGCGGGTCTGGTAGATCCGGTGGCGGCGGTGCTCGGGCCCGATCTGGCTCTTCCCCGTCTGGTTGCGGTTAACGACATGGTGCTACTGGATCAGAATCCGCTGGTCCGCAGCCGGGCCTGGGGGGCCGGGATTTGGATTGTGCTCGAGGACGGCAGTCTGCGCGTGAGATATCTGCGGGTCGAAGGATCCGTCCTGTTCACGCGCGGGGAGCCGACGCCCGACGCGCCGCGGGAGTGGAAGCCGGTAGTGCCGGGGGAGCGGAGTGTCCTGGAGATCGTGATGGCTCGCGTTGCATGGGTTAGCCGCGAACTTCTGGAAGAACCGGCTGCCGCGTAGTGACAGTAACTGCAAGCCTGTGGGAAAATAAGGCTACCCGATGCGGTGAGGTGCGAGAGCGGTTGAATCGGGCGGTCTCGAAAACCGTTGAACCTTTACGGGTTCCGTGGGTTCGAATCCCACCCTCACCGCCAGAATCATTCCTTCTGAATCATTGGTTTGGGATTTGGCATCAGGAAATTCGTAATAAATTCGTGCCTCGTTCCGGTAGACTGGAAAGGTGGTGCGTCCTGAAAGACGCGATTTTCTCGCGGGTGAAAGTCCCGTCCGGGTAAGCGCCGGAGCGCCCGGTAGCAGACTCCAGGCGGGAGGAGAGATCCGACCGTACGAAGCGGAGTGTCGAAAGCCCTTGAAAGAGAGGGGAGCAAGGAAGCGGGCCGCAACATTAAGTGAACGCTGCAGCCACGTCATAGTATCAGCCGAAAGGTGTTTGAAAGGGCCGAGCCGGTCATTTCACGGCGAAGGCAACAGACAGTACTCCACAAGGCCGGAGGGAGTGCTGGACCTTTCCGGGGTAGCGGGCGGCGGCACGTTTCCAAAGAAGATCGCGGAACAGGAGAGACCCTCCCCGGCAGCCATGTCGGGCAAAGACCGTGGATATAAGGCCGGAAGGCTGAAGATGCACGGAGCCGGGAGGGAGTCCGAGGGGTTCGTAGTACCGAAGAAGGCGTGCAAGACAACGCGCCGGAGGGAAGGGACCCTGCTTTGATCGGGCCTGCAAGGAGGTAAGTGCGAGGGCATGCTGGAAACAGCCAATAACCCCGTTGAAAAAGTACGACAACTCCAGCGCAGGCTATGGGTGTGTGCCAAGACGGGAAAGACACGGCGTTTTCATGCGCTGTACGACCGGATCTACAGAAGTGACGTTCTGTGGGAAGCGTGGAAGCGAGTACTCAGTAACAAGGGAGCGGCGGGCGTGGATGAAACCACGCTGCGATCCATCGAGGAGCAGGGAGTGACGCAGTTTCTCGAAGGGATACAAGCCGATCTGAAGGCAGGCCAGTATCGCCCATCACCGGTGAAGAGGCGATGGATACCGAAAGCAGACGGAAAGCAGCGGCCATTAGGTATACCGACGGTAGGGGACCGGGTGGTTCAAATGGCGGCGAAGCTGGTGATCGAGCCGATCTTCGAAGCGGATTTTCAGCCATGCAGTTATGGCTTTCGCCCGAAGAAAAGCGCTACACAGGCGCTGGAAGCCATCCGCGAGGCGGGTAACCGGGGCCACAGTTTTGTCGTGGATGCGGACATCAGCGGCTACTTCGACAGCATCGACAGAAACCTGTTGATGGAACTGGTGAGGGAGCGAATCTCAGATCGAAGGGTATTGAAGTTAATACGCCAGTGGCTGGAAGCGGGAGTGATGGAGGATGGCACGGTGAGAGAAACGCTGGCGGGAACACCGCAAGGCGGAGTCATCTCGCCGTTGCTGGCCAACATCTATCTAAATAAACTGGACCGGATCTGGGCGGCACGGTGTTCGTCGCTTGGGGTGCTGGTTCGGTATGCCGACGATTTCGTGGCCATGTGCCGTACGGAATCGGCGGCTAAGGAAGCGCTTCGGCGGATCGGGTTGGTGATGAACCGGCTGGGTCTGAAACTGCATCCGGAGAAGACGCGGATGGTGGACTTGAGACGCGGGAAGGAGAGCTTTGTGTTTCTGGGCTGCACGATTCGGAAGAAGCGGAGCATACTACGGAACCCGCGCATGCATTTTATGCAGCGGTGGCCGTCGCCCAAGGCCATGAAGCGAATCCGGGAACGCGTGCATGAGTTGACTGACTCGCGCCACAGCGGGAAAGACGTGAAGCAGATCATCGCGACACTGAATCCCGTGCTCCGGGGATGGGGAAACTACTTCCGGTCGGGGAATGCCGAACGGAAGTTCAATCAACTCGACAGCTATGTGTGGTCGCGGCTCACGCACTGGATGTTGCGGCGCGGAGGACAGCGGCCGGGTCGATATGAGAAGTGGACCCATGAGAAGTTTGTTGGTATGGGTTTGTATCAGTTGCGCGGCACCGTGAAATACCCGGCGCAAGCCACATCAGGAAGATCATCGTTAAGCCGTGTGCGGGAAAACCGCACGCACGGTTTGAAAGGGGTTGTTTAGAAACGGGCCGACGCAGGTCGGTACCGCGCTAACATCTACCAATGCTGAGCATCTTTCGTCTGCACGGTCCCCGCTGTTCCGCTAAGAAATCCAAACACGACCGAACTTACCGGCGCTGCTCATGTCCGATCCACGTTGAGGGCAAATGTGGCGATCGCTTTCTCCGCCAGAGCCATCACACAACGAACTGGCAGCGTGCGCAGAAGCTGACTGTCGAGGCGGAGGCGCGGGGGTCGTGGGACCCGCTGCCCGAAGAAGCGCAGGCTGCTCCGATCACGATTGCCGAAGCCACGGCGCGATTCCTCAAAGACGCCGAGACGGGTCGCCGGCTTAGCGAGGCCACACTTCGCAAGTACCGGCTCATGTTCAAACATCGAAGAAACTGGAGCGCGTCAAGGCGTTCTTCCGTTTCGCAACTGAGAACGAATGGGTCACTGTGAATCCCGCGCGATTGCTTCGCGGGCCTGCGAATATTCGCGATACGCAGAAGCTGCCGTTCGAGCCTGCCGAGGTTGAGAAGATTCTGAAAGCCTGCCGCGAAGTCCAGATTCAGGGCTGTTCGAACGATGAACTGCTGGCGTTTACGCTGGTCCTGCGTTATTCCGGACTGCGCATCGGCGACGCGTCGATGCTGACTGTTGACCGCTTCAAGGGCGACGACCTGTATCTGTACACGCAGAAAAGCGGCACACACGTATTTGTTCCGCTTCCGCCGTTCGTAATGAATCTGGTCCGCGAAATCCAGCCGAAACACGGCGTGTATCTGTTCACCGGTCCGGAATCGCTTCGCATGGAAACGGCCAGCGATCTTTGGCGCCGCAAGCTGGCGGTCGTTTTCAAGACGGCGAAAATTCAGGGCGGCCACCCGCACCGCTTCCGGCACACATTCGCCGTGGAACTGCTGAAGAGCAGCGTGCCGATGGAGGAAGTCTCAATCCTTCTCGGCCACAGCAGCGTCCGCATCACTGAGAAGCACTACGCTTCATGGGTGCAGGCGCGGCAGGAGATCCTCAAGGCGCATGTTGCGAAGACGTGGACAGGGTTCGGAGTGATCGAGGGCGGCAAGGCAAAGGCCAAGTAGCCACAGTCAGGGGAGAGATGGATAGACAGCTTGCCGAAACGGTCGCCCGGGAGATCAACGACTGCAAATCGCTGTTTCTTTCAGAAATTCAGGAGTTGGATCGCAATTCACTTCGCGTCGTTGTCGCAGAGGGATTGCCTGCCGGCCCGCCGAAGTCTATCGAAGTGGGAGGCGTGACAATTCCGGATTGCACTCCTATCGAGGTTATTGATCAGAGTCATGTGTTTGAGGTCTTTTGGCGCGTTTACGTCGGCTACACGGTGTTGAACGAGTCCTACGCCAGCGTTGACGAGGAAGAACTCGGTGAAGGCGTTCGCTTCCGAATTTACTCGAAATCCCGATTCATTGATTTCATGTCCCGAGCCACCTTTGCCAGCGATGAATATCCTGGTCCAACCAGGCACTACTGCCTCGCGTGCGAGGATCAGATCGTTCATGTTCTGTCAGTCGATGCTCCCGCAATCAAGAGACTACGCTGATCTCATGCGAAAACGGCCATGCGGCAGTGGACACGTTCCACAACGCTGCGGGGAATCCTGAGCGTTGTGTATGCGCGCTTTGTTCGCGACTTCGGCCTGTGGATGCGAACAACGCCCGGTTCATTCCTGAAGATGTCGCGCACCGCGTTCTCGCAAAGCCCCCACGAGGCCGCGATCTGCTTCACGGAGTAATGAAGTTCGAGAACGCCGTCCGTTGGGTGCGGATTTGTCGCGTCCGCGTCTTCGTAGCGGCGGCGCTGCGGGAATGACAACTGCGGTGTCATAGGCGAACTGCTCCCATAAACAATGAAGCCTTTTTTCCGGGAAACCCGACAAGGAATCTGTGCTGTTCATCTCTTGGATGCGGACATCTCGTCCCCCTGTGGTTCCATGCCGCAAATGCTGCGTGACTGACGCTAAGCTGGAGACAGAACCTATGGACGTCACCATGCACATCCCCGACGATCTCGCCGGACCGCTGAATGCGGCTGCCGGAGACCTGTCGCGGCGCGCACTGGAAGGCTTGGCGCTCGAAGAATTCAAGAGCGGCCACCTCACCAAGGCCCAACTGCGGCGCCTGCTCGGTTTTGAGACCCGGTACGAACTCGACGGGTTCCTCAAGGCGCGCGGCATCCTGATGAGCGTCACGGTCGAGGACGTGGACCGGGACGTGCAAACGCTGCAGCGGCTTGGATTCTGACGGGTGCGGCTCGTCATCGCCGACACCAGTCCGGTCACTTGACCAACTCATCAGCCGCCGAAGCTGGTGAAGGAGCTAAAATGGGTCTCGTGAGAACGATTTCGCTCCCACAAACCCGCAATCAGCACCCGGTTGAAGACCCGCACCACTCAGCTGCGGTCAAACGGGGAAAGGCGGCCGTCGAAAAGCTTCAGAAACGCGGCATCCTTGACGAAAAGGGCCGCCGCATTCGAACTGATGTGCCTGCCGATATGCAGGAAAACCAAGGTCGCGACTTCGGCGGTTGATGACTCCCCGAATGGTTGTCGTTGCCGGTCCTCCCGGCAGCGGCAAGTCAACGCTGTACCCAGTGTCCAGCTTCGGAATCGCCTTTTTCAACGCGGATGATCGGGCCGCGGAACTGAATGGCGGCTCGTACCTCGGCATTACGAGCGAGATTCGCAAGGTGGTGAACCGCGAGTTTGAGACGTTCGTCCGGGACCATATCGAGCACGGCGAGAGTTTCGCCATCGAAACAACCCTTCGCAGCGATGTCACATTCGAGCAGGCCAGACTCGCCAGAGCCGCCGGATTTTCGGTCGAGATGCGATACATCGCGCTGCGTGACTTTGCCATGCATGTTGAGCGCGTGCAGGCAAGAGCAGACGCCGGCGGTCATAGCGCTTCCGAACGAACCCTGCGGCGAATATACGAGGCGAGTCTCGGCAATCTTCCGCGGGCAGTGCGTGAAATGGATATGCTGTGGATCTACGACAACACCCCAATCGGTGCGAATCACCCGCTGGTTCTTCAGGCGCAAAACGGCGAGATTCAGTTTCTCAAGGAGCCTCCTCCCTCGTGGTTGCGGGCCGCACTCGAACTATGAGAGATGCGGCTGATGTCGTAGTTCCACGTGGATTTTGCCTCGACGACCGCGCGATCCGGTGGTGATTTGACGGCGGTTTTTGAAGCAGAAACGAGCCTCTCGGACCCCCACAAATCATAAGAGCGCCGTGCACGTGTCCTTATGGAGTTGCTTATGGTCTCGCTTATGGACAGATTGGGTGCATCGGTGAGTGCCGTCAACGGTTTGCAAACCGGCGCGCGGGGTTCCGTGGCGGCATACGGGGTCGGGGAGATTACAGGAGCGACCCCGGTATTTGTGGCGGTTTCCCGCCACAAATACCTATTCTCGCTCCTATCGTCGCTGCGGGGGTCGCACCTGTTCCTGCAGTCCCGAACATTTATGTTTTCGTAAATCGTTCGGCTCAATTCAGGCTTATGAAAATAACCAGGAAACACGGAGAAGTTGGCGAGACTTGGGGTCGGAACTCGATATTATGGGTCAGAAGGACAACCTCCACGCGTAACACCTCAGGTCCCAGGCTATGGCATACTGTCGGGTTTTTTGCACGGCATTGTTTCTGTTATCCCAGCCGCTGTTTGGTCAAGATGCGGCGTCGATCGGGCACGAGCTACTGGCACTACGCACGCGTGTCTCTGCAAGCGCGTGGCTGGCCACTCATCCGAACGACAAATTTGAGGCCTATCCTGCGGGCGAACGGCACATCGTTCAACGAGTCGGGTGGCGAAAAGATGAGCCTGTAACGTTGTGCTCGGTCGCTTCCGTGACGCTGGTGTTCGGGGAGATGCAGTTTCAGCGACGTGCCTACTTTGATGTCCCGAACGCTGCAACGCTGCGAGTTCCGCCGGATAACTCGCCTCATCCTGAATTGGTCAGGCAATGCATCCTGTCGGAAATCGAACTGGAGAGTGTTGGTGGCGTCGACCCGATGCTGCTCACGCGGACTGAATCGGCAATTAGCTCTTCACTCGGTGGATCAAAACAGTTTCGGTACGACATTTTCAATGGGGCTGAGTTGGGCGGTGCCAATGCTTGGATCAATGCGAGGGAGTGGAACGCGCAGTCGTCACGTTGGATTATCGCTTCCGCGCCTAAAACCGGGCGATTCGAAGGTGTCGCGCTGTCGTCTGCGGTGAATAAAAATCCATTTGTGCCGGACGAGTTCGCCCCGGAATTGGCGCTTGCACGGCAGTTTCTTTCTATTGCGCGCATGTCTGCAGACGAAACCCACCGAATGGACACATTGCTCAGAACTCCGCCGCCTCCCGGAGACGGCGGAACCGGTGTGCTACCGATCAGCCTTGAGACGGTCGTCTCCATGTTGGCGAATTGGACCGCTTCGACTGACGGTCCCGGCGCGGAGTCGAAGGCTGCTCGCCTTTTCATAGCTCACGTCGCTCTGATTCATGCAGTCCGGTTCGATCACTCACTCCTGGACACTCCCGATTTTAATGGCCCGCTTAAAGCGGCTGGTGCCGATATTTTCTACTATGAGCCGGACGGGGGCTCCAGGTACTCGGGCAACTGGCTGATCGATGCCTGGCAAGCTGCACCAGAGAGTTCGCCGGGGCGCCAGGCATATTTGATTGAGCTCGATTCAGGGTTCAACAAAGGTGCCTGCGGCGGCGATGCGGACCAAGTGGTTGAATCGGGCGAGCAGTATCTGAAGGAACATCCCCTATCGCCGATCAGGCGCGCAGTAATGTTACATGTCGCCGACGGCTACGCGGAGAAGGTCGCCCTCCGATACGCCGGCGGGCCGTACGGATCTGAGGAGGAAGCTGCCAAAGCTTTTCCGATCGCGCTCAAATACTATCGACGGCTCATTGCCACAGCGCCGGGCAGCGCAGAAGCCCAAGTAGCGAAACGGACTGCCTGGGTGATGCTGGCAAACCCGAAGAGTCTACCGATTCGCTGGAATTGTCTGGGTGGCGACTAATCCCTCTGAACGCAAGATCAGGTCGCACTTCTCCGAGCGCAGGCTGTGGGCACCACTGTAAGCATCGCCGCTTTCGGCCCAGGAACATTTCAACTGGCACCCACCAGAAAATTCGCAATAAATTCGTAATAGGACTAGTCATCCCTGCGTTCTATGCGTTTTCCGCAATCGCAGAATCAATAACTTCCAATTTCTCAACGAATCTTCAGAGTCCGAATCCCACCCTCACCGCCATAATATTTCCAGTAACTTACAGGAAAATCCAGCCGTCAGCGTGTAATAGCGTGTAACGCTGCTCCGGCACGAGGAGAAGCTTGTATGGCACTGAAGCTTTATCGCAGGCATCGCAACGAGTGCGAAGGCGGGCACAGCAGCGTTCGCATATGCCGGTCTTCACGACCTTGGCGTCGTTGCCTGTTTGGCCTTTGATCGGTGACGGCGGAAAGTCATTAGCGACGACCGGGAAGGCATGCTTGATTGTGAAGAGGCCACCTGCCACTCCTCCGCCACCGCCAGCCCCAATCAAGTCCTGGTCGACTTATGCGGATGATCGCTTCGGCTGGTCGATCGAATATCCGTCGACATGGAAGACCTATAGCAGTTGCCCAGTTGGCTGTCCCGCGCCGGGTGAGGCGGTCATCTTTACGAATCCCGAGACGGACAACGCTGTGATTGTTTCCAGCCTGACCGATCCCCCTGGCGGACGCAGCATCGACCAGCGATTGCAGGATCTGAAGAAGACGAACGTTAATCCGCAGGTTGGCGAGACTGAATTTCAGCTGGGGACTCTTAAGGCTCTTACGGTGCGCTACGAACAACCAGAGACCCAGATGGAATCCACGTACCTAGTGACGGAATCGGCTCACTTCGATATTCACTTCGATATTCACTTCAGTTCAATTCACTGGAAGATTGAGCAGACGACCGACTACCCGGCGTATCGGCACATGTTGGAGAGCTTCAAGTTTTCGAAGTAGCGATTCACATCACGCAAAGACTGACATGCGGCAGTGGACACGTTCCACAAGGCTGCGGGGAATCCTGAGCGTTGTGTATGGACGCTTTGTTCGCGACTTCGGTCTGTGGATACGAACAACGCCTGGTTCATTCCTGAAGATGTCGCGCGCCGCGTTCTCGCAAAGCCCCCAAGAGGCCGCGATTTCCTGTAAGGAGTAGTGAGGTTCGAGGACGCCATCCATAGAGCGCGGGTAGGACCGATGGCGGGTTGGAAATGATAACTGCGGCGTCATCGGGGAATTGCCCCTACAAGTTAAGAAGCCTTTTTCGGCGAAAACCCGACACAGAATTTGTGCTGTTTGTGCCGACCGCGAACTTCTCTTCCCCTGTGGCTCCTGCCTTTGCGCCTGCGGCGCTAGTGGTATGCGTCGTAAATATTCAATGGTAAATTCGTGGCGGGGCAAAAGGGGTACAGGCCCGAATTGTCGCGAGAACGGCGAAATTCGCGCGCAGTCCCCGTTTTGCGGGCAGCGGCATACCTCGCATGATTTGCGACGCACTACACTAGAATGTGTGTGTGAGGACGATTTCGCTTCCGCAAGCCCGGGGTCAAAATCGAATAGAAGACCCGCATCATGCCGCCGCAGTCAAGCGCGGCAAGGCGGCTGTGGAAAACCTCCAGAAACGCGGCATCCTTGACGACAAAGGCCGCCGGATTCGAACGGATCTGCCTGCGGATATGGAGGAAGGCAAGGATCGCGACTTCGGCGGTTGATGACGCCGCGAATGGTTGTCGTCGCCGGTCCTCCTGGCAGCGGCAAGTCGACTTTGTATCCCGTTTCCAGTTTCGGAATAGCTTCATTCAACGCTGACGATCGGGCTGCGGAATTGAACGGTGGCTCGTATATCGGCATCTCGAACGACATCCGCAAGGTCGTAATTCGCGAGTTTGAGACCTTCATACAGGATCGAATTGCGCGGGTTGAGAGTTTCGCAATTGAGACAACGCTTCGAAGCGACGTTACGTTCGATCAGGCCAGCCTCGCAAGGACCGCCGGATTCGCAGTGGAGATGCGCTACATAGCGCTGCGCGACTTCGCCATGCACGTCGAGCGTATCCAGGCAAGAGCCGATGCCGGCGGTCATAGTGCTTCCGAACGAACATTGCGACGGATTTATGACGCAAGTCTCAGGAATCTTGCGCGTGCAGTCCGTGCGATGGATACGCTCTGGGTCTACGACAATACCGCAGCGGATGCCACCCACCCGCTCGTTTTCGAGAGTCGGAACGGGGAGATTCTGTACATTAAAGAGCCTCCTCCCTCGTGGTTGGAAGACGCTCTGAAACTCTGAGCGAAGCCATTTGCCATTCGTCGTTTCAGGATGGCAAGTGCGCGATCCGCATGACTCACGCTAAGCTGGAAACAGGACCATGGACGTAACCGTGCACATCCCCGACGATCTCGCAGGACCGCTGAAGGCGGCCGCCGGCGACCTGTCGCGGCGCGCACTGGAAGGCTTGGCGCTGGAAGAATTCAAGAGCGGCCACCTCACCAAGGCCCAACCACGGCGCCTGCTCGGTTTTGAAACCCGGTACGAGTTCGACGGGTTCCTCAAGGCGCACGGCATCCTGATCACTGTTACCGCCGAAGACGTCCGCCGGGACGTGCAAACGCTGCAGCGGCCTGGATTCTGACGGGTGCGGCTTGTCATCGCCGACACCAATCCGATCAACTTCATAGACCGTGATTCGCACCCTGCGGCTGGTGTGTCCGGACCGTCTATCGTCTTTCGCAACCTCCGCCGGGCATCCCTGACCGCAACAGTCCCGCAGTAGGAACAACGCGGCTCGTGCGCATTGTCACCGGTCTTGCAGGCCGCGCGGGTCGAACCATCCCTTTCAGCGCATAGTTCATGCAGCGACGTTTGATACCTGGTCCTACAATTGCAGAACAGCGCAGCGCGCGGGTATCTCGTCTTGTTTCTTTCAATCCGCCGAACAGTTATCTGAGGTATATAACGTGAACCGTATTCTTACTACTCTAGCCGTTGCAGTGTGCCCTATTGCCGCTTTCGCCCAGACAGTCACGCGTTTCGAACAGAACGATCCGCGGATCACTTACACAGGGACCTGGTATCCCAATACAAATTCGCTGGAGAGCGGTGGCTCCGCAACACAAACAAACCTCAAAGGCTCGCAGGCGATTGTTGTATTCAACGGGACCGGCATCAACTGGATCGGCGAGTCCGATGGATATTCCGGTTTGTGCTATGTGACGCTGGATGGTGTCCAGACTATGGTGGACACGTCGAATCCGCAGAGTGCTACTTATTACGAGAAGTCGCAATTCAACGCGCAGAATCTTGCCCCGGGGTTACACC
>Ga0206876_1256_pt1 | contig 11700 bp, 10 predicted proteins | sample Alteio_BWOrgCont_10_FD_152619 | JGI IMG/M metagenome (GOLD analysis project Ga0206876, IMG submission 152619) | Enriched cells from forest soil in Barre Woods Harvard Forest LTER site, Petersham, Massachusetts, United States -... | ecosystem: Environmental > Terrestrial > Soil > Temperate forest >...
TGCGCGGCAGTTTGTCCGGCCTTGTGGCGGCGTTGTATACAAACGCGGCTTCAATCACAGCCATCTGCTCCAGGTCGGCCGGCTGAATACGGTCGTACACGTCCATATTCGAGTGGTGCGTGCGCGAGTTGTAATCCATCGGATCCTGAATGAACTGGAATCCTGGCAGGCCCACGCGGTCGAACGACTGGTGGTCGGTGCCGCCGGTGTCGCGGATCGTGATTACTCCGGGAGTCAGATCTTTCAGCGCCGCGAACCAGGTCTCAAAGACGGGCCGCATCATTTCGTTGCCCTGTAGATAGATGCCGCGGATCCGGCCGGTTCCATTGTCGAGGTTGAAATAGCCGGCGAATTTGTCGTGCTCGGGAGTCGTCTTCATCACAGCAGGATCGGCGAAGTGCGCTTTCACGTAGGCCGCTGAACCGAGCAAGCCCTCTTCTTCGCCGCCCCAGAGGGCCATGCGGACCGTACGGTCCATTTTGAGGTTCTGAGTTTTCAGAAGGCGCATGACCTCCATGGCAACCGTGCTGCCGGCGGCGTTGTCGGTGGCGCCTGTGGCGTAGTGCCAGGAATCGAAGTGACCGCCGACCATTACCACTTCCTGCGGCTTGGTGGTGCCAGGAATTTCCGCGATCACGTTGAAGGAATCGGTGTTCGTGGTGAACTCAGTCTTGATATCGAACGAGAGCTTGACGGGGACGTTGTGCTCCACCAGCCTGGCGATGCGGTTGTAGTGCTCGGCTGTAATGGACACCTGCGGGATGTTCTGCGTGGGGTCGCCCTGGCGAGGCGCGCCGCCTCCGAAGAGGGTGCCGCTTTGCCCGCGGGGGTCGCACTGGACCGTCATCAGAGCGCCTTCATCGCGGAAGAAGCTGCGTTGTTTTTCCTGGAAAGCGGTGCGTTCTTCCGGAGTCATGTTGGCGAGGGCCGCGCCGCCGCGTCCACCTCCTCGTCCGCCGGGGACGGAAATGATTTCCGGAACCAGATCCGCGAGTTGCTCGGTCGTGTAGCGGGAACCGAGAGGCGTGGTGGGGAAGGTGAGGTCCGGGATAGCGGATGTGAATACGATTTTGCCTTTCAGCTTTCCGTGAAACTTGTCCATGTCGGCGGGAGTGGCGATGGTGGCCAGCGTCACTTCGGCGGTGAGGGATCCGCCGGTTCCTTTCGTCCACGCGACCGGCTCGCCGATAATCGGCATGTAAGTTGGCTCGACCATGGCACCACTGTAGCCAGTCACTTGCCAGCCGGGAATCGCTCCGGACGGCACATCTTTGGTGGACCACTTTTCCAGCGCCACATTGCTGAGTCCCCATTCCTTCAGCTGGGAAACTGCCCATGCGCCCGCGGCCTGGAATTGCGGGGAATTGGTCAGGCGGGGACCGTAGCGATCGGTCAAATACCACATGGTGTCCATGACTTTGGACCCGGTTTGGGCGGCGCCTGATGACGTACCGCCCGCAGCACCGCCACGGCCACCGCCGCTGAGTTCGGCGACCTTGAGCTTGTGGATTACGTTGAGGTCTACATGCTCCTGCTGCTGGGCGAACAGAAGCGCAGAGGAGCCGGTCGCAAGCGTCAAAGACAGAAGAGTGGTTTTGAGGCGCATGGTTCTATCGTAACCATGAAGCGATTGCTCGTGCCACGGACGACAGCATCGAATATTTTTATGGGCCCCCGTTAAAATCGGCTCGTTAAGATAGAGCTTCATGCCGAAACTCGAATTCCAAACTGAAGTTAACCAGCTGCTTCAGCTGATTGTGCACTCCCTTTACTCGCATCCGGAGATTTTCTTGAGGGAGCTGGTCTCGAATGCGTCCGACGCGCTCGACAAACTCAAGTACCTGACACTGACAGAGGAGCCCTATAAGTCGCTGGCCTTTGAGCCGCGGATCGATCTGGATCTGGATGAGGAAAATCATCGGATTACGGTAGCCGATACCGGGATCGGAATGGACCAGGACGATCTGGTGGCTCATCTGGGGACGATCGCGCGCTCCGGGACGAAGAATTTCCTGTCCAGTCTTTCGGGCGACGCGAAGCGCGACTCTAATCTGATCGGGCAATTCGGGGTCGGGTTCTACAGCGCATTCATGGTGGCCGATCGGGTGGAGGTTGTCTCGCGGAAAGCCGGCGATACGGCGGCGTGGCGCTGGACGAGCGATGGCAAGACCGGTTTCGAAATCGAACCGGCGGAACGGGAACAGCAGGGCACCACCGTTACCCTTTTCCTCAACGAGGAAGGTAAGGAATACGCCAACAGCTGGAAACTGCGAGGGATTATCAAGAAATATTCCAACCATATTGCGTTTCCGATTTTCCTGACGGCCGACAAGAGCGAGTGGGATGAGGGCGAGAAGAAGTCAGTCAAGAAGCGAACCACCGAGCAGATCAATTCCGCCAGTGCGATGTGGAAGCGGCCGAAGAGCGAACTGAAAGACGAGGATTACAAGGAGCTTTACAAGACCATTTCAGGCGACTGGGAAGACCCTTTGTTCTGGTTCCATACCAAGGCGGAAGGAACCATGGAGTACACGACGCTGTTCTATATTCCGTCGAAGGCGCCGCCGGATCTCTATCATGCCGATTACAAGCCTGGAGTGAAGCTTTACGTCAAACGGGTATTCATTACAGACGATTCGAAAGAGTTGATGCCGGCCTACCTTCGCTTTTTGCGCGGGATTATCGACAGCGAAGATCTGCCCCTCAACGTGAGCCGCGAGATTTTGCAGCAGAATAAGATGCTGGCAACAATCCGCTCGGCCAGTGTGAAGAAGGTGCTTTCGGAATTGAAGTCGGTCGCGGCGGACAGCCCGGAACAATATGTGAAGTTCATCGAGGAGTTCAACCGGCCGCTGAAGGAAGGTCTTTACGGCGACTTTGCCAATCGCGACGCGCTGCTGGAACTGGTGCGGGTGAAGTCGACTAAGGCTGAGGGATGGACCAGCCTTGCCGACGTAAAAGCGCGGATGAAGGAAGGGCAGAAGGGGATCTATTTCATCACGGGAGGGACTGCGGAATTGCTGCGCACCTCACCGCTGCTGGAGATTTATCGGAAGAAAGACATCGAAGTTCTGATTCTCGACGACGAAATTGACGAGATTGTGTTCGCGGGCGGCGTTGACAAGTATCAGGATGTCGAACTCAAGGCGGTGAACAGGAGTTCCGCGGGCGACGATCTGAAGGACGAGGCGGAGAAGGGGTCGACATCGCGCGACGACTTAAAACCGCTGCTGGAAAAGTTAAAGAGCGTGCTGGGCGACAGCGTGAAGGAAGTGCGGGCTTCGGTGCGGCTGGCGGATAGTCCATCGTGCATCGTTTCGGATGAAGATGAGCCTTCGATGAAGATGCAGCAGATGATGCGGGCGATGGGGCAGACGCAGTTCCCTTCTTCGAAACCCACGCTGGAGATTAATCCGGATCATGAGATTGTTAAAAAGCTGGAAGGGTCGAAGGATGAGGGACTGCTTAATGATGCGGCCTGGCTGTTGCTGGAGCAGGCGCTTCTTGTTGAGGGAGTGCCGGTGGAGAATCCGGCTGTGTTTGTGCAGCGTCTGAATCGGGTTCTTAGCCGGGCGGTTTAGCCGAGAGGGGACAGACGACTTGCGTCTGTCCCCGTGTGACTATGTGCTGGCGGCGAAGATTACTATGTGGCCGCCTGGTTCGCGGACGCCGATTTCTTTCATTCCGTAGAAAGTGGTGCGCTCCTCCAGCGCGACGGGATAGCCTGCGAGACGGCGTCTGGCGTCGTCGAAATCGTCTACTTCGATGAAGAGCGAGGCAGTCCCGGACGTGCCGGCGAATTGCGGCGCGTCTTTGCGTACGCTTTCGGCGGATTGCAGCATGAGTTCAGCGCCGCTGCGGCTGAGAATTACAAAGCCGATGGTGTCCCCCCCTTCAGGAACTTCAGTGCCCTTCTCGAAACCCATACGGTCAATCCAGAAGGGCAGGGAGTTTTCTATTGACTCGACGATAAGAACCGGCGTAATCTTCATTTAACTTAATCGTAAAACCATGACTTCGATTCTTGGCGCATCAAAGCTTACCGCCTTCATCGCCACCCTCGATCGGGTGCCCGCAAAGGCATTTTATGTCGACATTCTGGGCCTGACGCTGGTGAGCGAAGACGATTTCGCGGTCGCCCTGGAAGCGAACGGGACCCCGATTCGCCTGACCACAGTCCGGGACATCGCGACTGCGGGTTATACCGTACTCGGATGGGAGGTATCGAACATTGCGACGACCGTAGCAGAATTAGGCGCTAAGGGTGTTCGGTTTGAAAAATTCCCAGGTCTGAAGCAGGCGAAAAACGGAATCTGGGACGCGCCTGGCGGAGCGCGCGTGGCGTGGTTCAAGGATCCGGACGGAAATCTGCTCAGTATCGCCCAGATGCCGGGAGTTTGATTCTTACGCTACGGCAGTCAACCGGTTCTTCAGTTCACGTTCCAGAATATCCGTGATCTCTTCAAAAATATAGTGCGTCGAGCGATCGCCTGAGATTTGGAAATACTGGTCGCTCGGGTAGTGGCTGAGCACGGGCCGGGTGACCGCCTGGTAGGTCTTGAGCCGTTCGCGAATCACTTCCTCCTGATCGTCTTTACGCATAATCAGCGGAGCGCCGTCTTTGTCGCACTGGTTGTCCACCTTTGGCCTGTGCGAGAGAACGTTGTACATCTGGCCGCATTTTGAGCACGACCGGCGGCTGACCATCCTGCCCACCAGCACATCGGCGGGAACGTCCAGATGGATAACGATCGGCTTGGGAAGTTTCCGTTCCGTGAGCACCTTGTCGAGAAACTCAGCCTGTTCGAGGGTTCGCGGATAACCATCGAGCATGAAGCCGTTCTGGCAATCGGACTGGCTGATGCGGGAGCGCAGAATCTCGTTCATCAGATCGTCGCTGACCAGTCCCCCGGCTGCTATGATCGACTGCGTTTTTATTCCCAGCGGGGTTTGGGCGGCAATCTCGGCGCGCAGCATGTCCCCTGTGGAAATCGAGGGGATTTTCTCCGGCATCCAATCGATCATCAAACGGCCCTGGGTCCCCTTGCCGGAACCCGGCGGCCCAAAAAGAAGAATTATCACTCGCTATCCCCGTTAGCTTCCCCGTCAAAAACGCGCAAAATGCGCAATAAGCATTGATTGTAAAGCACTTTGAAACTTTGGCAAAGAGTACTGGTCCAAATTGGGCCAGTACCCGGCGGGGCCCGCTCACTTCGCCCTCCCTGAGAGTTCTAAATTATTGGTACACTGCCACTTAAATGAGCGACCCGACACAATCCATCAACCGACGCATTGTCCTTGCCTCCAGACCAAAAGGGGAACCGCGGGACGAAAACTTCCGCCTGGAGAGTTTGCCGGTGCCTGCACCTGGCGAAGGTCAGGCGCTGCTGCGAACTCTGTTTCTGTCACTTGATCCTTACATGCGCGGTCGTATGAGCGACGGGCCGTCCTACGCAGCGCCGGTCCAGATCGGGGAGGTGATGACCGCCCGGACGGTGAGCGAAGTAGTGGAGTCGAAGTCTCCGGCGGTTAAGGTCGGCGATATCGTTTTGTGCGACGCCGGCTGGCAGGAATATACGGTCGCCGATGGCGGCAAGGTGCAGAAACTGGATCCGACGGCGGCTCCCGTTTCGACGGCACTGGGGGTGTTGGGCATGCCTGGGCTGACTGCCTATACCGGTCTGCTGAATATTGGCCAGCCGAAACCGGGGGAGACGGTGGTTGTCGCGGCGGCTGCGGGTGCCGTTGGCGCGGTGGTGGGGCAACTTGCAAAGATTTGGGGCTGCAGGGCGATTGGAATCGCCGGCGGTCCGGAAAAGTGCGCCTACGTGGCTAAGGAACTGGGGTTCGACGCCTGCCTCGATCACCGGAGCGAGAATCTGGCGGCTGAGTTGAAAGCAGCTTGTCCGAAAGGCATTGACGTTTATTTCGAAAATGTTGGCGGCAAGGTTTTTGAGGCAGTGCTCCCGCTGCTGAACCCGTTTTCGCGGATTCCGGTCTGCGGTATGATCTCGTCGTATAACGCGACGGAACTGCCCGCGGGCCCAGACCAAACGCCCGTTCTGATGCGATCGATTTTGACAAAGCGACTGACGTTCCGTGGGTTCATCGTGATGGATTACGCCAGCCAGTACCCGGATTTCATTCGCGATGTCGGGGGTTGGATTCGCGAAGGCAAGCTCAAATACCGCGAGGATGTGGTGGACGGGATTGAGAATACGGTTAGCGCTTTTCAGGGTTTGCTGAAGGGGAAGAACTTCGGCAAGATGCTGGTGCGGATGCACCGCTGAGCAAACTCACCAGATCAACGTTATTCCATACTGCGAGAGTCCCGAGTCCTTTGTGACCGGTGGGATCTCTTCCGACTTCGGGTTGACAATAATGGAAGAAAAACCCGGGACGCCCCGTCCCACTTAGCGGTGGCAATCTGAGCGATCGCGAGCTCAGCGCAGAAATCGTCGAACTGTGCCGTCTGGGCGACCGGGATGCCTTTCGTGCGCTCTACGATCTCTACAAGGACCGGGTCTATTCAATCTCGCTCTATTTTTTTCATGGCGATGAGGCTGCGGCAAGCGATGTTACTCAGCAGGTTTTTCTGAAGCTGATGACGTCCATCCGCCAGTTCCAGGGGAGCGCCGAGTTGTCCACGTGGCTTTACCGCTTGGTCGTGAATGCCTGCGTGGACGTGGCACGAGGGCGCAAACCTGAGGTTGCAGTCGCCGATCGTTCCCGCCTCGAAGCGTTTGCCGGGCCGGGAACTCCGGAAAGGGATTTTGAACAGACGCAAACGACGAACTCGGTGCGGTCCGCGGTGGCGGCGCTGCCTCCGAAGTTCCGAATCGCCGTCCTGCTGCGGTATTTCGAAGACTTCTCTTATGAGCAGATGGCGAAGGCTTTGGGCTGCTCCATGGGGACAGTGGCGTCGAGGCTCAGCCGGGGGCACAGGCTTCTCGCCGAACGATTGCGGAGTCTGGCGGGCACAAGGTTATAACGATGTTCGAAAAGCATATTTCACGGCAACTCGCAGCTTATCTGGACGACCAGTTGAAGCCCGCGAAGGCCGAGAGGGCTGAAGCCCACCTGACGAAGTGCGTGCGTTGCAGGACAGGGTGCGAAGAGGTCCGGACTGGAATGGCGGCTATCGGGGAACTTCCGCTCGTCGAGGCTCCGGAGACGATATGGTTCTCGATTCAGGCCTCGCTTGCGGACGAGCGGCCGCGGCGGCGGTGGAATCTTAAGATAGCCGCGCTGGTGGCGTCTCTACTGTTGCTGGCTCTGAGCGGGATCATATTCCCGCGGGTTGCTCGTCCGGCCAGATGGATCGAGACTGGCGCCGGATCCCGCGCAATCATCACGATCGGAAATATCGGGTCGGTGGAAGTGGGGCCGAATACGCGGGTGCGGGTTGTGACGGATCGTCCAAACGAGCATCGGCTGGCGCTGGCAAAGGGGGAGATCATAGCTAAAATTTCCGCGCCGCCGCGGCTGTTTTTCGTCGAGACTGCCTCCGGCACGGCGGTGGATCTTGGCTGCGAATATACTCTGCATACAGACGAGCGGGGCGATGGTTTGCTGCGGGTAACAAAAGGTTGGGTTTCATTCGACTGGAAGGGGATCGAGTCGCTTGTGCCGGCTGGTGCAAGCTGCCGGACGATGCCGGAGGCAGGTCCGGGCATTCCTTACTTCGACGACGCGCCAGAAAAATTGAGACAGGCGCTGAATGTGTTTGGTGCCGGGAAATCCGCCGACGACTCGCTGGGTACGATTCTCGTCGAAGCGCGGGTGCGGGACACGCTCACTTTATGGCATCTGCTCTCACGCGTGCAGGGCGCGGACCGGGCGCGCGTGTTCGATCGCATGGTGGCTCTGACACCCCTTCCGGCGGGTGTTTCGCGCGAAAAGGCGCTGCGCCTCGACCCTCAAACGCTGCAACACTGGAGAGAAGAACTGGCGTGGACCTGGTAAATAAAGAAGAGATTCGGGAAGAAATTTGGGGCGCTTGCGTCTAAGGGTCCCGAGAAGGAGTTTGCGATGTCTTCAATAGTGATCAAATCCGGTGTCGCAGTATGCGCGCTTGCAGCCCTGGCGTTCGGCGAGGGGTTCACGTTTAGCATTGGCGGCCCGGCGGCGGCTCAGGATTTCGTCGCAAAAACGGCTGCCTTCGCATTCCGCACGGAAGGCTGCGCGGACCCCGCTTCGGCGCAGATTAATGGAACGGCCGAGGGCCTCGTGAACGGATCGCGGCGCTCACTTCCTCTCAAGGTAACGAAGATGTCAAAGCCGGGCGTGTATGCGGTCTTTCAGAACTGGTCCGGTGAAGGGGCATGGGTGGTGAACCTGAAAGGGACTTGCGGGACGGAAATCGCGGGCGCGATTGTTCCGCTTGGCACGAAGGGCTTTATCAGAGAGTCCTCGAAATTCTTTGCGCGTCCGGCGACGGATGCGGAAATCAACGAATCCTTAAAGACGCTTGCACAGGGAGGCGGCAAATGAAGTATCTCGTTCCGGTTCTCGCAGTCTGCGGGTCTGTATTGCTGATCGCGGCGGAATCCCGCCTGGTGGAGCCCGCTGCGGCGCTTACGGCTCACGAATGGGGCACATTCACGTCGGTAGCCGGGGATGACGGGATGGCGGTCACATGGGCACCGCTCGACGGGCCCAGCGACCTGCCGTGCTTTGTCCATCACTTTGAACCGGTGAAGGCGCTCCTGTCGGGGACAGTTCGGATGGAAACCCCGGTGATTTACCTTTACGGTCCGGAGGGGAGCACTGCCGATATCCGTGTGACTTTTCCGGGCGGATTTATTACGGAGTGGTATCCACAGGCAAAGCGCGACGGGGCTCTTAGCGCGTCAATCGAGTGGCCGGGCGTGAAGCTCGGGCGCGATTCCAACGCGATCGATTATCCGCTGGAGCAGCCGCCGAGCCATTACTATGCCGGACGCCGAACGGACTCCGCGGCTCTTGCGGCGGGGGGCGAGACGGAGAAGTTTCTTTTTTACCGGGGCGTAGGGCGATTCCAGCCGCCAGTCGCCGCGCGAGTGAGCGCAGGAGACCGGATTGCAGTCAGAGGCCTCGGTCCGGAACCGATTCCCGCGTCGATTCTTTTTGAGAACCACGACGGCACAATCGCTTATCGGGTGCATGGTCCGATTGCCGCTGAAGTGACTTTTGAAACACCTCAAGCGACAGCCGACACCGGCATTCTGCGTACGGAAATGGAGCGGATACTGGTGTCACAGGGACTTTTCCAGAAGGAAGCGAAGGCGATGGTTGCAACGTGGGGCGACTCCTGGTTTGAGGAAGGGACGCGCCTGTTTTACTTTCTGCCTACCAGCGCTGTGGATTCGGTTCTGCCGCTTGAGATCCGGCCAGCGCCGGCCCAAGTCGCGCGGGTTTTCGTCGGCCGCATGGAGATATTTACACCGGCCATGAAAAGCGCTATAAAGACGGCGATCGCAAACGGGGATTCACGCGTGTTCGCGAAGTACGGGCGGTTTCTTAATCCGGTCACTGCGGGGATGGCACAAAATGAGTGGTTCACTGAGAGAGTAAGCGCAATGCGCCAAAAATATTTGGCCCGCGAGAGTGCGTGCGAGAAGGGCAACTGGTAAACCTTTCAGGGGGAGCCCAATTACAAGGAGGAGGGGCCTGATGAAAATACTTACTATCTTCATCTGGACGAGCCTCTTTATTGCGGCGGCGCAGCTACCAAAACCGGCGATCGTGACGGGCGCTCCCTATTCTGCCGATGAGGTGCAGGAACGCGCTGGCTTTTCCGGTTCCTGGGTGATCGGCCATTTCTTTCGTGATTCAGAGGGCCGAACCCGAACGGAACTTGCGTTGAAGCCCGGCGGTTGGAGCACCAGGATTGTCGATCCGGTTGCCGGGTTTGCATATGCCCTCGACGAGAAGAACAGAGTCGCTTACAGGACCGGTATTCAGACGACGGCGCTACGCCGAAATCCGGAGGTTACTGCGGTGAGCCTGGGTACCCAAAACATTTATGGCCTTCCGGCGGAGGGAACCCGAACTACCTATCCATCGCCCGATGGGGGTCTGACTATTGAAGCATGGGATTCGGTCGAACTGAAGGTGAATCTGTTGACGACGAGCAGCAACGGGTTTACGGAGCGATTGGTCAATCTTAAGCGGATGGATCCTGACCCCGTGCTCTTCCGGCTGCCGCCTGATTACACGGCCGTCGACCGATAGTTTCAGATTGCCGGGATTTGCAGCAACCGTGAACGGGCGTCGAGATGAGTCTCGACGCGGCACGCAGGAGTGCGTACGCCACAAGAATACTCAGTAACTATTTCACAGAGACGGCTACCAGGGCGGTGTCTCCGAGACGCGGCTGAAAGCCGCATGTCCAGTCAATGGTGAGGAGGCTGCTTAGTGCCGGCCTAGGGTTTCCAGCGAAGGACTGGCTTTCGGGCTGCTGTCACCTCATCTACACGCGTGGTTCGGGTTGAGTGCGGGGCGGTCTTTACGAGGTCCGGCGTTTCGCCTATTTCCTGCGCGATCGAAATCATGGCGTCGATGAAGAGATCGAGTTCATCTTTCGATTCCGTCTCGGTCGGTTCGATCATCATCGCGCCATGCACGATCAGCGGGAAACTCACGGTATAGGGATGGAATCCGTAATCGATCAGCCTCTTTGCGATATCGCCCGTGCGCACGCCTTTCGGCGATTGCCGGTCGTCACTGAACACCACTTCATGCATGTTCGGGCGATCGTAGGGCAGATCGAAATACGGCCGCAGCTTGTGCCGGATGTAGTTCGCGTTCATCACGGCGTCCACCGTCGCATTGCGCAGCCCGGGTCCCCCGTGCGCGAGGATGTAGGCCAGCGCCCGCACCATTACGCCGAAATTCCCATAGAACGCTTTCACTTTGCCGATGCTCTGCGGACGGTCGCAATCCCAAGTCAAGGAGTCCTGTAAACGCTTCAGGCGCGGTACCGGGAGAAACGGCATGAGATGCTTTTTCACCGCCACCGGGCCACCGCCAGGACCGCCGCCGCCATGGGGTGTCGAGAACGTCTTATGCAGATTGATATGCATCACGTCGATTCCGAAATCGCCCGGCCGCGCAACGCCAACCAGCGCATTCATGTTGGCGCCGTCCATATAAACCATGGCGCCTTTCGAATGCAGAATTTCCGTGGCCTTGACGATGTTTTCTTCAAACACACCGAGTGTATTCGGATTCGTCACCATCAGCGCCGCGACATCTTCGTCGACCACGCGGCTCAACTGTTCCAGGTCGATCATGCCCTGATCGTTCGAGGGAATGTTCTGCACCGAATAGCCCGCGATACCCGCCGTCGCTGGATTCGTTCCATGCGCGGAATCGGGAACGAGGATGCGTTTGCGCGGACCGCCCTGCGATTCGAGCAGTGCGCGCACCAGCAGGATGCCGGTCAGTTCTCCATGCGCTCCCGCTGCGGGTTGAAGAGTTACCGCGTCGAGACCCGTGATTTCGCACAGCGCGGCCTCGAGTTTTTCCACCACTTCCATGGCGCCCTGCGACAAACTCTCCGGCTGGTACGGATGCGCCCAGGCGAGACCTTCAATCCGCGCCACGGCTTCGTTGATGCGCGGGTTGTACTTCATAGTGCATGACCCCAGGGGATACATGCCAAGGTCGATGGCGTAATTCCACGTTGACAGACGCGTGAAATGCCGGATCACTTCC
>Ga0206876_1257_pt1 | contig 11528 bp, 13 predicted proteins | sample Alteio_BWOrgCont_10_FD_152619 | JGI IMG/M metagenome (GOLD analysis project Ga0206876, IMG submission 152619) | Enriched cells from forest soil in Barre Woods Harvard Forest LTER site, Petersham, Massachusetts, United States -... | ecosystem: Environmental > Terrestrial > Soil > Temperate forest >...
GCAAGGCTACAGCTAATCACCCAAGCTCAGCGCCTGGTCACAGAAATTCTCTTCAATCGAAATTATTTTTCATTTGAAGAAGCAGGCCTCGGATTTCTCTCTGTTCCGCGCCGTCTTTGTGCCGATCAGAATGATTATGAACGACTATCCGCATTTGTGCGGGTGTTCGGGGATGCTTACCGATTCAAGGACAGTCCCCATGACGCGGATCCAGTGCCATGGGTGTTACCAGATGGGATCGGACCAACGAATCGGGTACGGCTGTTCGCCGAATGCATCTGGCCCAACGCCGACGATTTTCGCTCAGGAATGTCACGTATTCTCGATATATTTAGGAATGCTGGTCACTACGATTGGCGAACACATGTGTCGAGTGATCTTGGACGCCTCAAGAGGCAGTTCGCTAAGGTAGCTGTGCGCGAAGTTGGAAAGCTGATGGCGGTTCGCTTTTCGGATAGAGGAACGTGGGCAATCATAGCCCATCCGCTTTGGGATCCCGATCGTCCGATCGGCCTGCTAGCTGAAGCAATTGCGGCTCTCGAAACGGAGAGATCGGCGTTTACCATCGTCGATTCGTTCAATTTGTCGCGGCGTCCCATCACGATTCGGGAGGCCGTTCAGGGTGGAGCATGATCAAAGCTAACACGTTGCCGGGCGACATTGACCAAGTAACGGTCCCTTCAACGTTTTCTGTTACAGCGATTGCCTCTGGTTCCAAATGTCGACTTCGCCTTCTCATGGCGTCTTCACCCTCCGATGGGTCCGTTCTACCCGCCGGACCAAGAGCTGAACTAGGTTCGTTGGGACATCTTATTCTGGAGCGAGTTGCTCAAGGTGATGGAACTCCTGAGGAAGTTTTCGACCGTTCTGTTCGTGAGGTTTCAAAACGATTGGCAGCCAACGAACGAACCAGCGGGTACTCTGATCTTCAACGGGTCCTTGGTCCTCCAGCTTGGTCCCGGTTTCAAGCTGATGTTCTTCAGCGCTGTACCCGATTGCACATTTCGATCCGTTCACGTCGCGGCCGGCCGCAATCTCAGGCAGGATTGAACCCAGGGAGGGAACGAAGCATAGTTAGTAATGAGCTCAGGCTTCGAGGGCGAATAGACCTCTTGCGTCGCCTACCAAGTGGTGACTGGGAAATTCGGGATTACAAACTTGGTCACATTTTTGATGGCAAGGGAGCAATTCGAGAGGAAATCGTGCTTCAACTCCGGTGTTATGGGCTATTGGTTCTGGAACATGAAATGTCGGCAAATATCCGCCTGCTTGTTGACAACGGTCAGGAGCATAACGTGGCATTTGAGACAAAAGAGCGAAAGGAAGTGCGGCGTCTCATAAGGCGAGTCGCACGAATGTTGCCGGCGGGCGAAGAAGTAAGTGCAGCCGAAATCGCCACTCCCGGCGAGTCATGCGCAGATTGCCCTATTCGCCACAGATGCACATCATATCGTACCGCCGCGCCGGGTTGGTGGCAATTGGACAGCGGTTCGCCAACGGAATTGGCCGCCGATGTTTGGGGACCGGTCGTTGCGCATGGGCGAACCTCAAAACAAAATAATGTTACCCTTCGCGATGCTGCAGGTCGCGACGTGAAAATTGATCGCCTTGATCCACGCCGTTTTCTTGCAAAATCGATGATCGGCAAGATGCTGTGGTTTTTCGGCCTGGAATCTACGGTGACTCGACGAACATCTGATGGTCGATACATTCAACCAATCACATTCCACGAGCTTCCTGCTGATTCCAGCCAGCGGCAGGCTTGGGGCCTTCAAGTGTTCACCGAGCGTGAATAACCGATCGATTGTCCAGAGTCCCTAAGATGCCTCTTCAGTTGTCCTCAAGGGCATGCGCCGTCTAACTCGAGGCCTACAGTCAACGCCCGCCAGAAATCCGAAATCGCACTGAAAGTAAGATTGTTTTGATGACCGGAATGTGAGGATCGCCGCGACTTCCTCGGGGGAAGGCATTTCGGGCCAGTGATCTTCTGTTGCATTATGCGCCATGGGATCGGGCGATGGCATTTCGATTTCTGCTTTATTCATGTTTTTGATCTTGTCCCTTCGTAACGCGCGGGCGGGACAAGTACCGCGGCCTTCAACAAAACCGCCAAAGACTAACAACTAGGATAAACAGCGGCATGAGAGGGGCGGAGACCCAACTCAGCCGAGCCCAATCTGAACCAACCACCTGATTCCCCAGCGCCACGGCCGCGAAACTCTAGTCACACCGAGAGCACATGTATTACGCCAATCACGGTCCATTAAGGCCGTATTACTCCCCAACACCACACCCCCACCACAATACCCTCACCTACATAGCAATCCGCTCTTTCCCTGCTGGAAATCGAGACACCCTTCAGTTGAATCAGAGTAACCCGACCGCTCATCGCATTGGTTCCCGTTAGTCCTCACTCCACAGGATTCCAGCCCTACACAGTCCTAACCACAACTAAGGGATTGGCTCCCCATTTCGACCGGGCCTTTCGCCCCGCCAAGGCGAGCACTGTTTCAGCCTCATCCCGAAGATAGGCTCTAAGCATTTTTCCAGCATTCGCCCTGCTGAGACTGGCGCACACTCGTGCCACAGTTCTTGAGCCCGCGATGTCCTTTCCGCCCAGAAGTCTCGAAAGGCGCGGTTTATCTATTCCCAGGTCACCGGCAATGGCTGCACTACTCGTATGGCCATCTCGATCGAGTAATGTATTCACTAACAAACGAAGTTCTTGGGAAAACAAAGATCCGCGTTTCTTTTTCGTAGGCATGTGACCACCATTAGAAATGGGTTGCAGGTTCTTGCAACCCTGTTCCTTGACTTTACCGCATACCGTTACATGTATTTCAACTAGATGAATGCGCGTACAGCCGGTTGTTTCGACTGCGTCAGTTCAGACCAGTCCAAACAAAAATGTCCTCCAAACCAGTTACAGAAATTATTCGTTCAACGAACCCATTAGCAATCGCATCTCTTTCCAAGGTCACACCAAGCAGTATGCAGGATGAGGAAGTCCATGGACCAAATTTTATCCGGCGCAGACCCAGACGGTCTCTAGGGGACACTCTGCATGAGGCCCTAGCCGAAGCATTTTCAGGAAGCTGGGTAAGCCGTGACGTCTGGCCCTATTGCCATGCGGCAAAGGAGTGGCTTGATAAGCAGGGGGTAAACCGCATCGAAGTCGAACAGCCAATCCAGTCCAACGAACGACATGGAGTTTGCGATGTCCTAGCTTTCGATAGAAACAATGCTCGTTTTGTTCTGGATTGGAAGTACGCCAATTCGGGTCTTCCCACGAAGCCAAAGCCGGAAAACGTCTTTCAGTTGGGCCTCTACGGGGCACTTGCCAGAGGTCCCGGTCGTATTTCTGGAGCAATCGCCTACATCGCCCCGCGAGAACGGAAGATTCGCATTTTTAATTGGGCAGACCTGAGCGATTGCGCTGCTGAGGCCGACCGCCTAGCGGCATGATGGAGCAAACCTCTCCAAAGGCCTGTTGGATTCGCCACACAATCGTTTGAAATCTGACGCCTCGTTCTCCATTTATATTCCTAAACGCAGCGTGTCGTTGAAGGTTTTCCATGAACAAGGGGGCCTTCTCGGCATACCGCATGGCCCAGTGGTAAGAGATCCCTACGCCAATCGTGGACAACGAAGGATTCTGGGAGAAGTCGAAGGCCCTGGCATTATAATCCCATTTCCTGGCCTCGAGCCAAATGCCAGCAATGCCAAACCGGATCCCGACTCCGCGCTGCCTAGCCTCCGGTAAGACGCGCTATTGGGCGACTCGGCAAAGTTCCTGAGCTACAATCCGCCTGGTCTTCTTCACCCGCGGCATTTTCGGTGGAAGGTAGATATCTAGGAACGCAGCCTGCTCTGCGTTCAAGTGCTTCTTCCAGAATCGCTGGGTGTCCGGCCACGGGATGAACCGGGGGTCGAGTGTGATGCCGAGCTTTAGGATCTCCCAGGTGAAGAGCGCCCACGCGTCGCGAGTGAACGCCTTCATGCGGGCGGCCTCGTCGGGGAACTTCCCGAGGACCGCGTACATCATGTCGAGGTTCGATCCCTTTGGGTTTAGGACCTCGCAGAAGATCTCGTTCGTGACGAGTGGCTTCACGACCTCCATGACCTTGTAGAGCGTTTCAGGCCCGTGGAAGGGCATGAACGGGGCGACTGCCACGTAGGTCGGGATCCCGGCGTCGCGGGCCTTGTGGAGCATCTGGATGCGGCGGGAGGGGGACGGGGCGCGCGGCTCGAGCGTGCGGGCGAGGACGTCGTCGAGGTAGGGCAAGGAGGTCCCTAGGAGGATCTGGCCCTTATGCGCCGTGATGATGTCGAAATCGCGTTCTACCATGCCGGATCGAGTCTGGAGACGTACCTTGTGGCCGGCCTCCAGGAAAAGCTGCAGGCATTGGCGGCTAAGCTTGTGCTTTGCTTCTGACTGAGTGTACGGGTCCGTCAAAAACGACATCAGGACCCAGCCGTTGCCCCATTCGGTGAGCTTGGCTTTTTCGGGCGTGAAGTTTCGGAGTTGCCGCTTGAGTGCCTCGACGATGCCGAACTTGGGGTTGAGGTACTCTCCCCATTCTTCTTGGGTACGATGATCGTTCTTGAATTTTACTCCGGGCATGGCGGGGCAATAGCAATGACGGCATCCATGCTCACAGCCCACGTAGCAGTTGATGACATAGTCGCCGAGGCGCTTCTTCCAGAGGCCTGATTTTGAGATCGCGAGCATTGTGAAGTCCGGGGATTTGATGCAGTTAGCAATGGCTGGAAGCAGGAGGTTCCGGTCTGATTGGTTTGCATACTAGCGAACGGTGTTGCACCGGGTCACCTGAATTGACGGGTTCATCTGGATTGGTGGTCCCATGGAGGCCCGCTCGATACAGCAGTCGAAGCACTGCGCTCGCTACCTTGTCAAAATATTGTGCACCACCATCGAGATCGTCATTTCTCTCAATTTTCCGTCGCGCTTCGTCTCTGGTCTCGAATAGGTTTTCAGCATATCTCCCGAGAAGATCGATTGTTTCGGAATCCAATGGCTTGAGGCCGTTAATAAAAGCCAAGATCATTCGCACCGACACAAGAAGGGGTACAACTTCGTCTAGAACCGCGTTGGCCACTTTTTCCACCCGCGCCTCCAATGCGGACCGCTCTGCCCCGCCTCCCGCTCTACTTGCGGCCCAAGATCCCTTCCTTGCCTCCTCAAACACCTGGACGAAGCGGGTAAGTGCCTGCGTGATTTTGTCGACCTGTATTTGCGGTGGCACCTGCGGCATAATCGCCGCGCGCCTCGTATCCGTGGCAGCCTCGTGAAGCACAATCCGAATGACTTCACTGGCCGACAATCCGTCAAACATGAGCGTGAGTTTGGCGATGACATTATCCTCGTGGTCCGTGGGCCGAAAGCTCACCATGCTGACCGTCTTGGCTTTGGATTTTTTGACATTCAGTAGACCTCGAATTTCCTCATCGGTCATCGCCGTCAGCCTTTCCGCGATTCCTGCCTTCTCCACAACGATAGCCGCGAGACCGCTCCGAGATGCCGCGGTAATACGGACATTCGCCAGAGTTAGGCGCGATTTGATAAGTCGATCAAAGTTTGTCTCGCGCATAAGATCCTCACATTCCCATCGTAGCGCCTGGAGCCAGGGGTTGTATTACTTCGATCGCGGTCCATTGGGATCGTATTACTCCCTCCCCCACTTCAGGGTCCGCTTCCTGTGGCCCGCTGACCACTTCCTCCATCTTTATCCGCAGGTTAACTGCCTGGAAGAGGTAGCTGACAATAACCCTGATTGACCTCCGCCCTCTCCTCTTCGTTCGTCCCGGAATACGGTCCAGCAACAGCAGATGACCGCGTGAAGATACCTCCCACTCATTCCTCTTGAGGCCAATCTGATCGAGAGCCTTGGGCAGGTTGCTGTGATCAAGCTTCTTCAAGCCTCTGGCCTCAGCCAAAAGTTCCTCGATCGACGGCTCACCCCGCTCTTTCCTGCGCCCTTCATGAAACAGAACTGGGGTCGAAATGAGGGCGTCACCGCTTTTTGAGCGGCGAGAATTGACCGTCAACGACCAGTCGTCCGATGCTGCCCGGGCACGAATGAGGAGATTTATCCGGCGGGATCTCCTGATGAGAGGAAGCTTGCCGGAATAATCGATTCCAGGATCAAAAATGTTGAGATCGGCCGAACCATCACGATGCAGGTGCCACGAGGACGCATACCAACCCTTACAGCCGAGGGCTCGTACAAGCGTTGCTTCGTAGGTACGGCGCTCCTCTTTTGAAGGAAACGATCCCTTTTTAAACGCCCCCACCCACCATCGTGCCGCTACGGTCAGTTGGTGCGACCGACTGCGTTCGCGGTTCAGGAATTCGAGACCATAGTCCAGCCTATTCAGGAATGCTTTTGTTGACGGATCACCGTACACTCGTGGTGATTCGACTGTATAGCCCTCGTGATTGGGGTGGCTCGCCGAACCACAGTAGACCAAGGAACGGTCTACATCAGCGACGCTCTTTAGGCTGACGTAGACTACACAGGGCACGGCATTCTCCGTTCTTTCGGCGAGCGGATATCGCTCGCGAGCATACCAGTGACCTTCCTTCGGGCGTCCTCAGGCATCGCCTTGAGGGCCTTGTCGACAGCGGTTCGGAGTTCCGACGCCTTGGGGCCTAACTTAACCGGGTTGGGATTGGCGTATACCAAAAGTTTTCGTTGCGCATCCCTGTCGAAACCAAGGTAACTGAAGCCGACTCCGTACTTGCTAAACACGTTCTGGTCCGTGGGATTGCAAAAACGGCATGTCACTTCGCTATCGGAGACGCTGATGACAGGATAAGTGGCCTCGGTCCCCGCGGAATCATCGAGCTGCGCGGAATCAGACTCGATGGCTACCGCGGTTCGATCGAGGGGAACTTCCGGGTGCTCGGGTGTAGGTTCCTCATATTCGGCACGTTCCGTGAGTGGACGGAATTTCCGTCCATCCAAATACTCAGGCTGACTTGCATCGCTTTTCGCCGGTGGCGAAAGGTCATCTGTGGGTATGGTGTCGCCTGCCTGATCTGGGGAAATCGGCAGGACGGCCGTTGCCGCTGTCAAATTCGAGACCAGGCGCTCGTGGTAATGCAAAAGGTGGCGCGCGAGAATTGCTTCTTTGCAGTCAGAAGGGAGGTTGCCAAGAATCAGCGCTTCAAGCTCCTCTATCGCCGCCAGCGCATCTTCGGGAGTTCCCAGGGCCTGCACCTTCGTCGTGCTGGGGACAGCCGCCGGAATCGAAGTGGACTCGGCAATCTTCCCTTTACGAGGCTTCGTTGGAATCAGCCATCCCTCCTTACGACCGATCCGCTCAACATCGTTTGTCCGGGGGCCGCGTAGTGGGCGCTTTTCCCAACCGATCTCCCACACGTCCCTTCGCTTTTCCGGTCGAACCTTTCGGAGCGCGCGGACCGGTTCCAAGGATGAACCAATGCGGGCTCCGGGAGGTAACCATAGGTACATTTCAAACGACACGACCCATTCAAGAACCCTTGTCCTGCTGAATCCGAAATTTTCTTGGCAGAACCCCTCAAGGTTTAGCCCTTCCTCGCGATAGGCTTCGCTCCTTATGATGGGCGCGACAGCAGATCCGGCCTCTAATTGGTATAGGCTAAAACTTGCCGTGTTAGCCAATGCGTCGCGGGCTCTTTTAATGCGGTATTCGTATTCCGCATCCAGCCCAGCGGGTATTTCCGCGATCGGAGTTCTCTCGATGATTACGGACCCATCTTTTTTAACGGCCTTGAGGATCCGCGAGTTGATCTGATCGTTCTCCGTTCCAGGCGCATCACCCACCTGGAGTTTCAGGGAACTGGGACTCTGGCCCTCTTGGTCTTCAGCCTTGGGTCTATTCATCGTCGGGCCCTCCTTGCTGGGTTGGCAATCCGCCGATAAATTCCATCAGCGAGCCGAGATGAACGAGCCTTATGCCGCGCCGAGCATATTTTTTCCTTAACAGTTTCGAATGTACCTGCGGCTTGAAGTCATTCGCGGCGCATGGAACACAGATTTCCGACAGCCCGGTGCGAGAAAGGCCAGAATACCTACAACGCTCTCCGGGACGAGGAAGACGAATATAGCGGGAGCCGTCGGGCTCGTCGAGAAACTGAGCTTGTTTGAGATCAATCGTTGAATTCATTCCATTTGATTTTTGACCAACACTACGACTCGGCATTGCACGGCATCGTGGTCGCGCAGATCCCTAGGGACCTGGGTAACGGGATATCGGCCTAGTTGCCCCGCGCAGGGGGCCCTCAGGACTTTTGGAATGTTCCTCGATTTTCCCCCGAGGACGGGTCTTGGCTATTGCCTGTGTTTGTTGCCGGTCGCCAAAGCGGCCGATGCGTTATTAGAACGCTGCAAACGAGGATTGTTTCAACGCAAAGACTGCGGCTGCGTAACACTACTCATCTTCTGCGTGGCTGGCGCTCTAGTAACCTCGATTAACTGGGTAGCTTGTCGGGGTAGTGTGCTAATTTCGTTTTCCGATTTGAACGCATGGATATCCATCATCCGTTCCTGCCTCTCGTCTCTCCTCCTGCCTCTGCCAGTCGCCTGATCACCTGGTTTCTGGCTTCGAGCAGACCCCGCATGTATCTTTCCAGGAACAGCCAATCCGCCAGCCTCCCGATAGGTCCCAGTGGCGCGACGTAGTCAAATATGTCGTTCATCGTTGTGCTTCCGTCGGGCTGCGACTCAAAAAAATGGTCGTGATCAATCCGTTTGAACGCACCAGAGACCATCGAGTCACTGAAATAGGTCGGTTTGGTCATAGCGGTGATCTTGCTGGTCATACGTTGACGCACGCCGAAATGAACGGCCTCCCAGGTTACGACCTCGCCATTCTCGATGAGCCCGGACGTCCTGCCCGCGACTGCGCTCTCGTGGTGCGCCGACTGGCTCTGCTTGTGCACGTCAATGCTGCGGGCAAGGTCGAACACCTTCTCAATGGGCGCGGATATCGCGGTTTCAGTCTCAATCCTTGGCATCGCTAATCCCTCAGGTTGAAGTTCGCCCGATTTAGGTCCCGCCAGCGCTCGCAGAGATCGCGGGCCGCCTCCCTCCATGTGGGGTATTTGAAGTGAAAATCCTGCGCCGTCAGAATGCCTGGTGCCACCCGCCGGCTCTTGAGGAGGAGTTCGGTTTCGGTCCGGATGAACAGGGCCCCGAGTTCGAGCAGCCATTCCGGGGATGGAAGTCCGATCTTCGTCCCCCACTCCTCGCGGAGGGTCCTCATGAATTCCTCATTTTGAACCGGGTTTGGAGCCGCCAGATTTACGGCCCCCTCAATCGAATCATTCCTGATCAGCCACGCGACCGCGCGGATGAAATCCGTTTCGTGAATCCACGATACGAACTGGCGCCCATTCCCGGATGTGCCCCCAAGGCCGAACCGGACTAGTCGAAGCAGGATATCAAATGCGCTTCCGTGATCGGGGTTGAAGGTAATTGCCGAGCGAAGAAGAACCCTGCGGGTGTGCCTGAGCTCGATCGCCTTGGCCGCACTCTCCCATGACGTGGCGACATCGATGCTGAAGCGCCACGTGTCAGGCGCATTGGGTTCGGATCCCCCCATGATGCCGGTCACCTCGTCGTTGGGTGCGTCGAATCGGTGCGCGTAGATGGTCGCCGTGCTCGCTTGGAGCCAGACACGGGGTGGGCGGTTGCAGCGAGCTATGGCTTCGCCCACGATCCGCGCTGAATTTACCCGGGAATCCATGATCAACCGCCGGTTCTCAGCCGTATATCGGCAATTGACGTTCCTGCCGGCGAGGTTGATCACCGCGGCCGCACCCTCCAGCTCAGCTGTCCAGCTTCCAAGCGAAGCCGCGTCCCAGGATACAATCCGCCATTGTCCCGCTTTCGACTGTCCCCTGCTTAGGACGACCACATCGTGACCATCCTTGGCAAACGACCGCGCCAACAGGGTTCCGACCTGGCCTGTGCCACCTGGTATGACGATCTTCATTGGAATTGGGGCGCCGCTTGAACGATTCGTGCTGCGAATCCCTCCTGTAGACCTCGGTTCAACCGGTGGGGTGGCCCCATCGCCACATCCCGAAATCCGGCCGCAGCATGGGCGGAATGGAAACGAGCATGTTTAAACCAAGGGCAACGGCTGCCCATGAGAGTGCCTTCGATGCCTTGCACGGCCCCTGGGACGACGTTCCAACGAGGGTGTCGAATGTTAAAATAGCGAGATACTCCACGGTGGTGCGTATAGGCGGTATACTTTTCTAGTAGAAATCCGTCCAAGGACGCAGGATCTACCTGTTTACCCGCTTCTGTGCCGGCTGCCAACAGAACCCTTAGGCTTTCCTTCGTCTGCGAGTCCGTGACAGAGAGATCGAATCTGTTGTCAGGCCCTGGAACGGTACATTCAAATTCACCCCGGCGGTAGGGAAGTCCATAGAGCAAGGGTCCCAAGTACAGGCTGATTGGGTTGTCCATCCACTCGACCAGAAACTGGATGCCCGGCCCGGCACCACCGCGAACATAGGTCCGTACGTTTAAGAACCAATTGTTGGAAGCGGGACTGAAAAGCAAGCGGCCCAGTTTATCGGAGAAAAGGTAGGCCGGACGCATCCCTTCGAACCGAAAGAACACAAGGCTGATGAAGGCGCGTCCGTCGCGGCAGTCCAGTTCCAGAGGTGTGTAGGGGGAAAGTGCTTCCGGCGGCAAAGAAAAGTGGACGAATACAAATCGCGTCCAATCGGCTTTCATTAGCGCACGCCACCCCTTTGGTTGTGGCACATTCTCATTCATGGTTGAACGCCCAGAAGCTTAAGGACCTTGTTCCCAAGCCTGAGAAAACGCACAAGGACCGGTTGGGGCCATTTGCTGACCTGGTCGTACCACGCCGAAGTGATCGAGAAGAAATCTGCCAGGGCCTGGAGCCTCTGACGGGACGTCCCGTCCAATGCGCCCTCAGGTGAATCGTCCGTCAGGCACCGCTGAAGTAATTCACGGGTGGGATCGATCTCACGCGTCACCCGTTCGTTGAGTATGAGACGGAACATCTCCCAGACATCGTGAAGCGACTCATAGTGGTCCCGTTTGTCGCCTGCGAGGTGAACGAGCCTAACAATCTTCCAATTTTGAAGCTCCCGAAGGCTGTTGCTGACGTTTGAGCGAGCTACCTCGAGCGTCGTTGCGAGTTCTTCTGCCGACAACGGGCGATCTGAAAGAAACAGCAGCGCATGGATTTGCGCCATCGTACGGTTGATCCCCCAACGGGTGCCCATTTCACCCCAATGGAGGACGAACTTCTGGCGAGCAGGGGATAATGTATTCATTGATTTCTGTCTTAGCAGAAATGCCAGAATAAACAACTCGATTTCTGCGCGAGCCCTGCTAAGGTCTGGGTGTGAACAACTCGCAATTGCAATGGGCCATCCAATGCGCCGGTTGCCTTCATTTCGTCACCCTCGCGTTCGCATACTTTACCCCGATACCCCCCGACTGGGATGACAATCTGATGAAGCTGCCGCT
>Ga0206876_1218_pt2 | contig 11496 bp, 4 predicted proteins | sample Alteio_BWOrgCont_10_FD_152619 | JGI IMG/M metagenome (GOLD analysis project Ga0206876, IMG submission 152619) | Enriched cells from forest soil in Barre Woods Harvard Forest LTER site, Petersham, Massachusetts, United States -... | ecosystem: Environmental > Terrestrial > Soil > Temperate forest > O...
TTAACTAAACTAACCCTACCGAGGTAAGAGTGAGAAAGTCCTTTGAAGTCAGTAACATTGATGAGATAGACGTAAGTATCTTCCTGGCAAGCTTTACCATTGTTATTAACAGAACCATTCCATCCTTTATTAATATCAGTAGAATGGAAGATAGGAGATCCCCACCTATCGAAGACATACATATCAAAAGACGAGAAGTACGTACCCCTAGGTATAAAGACATCATTGAGTCCGTCAGCATTAGGAGTAAAAGCCGAAGGGATATAAAGTGTAAAGAGCGCATCTATAACGACATAATGTTTGATAGAATCAATACATCCGTGCTGATTAATATCTACCAGTGTAACAAGGTATGTGCCAGTATCGGCATAGGTATGCGAAGGGTTTTGCACAATACTAAAGTTAGTAGCGCTCGAGGTGTCTCCAAATGACCAAAGCCATTGTGTGATACCATACGGATCAGTAGTAGCATCAGTAAAAGTAATATCAGGAGAGAGAATAGTAGTGGGTTGCGGAGCATCTGTAAACTCAGTGTGCGGATGATCGTACACTGTAATAAGATTGTTTTGCGTAAGCGTCGAAGGGCATAAACTGTCAGAAGTAACAATAAGAGTTACTGTATATACACCAGCTGATTTATAGCAGTATGTAGTGTCTTTAATAGCCGCTGACTGTCCATCACCAAAACTCCAGTTCCATGATTTAATAGTACCAGTGGCAATGGTAGAGTTATCGGTAAACATAATACAAGCAGGATAACAGCCATTATTAGTATCGGTAGTAAAAGCAACAACAGGCGAAGGGTTAACAATTACAAGCATGCTGTCAACAGCAGGCAGAAGAGTACATCCATCTGTAACCGTAACCGTATAATACATAGTATTAGCAGGAGAAACAGATACAGATGATCCATTTATATTACCGGGAGTCCAGGTATAGGTATATGGCCCGCCCGTTCCACCACCAGCTGTGGCATGTACTGTAGCAGATTTTCCCGGGCACATATCACCCGGCGTACCTGTAGCAACATTTAAAGCCGGATTTACAGTAACCGTAACAGGAACAGGTCCACCCGGACAGTTATTGACATCGGCCGTAGTAACAGTATATGTAGTGGTATTAGTAGGTCCAACCTTTATGGAAGAACCTGTTAAGTTACCGGGAGCCCATGTAAAAGTATAGGGTCCAGTCCCCCCTGTAGCTTTGGCAGAGAGAGTAGAGGAATCGCCTTTACAAATAGTTGCCGGTGTAGCCAGCGGTGTAGCAACAACAAGAGCAGGTTGTGTAACGGTAGCAACAGCAGTGCTTAAACAGCCAGCCGAATCAGTAACTGTTAATGTATACATGCCGGCTAAAAGCCCGGTAGCCGAATCGGTTGTTTGTCCGGCCGGATCACTCCACTTATATGTATATGGCATAACCCCACCGGTAGCTGTACCGGCGGCAGTACCATTATTACCTCCATTGCAGGTAACGGTAGTAGTTGATGTAATGCTGGCTGTTTCTCCGGGAATATTAGGAACCGTAACACTTATAGTAGCCGTACACTTATTAGCATCTGCAACACCGAAGGTGTAAGTACCAGGCTTAACATTGTTCAGGCTGGAAGTAACAGCACCAGTGCTCCATTGGTAAACATAAGGTGTAGTGCCTCCTGTAATAGTAACTGAAGCGAACCCATCAGCCTTATTGCAGAAAGCGGAACTAACACTGTCGGTCAGTGCCAGTGGGGCCGGCTGTGTAACGGTAAGATTGGTGGTATCATGCATGCATCCGTTGGCATCGGTAACAATAACAGAATAATTACCTGCACAAAGCCCGGTGGCATTGGCACCCGTCTGAACAGGAGTAGTGCTCCATGCATATGCAAATGTACCTGTCCCGCCTTTAGGTATAACCGTAGCAGAGCCGTTGCAAGTTCCATTACAGGTAGCTGCAAAAGGAGCTGCCGTAAGTGTAATAGCGGCAGGTTGAGTTATAGTAGCTACAGTGCTATCCTTACAACCATTGGCATCCGTAACTGTAACAGTGTATGAACCCACCGCAAGCCCGTTGGCTGTGGTATTAGTTTGAACAGGAGCACTGTTCCAGGAATATGTATACGCACCTGTTCCGCCCTTAACGCCATCTGTAGCTGTTCCATTACTTTGTCCGTTGCAAAGAACAGCAACTGTTTTAGAGATAGAGTCACGTATAGCAGCAGGTTGTGTAATAACAGCCGTAGTGGATTGTGAACAGCCAGTGCCATTAGCATCGGTAACGGTAACCGTATAGCTGCCTGCAGCCAAACCAGTAGCAGTAGCTGTGGTTTGAACAGGAGCAGAGTTCCATGAATAAGTATAAGGAGTGGTTCCTCCGGTAGCCGTAGCCGTAGCGGTTCCGTTATTACCACCACTGCAAGATACAGGTGTAGTAGCAGAAATAGAAGGAGTAAGAGCCCCTGGCTGTGTAATGGTAACATTAGCAGTACCCGAACAACCACCGGAGGCATCGTTAACCGTAACGGTGTATGAACCTGGAGAAAGATTAGTAGCCATAGCATTGGTTTGAACCGGCGCCGTATTCCATGAATATGTGTATGTTCCTGAACCACCTTTAACACCAACAGTAGCAGTACCATTGTTACCGCATGCTACAGATACGTTAGTGAATGACGCAATTGAATCCCGGATGGGCTGAGCACCAAGTAAAGTAAACATAGCAGAATCTGTGCAGCCATGAGAATCTTTAACAACCACGGTATATGAGCCGGGTCCTAAATTATTTTCAGTAGATGTTGTTTGACCGCTATTCCATTTATAGGTATAACCGGGAGTACCTGATGAGGCAGTAATAGTTGCAATACCATCATTGCCGGCGCAGGTAGGGTTTGTTGTTGTTGCTGAAGCAGCTGGTCCGGGAGGCTGGCACCATGAAATTACTAAGTATCCATTATTACCTGCAATGCTATTGCCACCACCTGCTGCAGTACCTGCAGGCAAAGAAGAATATCCACTATTTCCAGGGGTTTGACCGTTTCCTGGTACAACAGTTCCTCCTAAGCTTGCTCCACCTGCGCCACCGCCGCCGCCACAATCACAATTTGGAGCACCGCCACCTGCGCCTGCATTATCGCCGCCGCCGCCGCCGCCGCCCGCACCACCATCATTTCCAACACCTCTATTTGCTCCTTGTGTTCCTACAGAATCAGCACTACCACCAACGGTACCACCAGTTCCACCAGTTTGAGTACAAAAACAAGAAGCAGAAAATCCATTTGATACACCATCAGTACCAGCTTGATCACCTGCACCACCTGCACCGCCATTAGAATACTGACCGCCACCACCACCGCCACCGCCGCCAGCGGCATCGAATACTATAACGCCACCGCTTACCAATCCTGAACCACCACCGCCACCACCACCAGCTCCTGATGTTCCACTGGAACCAGGATCGCCACCACTTCCTCCATCTCCTAAGCCATATCCACCTGCTCCTGCGCCTGTACTGGCAGCATGGCTTCCGCCTAAGGCTCCACCACCACCAACAACCACAGAAAATACTTGTCCGGGAACAACTGCTATAACACTACTGGCATACGAACCGCCACCGCCTGGCATTCCTAAATCATCATCATTTCCGGCTCCTCCTCCTCCTCCTCCCCATGCTCTTACTGTAATTGAAGTAACGCATGAAGGCACAACAAAAGCAACTGGGGTACCTGTATAATTAAATATTTGTGAGTCTGCAGTACATCCTGCAGTTACATTATGACCAAGCTTATATTGCTCCTGAGAATATAAATCTCCCGTGAACGAAATAAGAGTAAATAAAACAAGTACTATGTTTTTACAACATTTTAGTAAAGATACTCTCATTCAATGACCTTTTCGAATTATAGCAAAGATAATGAGATTTCTGGAATTAATCTAAAGTATTTAGACACAAAAAACAACTGTACCGATTTAGATTGGTTTGTTGCTTATCACTTAACTAAACTAACCCTACCGAGGTAAGAGTGAGAAAGTCCTTTGAAGTCAGTAACATTGATGAGATAGACGTAAGTATCTTCCTGGCAAGCTTTACCATTGTTATTAACAGAACCATTCCATCCTTTATTAATATCAGTAGAATGGAAGATAGGAGATCCCCACCTATCGAAGACATACATATCAAAAGACGAGAAGTACGTACCCCTAGGTATAAAGACATCATTGAGTCCGTCAGCATTAGGAGTAAAAGCCGAAGGGATATAAAGTGTAAAGAGCGCATCTATAACGACATAATGTTTGATAGAATCAATACATCCGTGCTGATTAATATCTACCAGTGTAACAAGGTATGTGCCAGTATCGGCATAGGTATGCGAAGGGTTTTGCACAATACTAAAGTTAGTAGCGCTCGAGGTGTCTCCAAATGACCAAAGCCATTGTGTGATACCATACGGATCAGTAGTAGCATCAGTAAAAGTAATATCAGGAGAGAGAATAGTAGTGGGTTGCGGAGCATCTGTAAACTCAGTGTGCGGATGATCGTACACTGTAATAAGATTGTTTTGCGTAAGCGTCGAAGGGCATAAACTGTCAGAAGTAACAATAAGAGTTACTGTATATACACCAGCTGATTTATAGCAGTATGTAGTGTCTTTAATAGCCGCTGACTGTCCATCACCAAAACTCCAGTTCCATGATTTAATAGTACCAGTGGCAATGGTAGAGTTATCGGTAAACATAATACAAGCAGGATAACAGCCATTATTAGTATCGGTAGTAAAAGCAACAACAGGCGAAGGGTTAACAATTACAAGCATGCTGTCAACAGCAGGCAGAAGAGTACATCCATCTGTAACCGTAACCGTATAATACATAGTATTAGCAGGAGAAACAGATACAGATGATCCATTTATATTACCGGGAGTCCAGGTATAGGTATATGGCCCGCCCGTTCCACCACCAGCTGTGGCATGTACTGTAGCAGATTTTCCCGGGCACATATCACCCGGCGTACCTGTAGCAACATTTAAAGCCGGATTTACAGTAACCGTAACAGGAACAGGTCCACCCGGACAGTTATTGACATCGGCCGTAGTAACAGTATATGTAGTGGTATTAGTAGGTCCAACCTTTATGGAAGAACCTGTTAAGTTACCGGGAGCCCATGTAAAAGTATAGGGTCCAGTCCCCCCTGTAGCTTTGGCAGAGAGAGTAGAGGAATCGCCTTTACAAATAGTTGCCGGTGTAGCCAGCGGTGTAGCAACAACAAGAGCAGGTTGTGTAACGGTAGCAACAGCAGTGCTTAAACAGCCAGCCGAATCAGTAACTGTTAATGTATACATGCCGGCTAAAAGCCCGGTAGCCGAATCGGTTGTTTGTCCGGCCGGATCACTCCACTTATATGTATATGGCATAACCCCACCGGTAGCTGTACCGGCGGCAGTACCATTATTACCTCCATTGCAGGTAACGGTAGTAGTTGATGTAATGCTGGCTGTTTCTCCGGGAATATTAGGAACCGTAACACTTATAGTAGCCGTACACTTATTAGCATCTGCAACACCGAAGGTGTAAGTACCAGGCTTAACATTGTTCAGGCTGGAAGTAACAGCACCAGTGCTCCATTGGTAAACATAAGGTGTAGTGCCTCCTGTAATAGTAACTGAAGCGAACCCATCAGCCTTATTGCAGAAAGCGGAACTAACACTGTCGGTCAGTGCCAGTGGGGCCGGCTGTGTAACGGTAAGATTGGTGGTATCATGCATGCATCCGTTGGCATCGGTAACAATAACAGAATAATTACCTGCACAAAGCCCGGTGGCATTGGCACCCGTCTGAACAGGAGTAGTGCTCCATGCATATGCAAATGTACCTGTCCCGCCTTTAGGTATAACCGTAGCAGAGCCGTTGCAAGTTCCATTACAGGTAGCTGCAAAAGGAGCTGCCGTAAGTGTAATAGCGGCAGGTTGAGTTATAGTAGCTACAGTGCTATCCTTACAACCATTGGCATCCGTAACTGTAACAGTGTATGAACCCACCGCAAGCCCGTTGGCTGTGGTATTAGTTTGAACAGGAGCACTGTTCCAGGAATATGTATACGCACCTGTTCCGCCCTTAACGCCATCTGTAGCTGTTCCATTACTTTGTCCGTTGCAAAGAACAGCAACTGTTTTAGAGATAGAGTCACGTATAGCAGCAGGTTGTGTAATAACAGCCGTAGTGGATTGTGAACAGCCAGTGCCATTAGCATCGGTAACGGTAACCGTATAGCTGCCTGCAGCCAAACCAGTAGCAGTAGCTGTGGTTTGAACAGGAGCAGAGTTCCATGAATAAGTATAAGGAGTGGTTCCTCCGGTAGCCGTAGCCGTAGCGGTTCCGTTATTACCACCACTGCAAGATACAGGTGTAGTAGCAGAAATAGAAGGAGTAAGAGCCCCTGGCTGTGTAATGGTAACATTAGCAGTACCCGAACAACCACCGGAGGCATCGTTAACCGTAACGGTGTATGAACCTGGAGAAAGATTAGTAGCCATAGCATTGGTTTGAACCGGCGCCGTATTCCATGAATATGTGTATGTTCCTGAACCACCTTTAACACCAACAGTAGCAGTACCATTGTTACCGCATGCTACAGATACGTTAGTGAATGACGCAATTGAATCCCGGATGGGGGGAGAGCCACCAACTATTACTGTTGAGGTTGCCTTACAACCTATAGAATCTGAAGAGGTGACAGTATATGATGCAGCAGTTAAACCTGTTGCAGTAGTCGTTGTTTGGCCACCAGTCCATGTATATGTGTAAGGATTAATTCCACCAGCAGGTGTTACAGATGCGGTACCATCAGTATTACCGCAGGTAGTTGGCGTAGAACTCGTAGTCAACGCCGTGTTTGATATCCTTATAACAGCGCTATCTTTTATAATAAGCCCGCAACTGTTTGCTATGGAAACGGTATAGGTTGTTGTTGTATTGGGTGTAGCTATTACAGAAGGTCCGGTAGCAGTATTTAGGCCCGCCGCCGGAGACCATGTATAGGTTGTGCCACCTGAAGAAGTCATAGTTACAGGTGAACCTTTACAAACAACTGTGTCGCGCAAGTTATTCAGATAGGAGTGAGTAAGACAAACTTCCTGCGTATTATCTCCACCACCAGTACCAGCTGTAAAACCCCAGTAAACATTAGGGTTCCCGCTAAAAACCCCGTTTATCAGGTCGCCTGTATATGTAAGTCGCAAACTACAATCATAGTAAACAGATAATACCTGGCTACCTGGATTCCATGTTATTTCCATATTATGCCAGTTACCATCAGGAATTAATGGGTTTGCAGGATCTAACTGTACAGGGCCGGCTAAATTATTGCCAGACCCATCAGTATGATTAACATCGCCATTCTTTTCAATTGCTGTATGACAGTAAGGTGGATCCCATCCATTCTGGTAAGTGTCAAATTCAACTGCTACAGATGGTGTTATACCTGCATAACCTAAACCACCTCCAAGGCTACCGGCATTTGTACTTTGTTGTTGAAAAACAAAGCATATTCCATCAGCGCCACCGCAATTATAGCACTGTTTACCAAGAAACATCTGGAATTGGATGTCGAATTGTTTAGCTAAACTGACTTGGGCAGTGTACCATATCTGGCCTCCTTGATTTTTTTTCTGAGGAGTTAACTCATATGTAGTTACCGCGGCGGAACACTCTGAAGAAGTTGTAGAAGCATTGCCATTAAGAATGAACTGAGCTTCACACTTATAGGAAATCTGAATTATAACTAAAGTTATTAAAAAGTGTATTTTTTTTAAATGCATAATATTTACAATAACTAGCGAGGCAGAAAATAACGTCTAAATATAATTACAATTTACTACATTAAGTTCTATTATACGCAACAAATCTCTCAAAGTTATTTTTTCATTTTTAGCCAAAGGCCATTTGGGTTTAATGTAAGGCGTTAATTGCTTTTTTTAAGAATTGTGCAATTTCTACCAACCTTTCACGTTTTTTCTGCGTATTAGCTAGTGAAATAGATTTTTTAATGATTGCATCTTGTGGTGATTTTGAGTAATATGTCGTATTTCACTATATTTGTAGGCCTTTTTATAAGAAACCCCCTTCCCTCAAATGAAAATTATACATGTTGTTGATCCTTTTGCTGGTGGAATAGCTACTTTTTTGAAGCTATTAACCGAAGAGTTGAAAGATGACTACCATATAATAATACATGGCGAGCGAAAGGAGCTTGCTGATGCAAAGTATGTGAAAACAATTTTTCCGAGGAAGAACATACGGTTTATTCAGTGGAAATCGGTACAGCGGGAACTAAGTCCCGTTAAGGACTTAAAAGCGTATGCTGAGTTAGTGAGTATTTTGCGCAGGTTTAGTGATGCCGATGTTGTTCATTTACATTCATCGAAAGCCGGTTTTCTTGGCCGGATTGCGTGCAGGCATTTGGGTATTGCTAATGTTATTTATACCCCTAATGGTGCACCATTTTTAATAAAAAAAGGCAGAAGGTTAAATTTAAAATTGTACGAAAGGTTTGAGAAGCTTGCATATCACTTTGGTGGAAGAATAATCTGTGCTTCTGCATCTGAAAGAGATGAATATGAAAAGAGGGGAATGAATGCTGAATTTATCAGCAATGGAACAAGGATCAGCAAGAGCTCGTTTATTGGCAATAAGGATTACAATAAGTTCAGAATTGTTACATCAGGTAGGGTAGCAAACCAGAAAAACCCACATTTTTTTAATGAAATAGCATGGGCTTTTGCAGAATTGAAACATTTTGAATTTGTATGGATTGGGCAAGGGGAAGATACTGCTGCGCTAACAGCTCCAAATATCAGGGTTACAGGTTGGTTAAGCCGTGAGGGAGTTAATCATGAAATTGCAAAAGCTGATTTATATCTTTCTACGTCTTTTTTTGAAGGACTTCCCTTTGCTGTTATTGAGGCAATGTCATTAGGCAAGTGTTTGTTACTTTCAAATTGCACCGGTAATATTGACCTTGTTAAGAGAGGTGTTAACGGAGAAATATTTAATAATCAAGAAGAAGCCATAAACCATATTATATATTTTTATCTCAATAAAGAAATAACAGAGTCAATGGGTCTGAACTCTCTTGAAATATGTCGGGATTATTTTAGCATTGAGGAAACAGCATTTCGATATAGAATGGAATACAAAAAAATACCCGCAAACAAACTCAAATCGGAAAAGCAGAATGTTTTTGGTGATAAAAAACAAAGAGCAATTACTTCAGTGTTAGGAAAGGGTATCGCGAAACACTAAGTTCCATTATATTTGGTGTTATATCCGCGAATAATTTATGATTCCCAGTATTGTATTTAATGATTCAAAGGCCTCTGTAAGGTATGGCAAGCTTATTTATTACTGTTTATTAGGGTATATTGTTTCCTTATATATAAAAAATGCCCCGGTGCTCTCTAACGGGCTCATGATAATTCTGGTTGGACTGGCATTCATAAGTGTAAAGCCTCGTAACTATTTGGGTCTCTTTGCTTCACAAAAGATTAATTCGGGTATTATGTTGTTTTTTGTTTATGAGATGATAAGTGTTATTTTTTCGATTGACAAAACGAGCGGTTTTAATATTCTTTCGATGCGTTTGCCTTTATTTATTTTTCCCTGTGCATTTTGCTTGATAAATTTTGAAGGTAAAACCTGGAAAAAGATCCTTGTTTTTTATGTTATTACTACAGTAGTTGCTTCAATGGTTGGTTTTGTTTATGGTACATACAGGGTAATTCATGAAAGCAATACAGCCTATTTCTATAATGACAATATTTCAGAATTATTGCTTGGTAAACAGGCAGCCTATTTTGGATTGTATGTTAATGTCGCTATTCTTAGCTGCATTTATATTTTGAGGGATAGAAAAAAAAACAAAGATAATAGCAATGCTTTTTTTTATGTGTCTATTGCCTGGCTACTATTCATTAATTATATGCTGGCAAGTAAAATGAGCACAATTAGTATAGTTGGAATTATTATTTGTATTGCATTTGTAAATATTGTTCGAAATAAGAAAATACTTGAAGGACTTATTCTGGTTTTTGGTTTGTTGATAGGGGCAGTTATGCTTAACAATATGTTCCCAAATACATTTAATAGATTCAAAACAATAAATCAAACCGGTTTTAGATTTGATAACACAAATCCTGAAAACAGCCTTGACACAAAATTTGATTCTGCTAAATGGAGTAGCGGCAGTACAAGAATGGCATTATGGACCTGCGGAAAGGAGATGTTTATAAAGCATCCATTTTTTGGAACAGGACTGGGAGATATTAGAAATTCATTGAAAGAGAAGTACGCCGAGAAACACTTTGAATATGCCTTAAATACGAATAAAAATCTTCATTGTCAGTATGTTGATATAGCGGTAAGCATGGGAGCAATAGGGTTGCTGTTGTTCCTGTTTTTTTTCTTTGTATACCCTATCAAGACTTTTATTTCAAACGGGCAGGATTTTGCGGCAAGCATTTTTATTTGTGTAGGCTTGTGCCTGCTTACTGAAAATATGTTTGACAGACTACAAGGTGAGGAAATAATAGCATTAATACTACCGCTTTCAATAAAACTATTTGATCGAAAAGAAGAAGTGGCTATTGATTATCGGCAAGGTACATATTGATGGCTGTTTCGGCATCACCAATAAATTCAAGGTTGCCATTTTTTAAGTAGGCAACACGCTGGCAATAATCCTGAATTACCTTCATATTGTGACTTATCAATACAACTGTCTTGTTTTCTATCCAGCTTTTCTCGAATATCTTAATTGCTTTCTCCTGAAATTTAATGTCTCCAACAGCAAATATTTCATCTAAGAACATAATATCGGCCCCTGCATTTACTGCAATTGAAAATCCCAGGCGAGCAAGCATACCTGAAGAAAAGAATTTTATCTTAGTATCAACAAAGTCTTTTAATTCAGCAAAGTCAATAATCTTGTCAAATATCAAATCAATATCCTTAATCTTCAAGCCCAATACAGACCCCGATACATATATATTCTCACGTGCGGTTAACTCATGGCTCATACCAACTCCTAAATTCATTAACATAGTTGAGCCGTTAATTTTTACATACCCTGTATCAGTAGGATAGACACCTGCCAATAACCTTACTAAAGTTGATTTACCGCAACCGTTCCTTCCAATAATACCAAAACATTCCCCACGCTTTATCTGAAAATTCATTGTTTTAAGCGCATCAACTATTTGAAAAGCCTTTGTTTAACAGTGTTGTAACTGTCCTCAGTAATGTGAAATTTTTTACTGATATTTCTTGCAACAATAGCAGATTCTGTATCTTCTTCAAACTTCATATCTTAAAGCTTTTCTGCGGCTTTTGCCCCAATTTTGTTCAATAAATATATTCCTATCAGTAGAAAAAATGTTGCATAAGTCAATCCCCATGCCATTAACTTCCAATCAGGTAGCTGGTGATTAATAATAATTGCCCGTTCATTCAACACAACAAAGCAAGT
>Ga0206876_1258_pt1 | contig 11476 bp, 18 predicted proteins | sample Alteio_BWOrgCont_10_FD_152619 | JGI IMG/M metagenome (GOLD analysis project Ga0206876, IMG submission 152619) | Enriched cells from forest soil in Barre Woods Harvard Forest LTER site, Petersham, Massachusetts, United States -... | ecosystem: Environmental > Terrestrial > Soil > Temperate forest >...
TCAAATCTGACGCGAACTTTCCGGGACGGTACCAAGTTGGCTGAACTGACCCCCCAATCAACCTCGATCCAGTCGCTCTACAGTTGGTGCCGTGAAGATCGCTTGTACGTAAATCGTAGATACCAGAGGAAGCTCGTCTGGACTCTCGAAGAGAAGCAGAAACTTATCGACTCTATTCTTCGGAGATTTCCAATTCCAGCAATTTTGCTTGCTGAGAAGACTGACAAACCAAACTCATACGAGATAATCGACGGTCTGCAGCGGCTTCACGCGATTGTATCGTTCATTGAGATGTCCTTCCCTACGATCGATGATCGGTATTTCAATCTCGAATATTGTCCGACTGCAAAGGCTCAGTCTGATGCCGGCAAGTTTGCGGCTAGAAAGGGCGTACATCTGGTTTCGCAAGCAGAGGTGTCTACCATACTCGACTACGCTCTTGCGTTATCCGTCATGCGCAATGCCGCTGTAAGCGAAATCAATGATGTGTTCGACGGAATTAACACTTACGGACACCGCCTCTCCGATCAAGAACGGCGTCAGGCCGGCGTCGAAAATGAGTTTTCAACCATGGTCAGAGAAATCGCCTGCACGTTGCGCGGCGATGCATCGCTGGACGTGCTTCTCCTTCATCAAATGCCGGCTATCAGCATCGACCTGCCGATGACCAGGCACGGCTACGAAGTTCGAGCTGATGAGGTTTTTTGGGTAAATCAAGGCATCCTTCGCTCCACCTAGCTTCGCGATAGCATGGATGAACAGTGTGTCGCCGACATCGCCTCCTGCGTGGTAGGGGAGAATTGATTGAGCGGTCAAAAGATGCATTGGACGAGATTTACACTGAGGGGAGCGCCGAATCGGAGCGCGTCCTAACCGCTCTTGAGGTATATGGGTCCGAGAAGTTCGCTCAAGAATTCAAGTTCTGTGTAGATGAAATTTTGAAGGTATGCAGTGCGGGTGGCGGCGCTAAACTCAGAGACGTTGTTTTCAGAGGCGGTCAGACCAACGCGTTTCCGTCTGTTTTCGCCGTTCTGTTGATTGGCTTTCATGAGTTGATCGTTTGCGAAGGCAAGTTCGTCGCCGATTATGACGCTGTTAAGAGGTGTCTACAGGGCTTGTCTAAACGCTTTGATACAAGTCGCAAGGCTACTTCCATTGAGGAAAGACGTCGCAATATAGATTCAATCAAAGGTATGATTTCCGCAGGCTTTGTGGACGCGAAGCCACCTCCAGCCATCTATGGTAGTCATACTACAATGGATATCGAATCTATTGTTAGACGATCGGAAATCGAAGTTGGTAACTATGAGCTAAAACAGGGGATGCTCTCTCTTTATGACGGTTCAGTCGACGCCGGGCTGACCGAGAAGATTGTGAAAACAATCTGCGCTATTGCAAATAACGGTCCTTTCGTGGGGGGAACGATAATAGTCGGAGTGACGGACAAGGATGCTGACGCCCAACGGGTTCGTGAACTGCGCTACGTCGACTCCGGTTCGTCGAGGTGGCCGAAAGGGGGATTACCCCGTTCACCCGGGGGGTAGGTCGGAGCCGGACCCCAAGGCACCCCCATTCGCTTCCGTACGGCGTCAGGGCCGGGGGGGATATCCGAAAAAAAACAAGTCGTCGAACATTCCGGCGCGGGTCAGTCGAGCTTTGCTAACGTGCATTATTTTCGGGATTGTGCGGGGTCGGGCGAAGAGCGCCAGTCATTTTCCGTGGTCGTAGCGATATCAACACCTTGGGCGGCGGGTTATCGCGCTTCAGGGCCGTTGATGGTAAGGTTTCCGCATCATGCCCCGACGCTCCGACGCGGATCTTTCAATTGTGCCGATGGTGCCCGGCAAGGGCCGCCCCGAGCCGCCAAAGGCGCTCGATCCGATCGAGGCGCGAGCCTGGAATGACATTGTCGACGCCTTGCCCGGCCGGTGGCTCGATCCCGCCGGGCAGCTCGTCTTGCGGCGCGTGGTCGCTCAGGCTGCGATCGCCGAGCGGGTCGAGGCCCGGCTGCGCGACCTCGCCATGATGGGCGACGACCCCGAGGCCCTCGAAGCCGAACGGATGCTCGCCGTGATGCATCGGGAGACCGCAAAATCGGTCATCTATGGCTTGTCGGCGTTAAGGGCGACGCCACGAAGCCGCATGGCCGCGCGGGAGGGGCGAAGCAAGTTCACGCGTGGCGCCGGCTCGTTCCGGCCGTGGGAAATCGTGGCCAGGAAGTCCGATGGGCAAGTCTCGTAAGCCGCTCGGGCCGGTCACTGCGGCCGACGTCATCATGTTCATCGAGACCGTGTGCTTCGTTCCCGAGGGCAAGCCACGCGGCCGTGGTCAGGCGGGCGGCGTTTTCTTCGTCAGCTTGATGTCCAGCCGATCTAGCGGGCTCTTGATGTCGCGGACTGTGTTGACCGCGACGCGGGTGTAGAGCGCGGTCGTCTCGAGCTTCGCGTGCCCCACCAACACCTGGATCACGCGAATGTCGACGCCCTGTTCGAGCAGGTGGGTCGCAAAGCTGTGCCGTAGCGTATGGGGAGAAACGCGCTTGGAGATTCCAGCCAGGTCTTTGGCGGCGGTGACGGCGCGGTTGAGCTGCCGCGCGGTCACCGGATTGATCGGGTTCTGGCCGGGAAACAGCCAGACCTGCGGCCGCGCCGCCTTCCACCATTCGCGCAGGAGCTGGAGCAGTTGGGGCGACAGCATCACATCGCGATCCCCGAGCCGTCACCAGGTGTTGAGCCGCGCACAGAGCCCGACCGGCCCCAAAATTTGAAAATTGAGGGTCTTGACGTGCCGGTTGGTCCGCCCAAATCAAGCGGAACGCAAATTGGAGGAGCACAAAGGAGCGGCAGAGATGCCAATGAATGCGTACCTTCCGACATCAGGCCCGGTCTTTGACCCCGAAACTGTGGGGAACATGGGAAAGGCTTTCGACAGCGCAGTGGCCATCCTTGGGATTGACCCGCGCGACGAAGCCAAACGTACAGCTGTCGCCAGATTCATTGTTCGCCTTGCCGAAATTGAAGATGGCCTAGATGAGGCAACTCTGCGTGATAAGGTCATCTTAGCGCTAGGCGGTTCAACCTATGTCGCTTTAGCCTCACAGGACAGACAACCTGATGCCCTCGGCGCTGACCCCTAAGTACGAACAAGGAGGAGACGATGCGGAAGTCCCTCATTCTGTTTGTCATGGCAGTTAGTGGCAGCGTGAGTTTCGGAGCCGGCATCACGGAAGTCGGGCGCGAAGCGGGAATGGCAGATCCGTCAACCTGGCGATGGCACGTCAATTCGATTTTGGCAGAGCAACAACGAGCGGCTTCCCGAGCGATCATGACCGCTGCCGACCTCGGCTCTTTCGACCAAAGATATCCGCGCTATTCGCCCCTCGGACTCAGCGTGCATTGAGTCGTATTACGATGGTCCGCGTATCGCCCGAACTCGTCCAGTCTTGGCTTAAGATCAGCTCGATAGCTGGCAGTTGGGCTTGGACACAATCAACAGGTATTATTCCTTAGAGAATTCTGAGGGTCAAGTCGCCTTATCTTGCGCCCTCAGACGCTCCGCGAGAACGCGCGTCACCTTGAGCGCGAAATAGGGCGTGTGACGGACGAGAAACAGATATTGCTTTTCCGTGATCGGCGCGACTGTCACGTCGGTATCCGCCACAACAGTGGCGCTGCGCGGCGAGTCGTCGATCAGCGCCATCTCGCCAAAAATCTCATTCTCGCCGAGCGTCTCGAGCAGCCGGTTTCCCGTCGAAATGTGAACCTTTCCACGCTTGATGACGAAGAACTCGTTGCCGCGCTCGCCCTCTCTAAAGATGATTGCGCCCGCCGCATAATTGCGGGTCAGGACGTCCGGACCGACGAGAAGGCTGAAGTCATCTGCGGCGTTGGACATGTCGCGTTCCTCGCGCATCGGCGGCGACGCGCGCCCTTCGATAGCCACTGGCTCATAGCAATTTCGTAATACAGTTAGGCCGATATTCACCAGATGACAGCCTTAATGAGCCTTAGACTGCGCCCATAGCAAGACTTTGACAAGACTGAAATGCCGTTTAGATCCAGCCGAGACTTGTAGATATGTCTTCGGGGCGGGCTTACTCGCGGTCACACGTTAAGGAATGCCGAATTCTCGGTAGTGTCTCAGTTTGAAATTTTATGGGCTTGACGAACGCTCGCCCCGCTCCGGCGTCCCGTGATATCCTTAGCGGAAAGCAGAGGCACGACATGGTGTTGGATGTGCACGAAATGGACTGGATCGTTTGTAGCGCGATTCGCAGCTGCGGCCCGACGACTCCGACCCGCGAGGAGATCGCACAGCTTGCGCTTGATCATATCAAGCTGCACATATCCGAATATATAATGCCATCGATTGAACGACTCGTCAAAGAAAGGCGAATTATCGAAGATAGTGACGGTAGTAGAGGGCGTCCCTACGTCTACAGGATTTCCCCTTTCAAGCGGCAGCTTTGAAAAATGTTCATTCCCGGAGACTGAGACAATGCCCACAGACTGCCACAGACCTGAGCGGAAGTCCGGCCATTGGCTCGCGGCTCTCTTCCCGGCTCTCTCGCTCTTCATCAAACGGATTAGGGTCTCTGCGCTCAACGGCTATCCATTGAGCGTTCCTGCCTTTCGAGGGCCATACAGCCGCGAGGTAGGAAAAGGGCAGCGGTAAACGTTTCGCCTAGCGTACAGGGCTCTAAAATACAGGGAACGCGGGTTATGAAACTTCCCCGAAGAAGACAACAAAGGTGCATGGGCACATGCCAAGAATGCGGAAAAGAGATTTTGAGATTTGTCAATGTGAAAGTTAAACAGAGAAAAGGAGAGCCACCAATTGAGATATTGGGAACAACGCGAGGACCAAAAATTAAATTCTGCAATATGATCTGTCATAATAACTATCACAATCGGAAGCGGACCAAAGCCACACATCCTGAAATCAAATGTGAAGTATGCGGCGCTGCAATTATCCAGCGAAATATTGAACAAAGATTTTGTTCAACTAAATGTAGAATGGCATACTGGAAGGAACGTCAGACGCCAAGTTTTAAATCACGCGACCTGTTTGCATAATCAGCCGTTTACAATCCGTTAGTTTGACGATACCATGTTAATTAAATCAATGGCTCGAGTATTAGCATTCCAATCACCGATGGCTGGCCGTATTCTCGGCTGCCTTTCCGTAATATGACCACGAAGTCTCATTAATTTATTAAGGCCGTTTGAGACGGGAGGTTGACCACGGCAGGTTCATGTCGCATTCAGTAAGCCCGCCTATCCTAAACGTGACCTACTCGACGAGGAAGCCTCATTCGGGATGGTTCGTGACAAGGTTTCTGTGGTGAATTAGAGGGAATTCACATGTCTGGCCTTAGGATTAAAGCCTTTTCGCCCGAGAGTCGGATGAAGCGAGTTGCTCCTTCCGCTCGCAAAAGCTTAGACCTTCCGGCGGCATCGGCAATGAAGGCCAACAACCTAGTTGAGCGCTACAGCCTCGAAGAGAGGGAGCAGATTGCTGAGATTCTGCGCATTCTCTCTGCGAAACCGCAGCAGTTCCGGCTTTGGGCCACTGACGAGCCGACTGCGGCCCGTATCCGTGTGGTTGACAACGAGGGTTGCACTGTCTTTGAACAGAACTCGGATTTTTATAGCATGTAAGCTCTAGCCGACTCACGCTCCCCTGACGGGGTCATTCCGGTCCGGGCGTCTACGCATCTGCCTCGTCAATTGCCCCACAAACCCTGCGGTCGCCTGTACACGAGGCGGCTCACTGGTGTTGCCATGCGTGTCCTCTTGACTATTCGGCGGAACGCTCAAATTCTCGGCAAATACCTCCCCCGTGCGCTCATCCGCAACCATATCAAAATTGATCTTCTGTCCTTCCTTCAGTTCCGCTAGTCCGGCACGCTCGACGGCGCTGATATGGACGTAAACGTTAAATCCTCCGTCAACTGGCTTGATGAAACCGTAGCCTTTCCACGAATTGAACCATTTTACGGTTCCTGTCCTCATGAAGATCCCTCCCGCCGAGCGGTCTGATTTCTATTACCGATGGATGCGCCTCAACCGTAATACTTGAACGGCCTGGGGCGCGACTTTCATCGTTCCTTCCCGTCTCTATTCATTCCGAGCGCTTTTGAGTTCGTTCGGCAGGGCAATTACGGCTAGCAAAATGGGCTCTTTCCCGTCGGGATAGCGGCTGATTTGCGACTCTCCGTGGGGCTTGAGCAGACTCGGCTCTGGTGTGTCTTTATGGATACGGTGTGCCTCGAACGCGAAGGTGTAGGTCAGGAAAGGACCTAGCGGCAGGCTTCGCTACTGGGCGCGAGGCTTTGAGAATTATTGGCCCAAACTAACAGTTGATTGACACGAAATAGCAAGACGCTCAACATTAGGTTTGCTACCGGAACATAAATTGCGCTGAACGAAACTGCGGCCATTTCAGCAGGACCGGGGTTAAACACTCGCAGACTATAAATGCTCTGTGAGCGTTTTTTATTATGGGATTTCGGATGTTCAATCAAAGATTAACCGATATGTGGCGGACTCAAGTGAATCGAATGCTTGCTGTTAAAGAAGTATCTCTTTGTTCACGAATGCCTGCTTTGGTAGTGGAAGCCTGTGAATTCAAAAACAACGGCGATGGATCGAGAAACCGCAATGAGGCTTATCCCTCAGGCTCCGGGCCTACGTTGGGTAGTGACAAGGGCGGGCGCTTGGGGTAAGAACATAACACGAACACTCGTTTGCTTGAAGGCCCTGCCATGCCCGACTTTCCCGCCTCGCTGGTCGAGTTCCAGCGCCAATTTCCCGACGACGACGCCTGCGCCGCCTGGCTTATCGCTGCGCGCTGGCCCTCTGGGTTTCGATGTCCCGCATGCGCCAAGGGTTGGCCGCATGGCGGAAAGGCCTTCACCTTCGAATGCGCCGCCTGCGGCAAGCAAACTTCGGTGACGGCCGGCATCATCATGCATGGTTCGAAGCTGCCTTTGATCGCATGGTTCTGGGCCGTCTATCTCATGGCCACCCATTCGAATGGGATTTCGGCGCTGCAATTGCAAAAGCAGCTCGGGCTCGGCTCCGACAAGTCTGCGTGGCTGCTGTGCGCCAAGCTGCGCCGCGCCATGGTCGCGCCAGGCCGCGCGCCGCTCGCTGGCCTCATCGAGGTCGACGAGGCCGAGATCCCGCTGCGAACCAAGGCCGATCCGGTTTGCGGCGGCGGCGGCCGCTCGCCCCAGGGCAAAATGTTCGTCGCCGGCGCCGTCGAAGTCGAAAACGACGCGCCCGGGCGCCTTCGCCTGGCCGCGATCAAGGACTTCTCCGCCGCCTCGCTGCATGGCTTCGTCGCCGCCAACGTCGCCCCGGGCGCGACGATCAAAACCGACGGTTGGCCGTCCTACGGCCGCGCCCCCGAGGTCCGGCACGAGCCCCATATCGTCGGCGCCATGGCCGCCCATGTCATTCTGCCCTGGGTCCACCGCGCGCCTTCTCCAACGCCAAAACCTGGGCGCTCGGCGTCTATCACGGACTGCGAAGACAGCATCTCCAGAGCTACCTCGATGAATTCGTTTTCCGCTTCAACCGACGCCGAACCCGCCACGCCGCCTTCCGCTCCCTTCTCGCAATCGCCCTCGTCCGCAAGCCGCTAACCTACAAGAGGTTGATCATGCCGGAAGCTCAGGGATAAGCCTTGCCGCAATTATTAACCTGCTGATCAATCGAGACGTCTAGGAGCTAGCTAGAACAATAATCGTAGGTGACAGAATGAACATCCCACGACAGGCTGCCAAAAATTACACGACGGAGCAGCTTCTGGAGACTGCTCTTGCGTTGCTTGACAGTGCAAGACATGATCAAACTTACGAACGAATGCCAATTATCGATAAATGGCTAACGAATAATTTCACACTTGAAATTATTCGTGCAAAGGTGGCATCCAACAAGGCTAACACCACCCTCAACGTTTAGGCGGCAACAACTCTACCCTTGTCATCCGGCTAGGAATTGCGCATTGGTCGGCGGTTCAAACACGACCGTACGCAGCGACTTCGCAAAGCCGACATGTGAGCCTCGATTCCAGTCCTTGCTGAAGATCGTCTTAATACCTGACAGTTGGGTCCGGACCCTATCATCAGGTATTATTCCTTAGAGAATTCAATGCAAGGGTCAGGATTTCCACAATGTTTACCTGCTCCGAATTTGAGGTGTGAACTGCCTGCCGGAATTGTGTCTGACATTCCCCTTAATTTCAAGCCAACAAACAAGGGGGCCTTGTCAATACGGTCGAGCTTAACCTGATAATTGTTTCCTGCGAATGAACAGATGCTCACGGCACCACTGATCCAAGTGCTTCCATCGGGCTTCTTGCCAACAAATTGTAGCTCATTTCCTTGCCCCGCACTTATGGTCAGAAACAGGGGCTGGTTGTCCTTTTGATGTAACTCCTTCCACCTGTCACCCACCTTGTTTTCTAATAGTTGTTGAGGGGTCGTCAGGCATTCTTCAGCGGAAACAGATTCAAACGCGGAGAGCCCAAGTGCCGTCCAGAATGTAAGAAAGGCAATTTGATAAGAGAACATCTTCAACTTTACAGCCCGGCAATCGCCAGATTGAAGAATACCCTGTAACCAGTATAGGCGAATCTTAGGACGCCACTACGATGAACAGGGCCGCCCGAAGATTGGCCTATCTACTGCTTGCGACCGCGACAATCCCCGCTCCGACAAACAGGGCCAGAGACGCGAGCAGCGTCACGATGCCAGCATCCCATGCAAATACAGCCATGACAGACCTCCCCTCAGAACTTCCCCGTGATTGTTGCTGACCTGCGACTATCCCAAAAGCGGTTCAGGCGCATAGAGCAACAACGAAGAACGATGTACCCAAACCGTCAACGATGTCAACGCCGTCAGTGATACCTCAAAGGGAGTAACCGGACGAGTTGCTCAACCTCTGCTGACGCCGAATATGGCTCTCGAGTCAGGCTCTAAAGCTCCCACCCATTGTCACTTGCCCTTGGCCGCATCCCTCATTCATCCGAAGCGGCTTGCCCTGCTCGACCCTGAGCATCATGCGACCACTGTCGATGTCGGACACCTTTAGGTTCGCGACTTCGGACACCCGGAGGCCTGCGCCGTAGGCGACGCTGAGCGCGGCCTTGTACTTGAGGCTCGGCGCGGCCTGGAGGAGACGCGCCACCTCCTCCTGGCTCAGGACGACCGGCGCCTTGCGCGGCTTGGTCACGGTCCTCAGAGGACGAACGAGATCGGGCTTTTCGAGCGTCACAGTGAAAAAGAACCGCAGCGCGGCGATGGCGGCGTTGATTGTTCCGGGGCTGGCCTGCTGCTGTGCCATATGCAGCTGATAGCGGCGAAGGTCCTCGCTCGTCGCCGTATCCGGCGACCGGCCGAGGAAGGCTGCGAACTTCCTCACATTGCGAACGTAGTCCCTCTTCGTGTCTTCGCCGAACCGGCGCGCCGTGATGTCGTCGATCAGGCGCTGACGCAGCGGGCTGACGGGCTTCTTGGACATCGAAAGCTCCTGTCTCGCATGGGGTTGAACCCCACGATCTTGAGACAGGCCCGCGCTTTCACGTTGTCCTTACTCCCGCGCTCTCTCCGCTCGCCTGCCACCCCTACCGCGCGAGCGGTTTAGATTCTATGGGGCGCGCGGCGAGGCGATGGCGCCTTTGTCGCGGCAACCAAGCGATGGAGCGCCCCTATGTCAAAGCAGAACGATTTGAGCAGATGCCTAGTCGCGCTTGAGCAAGACGCAACGTTGATCGCGGTGGTCGAGATGGGCCAGGCGAGCTGGCTGGTCGCCGGCATTGTGCCGGGACTCGATCGCTATCCATTGAAGAAGCTCGGCCCGGACCGCGACGCCCTCCTCCAGCTTCTGCATCGTTGGCGCGACGAAGCGACGAAGGCCGGCCATGCGATCGCCCGGGTCGCCGTCGCCTACGAGGCGGGCCGCGACGGCTTCTGGCTGGCGCTCTGGCTGCGCTCAAAGTCGATCGAAGCCCATGTGATCCACCCGTCGAGCGTCCCGGTGTCGCGTGAGCACCGACGGGCGAAGACGGATCGGCTCGACACGGAACTCCTCAAGCGCGCCTTCCTCGGCTGGCTGCGCGGCGAGCCGAAGCACTGCAGCATGGCGGCCATCCCCACGCTCGAGGACGAGGACGCGAGACGTCCCGGCCGCGAGCGTCAGGTTCTTGTCGAGGAGCGCACGCGCATCATCAACCGCCTGAAGGCCAATCTCGCTCGCCCCGGCATTCGCGGCTTCCGGCCCAATCTCGCTCGGGCGCCGAGCCAGCTCGAGGCCCTGCGCACGCCCGAGGGCGTCACCATACCGATGAACACATTGGCCGAGATGCGGCGCGACCTGGACCGCCTGCGCTTCGTCAAGCAGCAGATCAAGGAGATCGAGAAGACCCGCGTCGAGCGTTTGGCGAAGGCGCCGGACGAGCGACGACATGTGGCGGCGCGTGCGCTCACCCGAGTGGTCGGCGTCGGGGTCGAGACCGCGGACATGCTCGTCCAGGAGGTGTTTTCGCGAGAGATCCGGGACCGGAGGGCTCTGGCGCGCTACGCCGGCCTCACCGGGGCTCCAGACGAGAGCGGCCAAAGAAGACGCGAGCGAGGCCTCGCCAAAGCAGGCAACGCCCGCGTGCGCCGCGGGATGATCGAACTCGCCTGGGGTCATCTGACGCACCAGAAGGGCAGTCCGCTGAGCGCGTGGTATCGGATGCGAACCGCGGACGCGCGCGGCGGAACGCGCAAGACGATGATCGTCGCGCTGGCGCGCAAGCTCCTCATCATCCTGTGGCGGCTCGCCACGACCGGCGAAGCGCCAGAAGGGCTCCAGCTTCGCCCGGCGGCGTAACCACGACGGAGTTGCTGTAGTTCGAGCGTCACCGCGACGCCCGAACTGCAGACGACGGACCGAGGCGGCGGCAACCCGACGTTGGACTATGGCCTTTGCGCCGCGGTTTAGAATGGGCCCGCCCCTCGGAGCCTCGCCGCCGATGCGCATGACTGCATCATGGTGCGACCTTCGTGGTCGACCGAATACAAGTTCGTGACGCGCGACGCGCGCGCCCATTGGCGAACTCCCCTCGGTAACGTCGCCGTTGTTGAAACTGAACCGAACGGCCGGGACACACCCGTGTCGCCCGACTGAGGAAGCTTGACGCTGTGCTCGCGCCCATCAAGGGCAAGTCGCTGCGCGACGGCCTTCGGCCGCCCTTGACGGTCACTGCGCGCAGCGTCCGCAGGAAAATTAGGTTGGGACGAGGAGACGCCGCCCGCCAGTCGAACAAGGAGATGACCGGTCACGACGGCCTTGACACCAATCGCCCCATACAAGTCTCAGGGTCCCTGAGATTGAGTCTCACAAATCGCCATCTGAGCGACTGAGACCGGCTCGCATTGTCCATGCGACGTTGATGAGGACCTCTGGCACCGTGCCAATAG
>Ga0206876_1259_pt1 | contig 11455 bp, 11 predicted proteins | sample Alteio_BWOrgCont_10_FD_152619 | JGI IMG/M metagenome (GOLD analysis project Ga0206876, IMG submission 152619) | Enriched cells from forest soil in Barre Woods Harvard Forest LTER site, Petersham, Massachusetts, United States -... | ecosystem: Environmental > Terrestrial > Soil > Temperate forest >...
CAATTAAATATATATCAGCCCGTTGTACAAACATATTGTATCATATATTGTCATACAGCTCTATCATTAAACTAAATTATAATATATTTGATCATATGTTTGTACAACGGGCTGACAAGTTATAAGGTGGACAATTAAATATATATCAGCCCGTTGTACAAACATATTGTATCATATATTGTCATACAGCTCTATCATTAAACTAAATTATAATATATTTGATCATATGTTTGTACAACGGGCTGACAAGTTATAAGGTGGACAATTAAATATATATCAGCCCGTTGTACAAACATATTGTATCATATATTGCCATACAGCTCTATCATTAAACTAAATTACAATATATTTGATTATATGTTTGTACAACGGGCTGACAAGTTATAAGGTGGACAATTAAATATATATCAACCCGTTGTACAAACATATTGTATCATATATTGTCATACAGCTCTATCATTAACTAAATTACAATATATTTGATTATATGTTTGTACAACGGGCTGACAAGTTATAAGGTGGATAATTAAATATATATCAGCCCGTTGTACAAACATATTGTACATATATTGTCATATAAATGTATCATTAAACTAAATTACAATATATTTGATCATATGTTTGTACAACGGGCTGACAAGTTATAAGGTGGATAATTAAATATATATCAGTCCGTTGTACAAACATATTGTACATATATTGTCATACAAATGTATCATTAAACTAAATTACAATATATTTGATCATATGTTTGTACAACGGGCTGACAAGTTATAAGGTGGATAATTAAATATATATCAGCCCGTTGTACAAACATATTGTCATACAGCTATATCATTAAACTAAATTACAATATATTTGATCATATATTGTAATTTAGTTGAACGATACATTTGTATGATAATATATGATACAATATGTATATGTAACGGGCTGATAAATAAAAAATCAAATTATTTGACATAAGTCTGTTGTACCTTTTTGTAATCAATTTTATGTTGTTCTTTCATACAACGATGACATGACAATGTTGTCGCCTCATCACCAACTGTTGGACAACCATCCATAGGCATAGGCAACCCAGGTAAAATATTTGGATCATCAATCCAATATTTAGATTTTTTTGTATCTTTACATAATACACACGAATAAGATGGTGGATCAAAAACAACAGTTTTGTCATCTTTATTGGTAACTGTAACAACCTGATTTCGATATTCTTTATATAAACCACCCCATCCATTACCACGTGGAGAAACACAAAGAATACACATAGGTCCTTGCATTGGATGCCACAATTTGTCCATACATGCATAACAATCTACGGTCTCTTTTTGTTCAGATTGTTTTAAAACAGTTTCTTTTGGACTATCAGACAAACTTTTATTTTGACTCATGATTGAATAATACTAATATATATATTATTCAACTTTTTTGTTGAGTATCCGTATTTAATATCTTTTTTAATAGGAAAAAAAGAATATTAATCGAAGACAATTTTTATAATATCATTTATTTCTTCAATTATTGGATGTAATAATTTGAATCGATCAATCACCCATGAAACAGTTATTTTATCACTACAATTAAATATATCAACAATTTTATTTTCCTTTTTCCTTGTTCGAATGGGATACTTAATTGCCTGAAAAATATATAATAATATGATACCATCCACATCATGATGACATTCATTAACTTCCTGAAAGTTTCTTATTTTATATAAATAGTTGATGTCAATATTTTCAATCCCATCGGGTGTTTTTACAATTGATTTAAAAAATATTTCAATATATTTATCAGGTAAACATCCATAGTTTTTATCCATAGTTTTTAACATTTGGTTAAATGATCCAATTTCCTTATAAATATTCCTCAGAACACCAATCATTTTATAAATTGATATTATTGTTTGAATGCTTACCAGTATATTACTATGTACATATGTTATCATTTGTTCAATTTCTGATTGTAAAATATCCTTGTTATCTTCATGGAAAATGAAATCAAACAAATCATTTCCATATTCCTTTTCAACACTAATACATATCGTTTCTTCATATATGTATTCAATCAATTTATTTAATGAAATATTATCAATATTACAACCAGTGCACATTAATTGTCCCATAATTACTATATTTTCAAATGGTCTTGTAGCACTTCTTACAATATCTGAATTCAAATAATTATTAATCAGTGTTGATATACCACGCATAAATCCTTTATCAATACAAGTTTCGGTACATGTTCGATATAATGCAAGATAGCAGTGGATCCATTTTTCGCTAAAACATTTTTCATCTAATTTAAATGTTCGATATGTCATTTCTATTAATAATGTGAACATAAAATTAAGATGACCAGATGTAAATCCTAATGGATTATGTGCGATAGCCATACCGAGCATTGGGAGTGAATGTTTCTTTGAAATTTCCCAATGATATTTATTAATATATAATGGAATAACTACATTTCCTGATCCAATTGCTGATCCGGTTATAATTTCACAATTATTTAAATTACCAAATTTAATATGTTCATTATTTTTAAAATAATTTGACATTATTTCTAAATATTCTCTTATAGGAATAAAAGAGGTCGTTATATTTGTTATGGTAATATTTATTCCACTAATACCCAATTTACATAAATCATTTGTATTCACACTAATTAATAATCCCAGTGAATTTTTATTTTTAAATTCTTCATACCAATTTGATAATGTGACAACGGACGTAAAAAATTCACATGATCTCATAAAGCTTTCATTTTTATTATCAATAATATTTTCATAACTATCATTTTCAACAATGTCATATGTTTCAATAAATTTTTTGATATTATCTGAATGTAAATATTTATCAATATCATCATCAAATTTAAGAATATGCTCATTTTGTGCAATTCTATCATCCATTATATTTTTGTGTTTTTTATTTGGAATTATAATATTACTAATTGTTGAATAATAATTAAATATTTGACTTACATTACTATGGGAGTCAGATGAAATGGTATAACGATATCTTACTTTTAATAATTCCTTTACTATATCATCTAATATTTTAATATCTGCATTTATCCAATTTAGATTTCTTAATAAATTATTATTTTTAATATTTTTATACAATTGTCTTATAAACCTTTTCATAAATTGAACATTTTTATTGAATTTATCTAATCCAATCATTTCATTTATAAATGAATCTTTTTCCAGCAATATCCATGCATCTTTTAAATTCAATAAATAATCAATATTTATTGTTTCAATTAGATTCTCTATATATTGCACTATTTCAAGATTATTATAGTTTGTAACTATTTGACTATTATACAAAATATCCATGTAATTGATTGTGCATTGTGAATCATCATAGGATTGTTTATTCAAAAGAAATGCTCTTGTATTTCCTTCAATGATTGCATTATTTATTTGATAAAGTTGAATTGCATCAATTAGATTGTGTGTTGAATTTATTAAATTAATTGACAAACGTTTTGGTTGCCCTATTTTTTCAAGAAAATTATCTTTGAGATATTTGCTAATATTAATTTTGTTTGTCATTAATGCGACGTCAATATATTTCAATTTAATAACATCAGATTGCATTTCATCTAAAATATTATAATTAACATATCTATTATATTTGTTTGTAATTATAACAATTTCTATTATCGGATTATTATTTCGGCTTATGATTATATCAATAATAATTTGTAATTTTTCCTTTATTGTTTGATAATGTTCTGCTGTAACAACACCTGTATAATAATTTTTTATAATTTTACTGAAATCGTGATAAATATTAGTTATATCATACTTGCAATATTCATAGTTTGGATAAGTTGTAATAAGCCACGTTGATGCAATATTGACATGATCTGAATAATTTAATATTGCTCTTGGATAATATATTGGGAAAAGTGTTAGATTTTTTGATAAAATGATATTATCAACAATTGTTATATGATGAACAGTTTTTTTGATTTCATTGTTGGCACATGTTATTATTAGACCGTCATATTCATCATTAATTTTAATTATATTTGCATTTATCATATGTAATTATTGATGTATATTATGTTTTTTATATGTATATTATTTTATCAATTTTTTGTTTGATTTTGATCAAACACAAAGTTGATAAAAAAATAGTTATATTTAAATATTGTTAAACATTTCAGCTGTTAGTGGCTGTGATTGCGAGATACTAGAATTATATGTAGGCGGATTAATATATGAATCCAGAAGTGATAATCCAGCTGGTCCAATAGAATGTGACACTTGCTGTCGATTGATAGAATCAGAATTCATTACATAGTCTACAATAATTTTTTCTATTTCATTTGTTGTATTTATAACAGAATTTTTTTGTGGTGGTACACCTTCTTGTCCATCATCTGCAATGTCCATATCAATTGGCTCATGACTTTTCTCATCATCTGAACTATCTTCATCAACATCATCCGGAACAGATTTTACATGCGTTGGTAATTCTTTATCTTTTTTAATTCTATTCAACATTGTCATTGCTTTATTCATTTGTTGATTCACTAATTCATCTTCATTACGTTTTTCCATATCAGAAGAACCTTCATCTTTGCTATTGTTTTCTTCATTCAATTCTTTGGTTGGTGAATTAAAAAACCGATCAAATTCATCTTCCGTCTTTTTTTGTTCAAGTAATTCTTTTTCTTTCCTTTCACGTATAAGTTTTTCTCTTTCTTTTTTCATTTCTTGTTCTAATTCCCTTCTGCGATCATTTCTTTCTTTCTCATCCCTTTCATATTTTTCTTTTATTTCTCTTTCCTTATGTTCTTTATTTTCGCGCATCAATGGTGAATCAATTGATAATCTTGCTGGTGAAACTGGTGAATGCCTAAGAGGTATTGTGATTGGAGCAGTTGGGAATCTTTCAACAATTGTTTGTACAGTCAAATTTGCATCTTTTTTCAATTTATCATGTGCGCAAATAACTTTTTTTAATAATTCCATATGTTCAATATCATCATGTTGAGCAGTACCGTTTAACAATATATTTTTAAGATTTATTAATTCCTGAATAAATGGATTTAATGTATCTAAACAGAAATCGCTATATCGTTCCTGATTCATTATTTATTTAATTATAATACATAATTTAAGATATCTTATATAATTATTTTATCAATTTTTTAGACCATTGTTATCCATCATCAAACACAGTTATGTATCCATCATATTTTAATTTATGAAGATTTTTTGCTAATTGATCATTTATATTATCCGAATTTATATTTTGTTCATCTATATTTGTTATTGTATCTTGTTTATTGATTTTATTGAATGTATGTTTCTTTGTAGATGTATTTGTTTTTTTCATTTTTTCAAATATATTTCCAAATATATCCTCGGTGCTTTCTTGACATAGAAATTTTCTTCCATTTGTAAAATTAACTCTTTTTGAATTTGCATATATATTACTTTTTACAAAATTTATATTTGGCATATTCTTATTTTAAATATTATTATTATTCGTTCAATAATAATACGATTTTAAATCAATTTTTTTAATAAATAAATTCTGTTTAATTCTTATTTTTTTTCTTTTTATTGTCATCTTTCTTTTTATCGGGTTTATCATCATCATCTTTGGCATTTGCTTTTCCCTTCTTGTCTTTCTTATCAGCTTTCTTATCGGCTTGTTCATCTTCAGCTTTTTCATCCTTTTTGACTTTCTTGTCAACTTTCTTATCAGCCTTCTTATCCACTTGTTCTTCAGCATCATCTACCTTTTCATCCTTCTTGGCTTTCTTGTCAACTTTCTTATCAGCCTTCTTATCCACTTGTTCTTCTGCATCAGCTACTTTTTCATCCTTCTTGGCTTTCTTGTCAACTTTCTTATCAACCTTCTTATCCACTTGTTCTTCTGCATCAGCTACCTTTTCATCCTTCTTGGCTTTCTTGTCAACTTTCTTATCAGCCTTCTTATCAACTTGTTCTTCTGCATCAGCTACCTTTTCATCCTTTTTGGCTTTTTTATCAGCTTTCTTATCAGTCTTCTTATCAACTTGTTCTTCCGCATCAGCTTCCTTTTCATCCTTTTTAGCTTTTTTATCAACCTTCTTATCAGCTTTTTTATCAACAGGTGCATCTTTATCATCTTTATCTTTCTTCTTATTTGATGCATTTTCGCCAGTCTTATCTGCTTCCATAACTACATCAGAATCCTTTTTAAATTTCTGTCGATATTCCGCTTGTAAATCTCCCATAACCGGAATAATCTTTTCTCGTTTTTTATTTATTTGAGCTATTTGATCAGATAGATTTAAATATTCATTATTCATCTGTTTAAAATACTTTTCATAATCATCCTCGGTATTAAAGTTCATTTTTGATATATCAATGTTATCTACATCAAAAGTATCATCGTTAGATTGTTTCTTTACCATGTTGTTATATATTATAATGTCTTATTTGTTTAAGTATATTTTCATACTATTTAAATTTCAATTTTTTTGAAGGTTTAAAATATGTTTTTATATTATAACGATGAAATATAAATGTTATTTCGTATATAAATATATAATTTTTTTTATTGTTATGTTCATATTATTGCATCAAATATTAATATGCAAAAATAAAATATTGACCATTGCATTAACTGCCACATTATTAATTGTTATTTTAGATTATATTACAATTGAAGGACATACATTTACTTTATTAAATGATCCTTCTAAAAAACATTCAAATAAATCTAATAAATCTGATGATAATATCCCTATTAAAAAATAAAAATGACCATTTTATATTCAATATGTGATACAGTGGGACATAATAAAAGGGCTTAAAGACATGTGAACATAAGTATATTGGGATATAGTTTAATGAAAGAATTTCGATCTTGCACATCGAAGGTACGTGTTTGATTCACGTTGTTCCCATTATAATAGAAAATATTAATTATTGATATTTTCTATTTAAAATTCATATCTATATGATCATGATGATACAGTAACTAACATAGTTTGACACATATCATTAGTATACAGATGTAATTTATTAGTATCTTGACCAGGAAAAGATGTATTAATAATTACTACAAAATCATCTTTTAAGTACACTCTTTTTTTTATTTGAAATGAAAATGGACGTCCAACAGTAAAGAAAACTAAATTAGCAGGTTCTGTTGCCAATGGATCAATGCCATTCAAAAGAATGTCAAACATGGCCGAATTATTATCAGGTGGCCGTTTTGCATTTGCTCGATATATTGTCACATCAATAGTAAACGGTGTGGAAGTTGATTCAGTAAATTTGATAGAATTTTGAAATGGTGCATGGGGTTTTAATATCACAAGTCCTGTTGTTGGTCCTCTATTTAACGGTATGTCTTGCTCTTGAAAATAACTTAGTTCAGAATCTTCTGTGTCACACGTAGGAATTTGTTGCGCAAATATATATGTTAATATACTACCGGGTCCAGGTATAGGTATATCATTAGGTTGACGATGGTTACGATGTTTACGTTTACAACAACAGTTGTTCATATAAAATAAAATATAAAATAATTTGTCAAATATATTAAAAAAAGTTGAAATATTAATAAATTTATATAATTAATACATTCACCAATCATATAAATGATATCTGTTAATGAGATGTTAGAAAACTTGAAAAATGATGAAATATTATTAGGTTATAAAAAAGAATTTCCGAATGAAAAACAGCCAGATCATAAATGGTTAAATAATATACGTGAAATATCTTGTAATTATGACGATATGCATATAATAGAAATATATACTGACGATGATGAATGTATATGTCTACAAAAAAGGTCAATGGAAAATTCACAAATGAGCTATGGAATTGATCTATCATCATGGGATGACATAATGGGTTATTATGTAAATACATCATCAATAATAACATATGGTCCAATAAAAATAATGATATATATAATCAATAATATGACATTCTGCGGATTTGATAAAGAAGAAAGAAATCAAAAAATAAAATCGATAATTGAAAATTTTCAAGTTTTACAATCGAGTCATTTTGATAAAAGTGATTCAGAATCAGATTCAGAAAATTAATTAATAATACCCACAACCATACTTAATAATTTTTCTACATTATCATTACTGTGTGATTGTTTATTAAATATATAAGTTATGTCAATACCAAATTGTCTAATATTTTCAACTAAACCAAATGGATGTATAAAATTTGTTAATCTCAATACATAAGTTATATCATCATCTTTATAAAGTCGTAATAATTCTTTTTGATTTGTCATTTTTCCTTTATACAATCCATTTTTCACTTCTTCTTTAGTATATACATGATTAAATGCATCGACTAATATTTTTTGTATATTATCCGGATATTTATATATGGAATTTATATTCATACATTATATTAACAAAATAATTTAGTGACATGTTTTTAAAAATAAGTGAATACACTAACAAACAAAAAAGACTTAAAGATTTGATAATATAATATATTTGTCAACGTAGTTTAACAGTAAAACTTTTGGTTCTCATCCAAAGATTGCAGGTGCAAATCCTGCCATTGATATACGGTCCTGTAGTGTAGTGGTATCTGCACATATTTCTGTCTAAAATATAGCATGGGTTCAATTCCCATCAGGATCGCTATTACCTACATAGTTTAACAGTAAAACTTGCCATTACCAATGGTAGATCATCGGTGCGATTCCGATTGTAGGTATACATGACCATGTGATTGTAAAGGTAACAACTCAGCCTCCAAACCTGAGATTTTTGGTTCGATTCCAAACATGGTCAACTCGCCTTTGTAGCTCAATTAGCAGAGCATACGTTTGAAGCACGTCAGGTTACAGATGCAAATTCTGTCAAAGGCACAAATAAATTGAATATACAATATTCAATTTATTTATAATATTGCGCAAACAATTTAATGATTCACATTAACCTGTGATAATCGTGGATTTATCTTTTTACATATTCGACATGCACATTTATCGTTAATTTCCTTTCCCATAAAAGAATAACATAAATCAATTGATGAAGTATTTTTTGGATCACAATTATGTAACAATGTAATCGAGTCATCAATAGTCCCTTGATATAATAAAATTAATTTATCCAGATTACAATGACATGTATCATTATTTTTACAAACAATTATTTTTGTGAGACATAATGGTATATTTCCACATAATTTTGCTCCAATAGGGACATTTATAGGTTCACCTGGTCTTTTAATAGATAAATTTCCTGATCCATGACCGCACAATATTACTTCATCACTGCAAATGGGGAAATCCAAATCCATATCAACATCTTTAACTCGCACCTCAACATAAATAGTATTGCATTCATTTAATACAATACTTTTATTGACAACTTTACAAAATTCGGCTCCTTTTCCATCAATACCTTTATTATCTGGTGATTTATTAAAAATAACATTATTTGGGTTATATGTTGTACAAAGTATTGAATCATTCTGACTACTTGCACCTTCATATATTTCAATTTCAGCACAACCACAGATATAGTTTGAATGATTAATATTTTTAAGGATTTCTTGTTTTAGATAATTTAAATCATTTTTTATATAGGACATTCTATGATTTATTATTATATAATATATAATAACAAATTAAATAAAATTATTTTATGAGATTGCTTTGATTACATCATCATTCGGTTAGCACCCTGAACATGGCTAAATTGTCCAGGTCGTCCGCCGGCGATTGTTAAACCGCCACGTACCGCACCACGTCCACCACGATTAGGGAAACCATTTGTAGTACCTAAACCATCTCTTTCACGACCATTAACAATGCGTCCATCAATAACAATTGGTGTGTTAAGACGACCTTCCAATTGTCGGGTTGCAACTCGACGATTTGTAGCAACTAATTGAATACCTGCTGTGCCTGTAAGTCCATTACAGCCACAAACTTCTTCAACAACAATAGCATCAACAATGAATGTGAAACAAACATCTGCACGAATACCACATTGGTCTAATGCGAATACAGCACCAGTGACTGGTTGAGCAGCTAGAACCTGTTCAGTTGTTTCACCAATTACAACACCATCAGTGTTGAAAACTTGCAATACAGGAACAGTAACAGTTGCAGTTGAACCACCACCCATATGTCCGACACGTCCTTTGTAGTGTAAAACAAAGACACGATCAGCTAAATCAGATGATGTTGTGGTTTGGAATGCAGCTGCAGGGCAACAAGCAGATGCCAAATTTGGTGATAAAACTTCTGCTTCATCCAAACATAAAATCATTGGTAAACAGTCACCACAATTACCACGACCAGTTCCAGGTTTGGTTAAAGTGATATGAGCTAAACCTTTGTTACATTCAACCATTAATCGACTGATGTCATCCAATCGGGCGAATCCTTGCACAAGGAAAGTAACAATAAGTTCAACAACATCACATTGCTCAAAGCTAGTGTTGAGAGTGTTGTTGAATTGACGAACGGGCAAACCAATAAGTTGGTTACATTCATCACGACCAAAAGGAGCGTCACCTTGACCTTCTACGCATAAGCTACCACACGGTTTTTTATATAAAACCGATCGTGGTACGTTGCGGACAACACCAGCACATCCACTGCAATCACGGAGTGGAGCAACGAAACAATCACCACCATTTGGGTGAGTGCCATTGCATGGTTCATCATCATCTTCATCCTGATCAGTCGCAATAAGAATTGATCGACCTCCATCAGAATTATCACCATTTCGACGACATCGTTTGTGCAATCGAATATCAAAGTCTGCTGGTACACAGACACATGAATCAAGACTTTCCTCAAGTACATTTGCTTTTTGTAAAGTTTGGTCAATTATGTGGCCTAATCCGCCAAAAACATCATAACCACCTCGTCGATCGATTCCTCGACCGCTTCCGAAATTTCCTGTCCATACTTGTCCAAATTGATCACCCATATTTTATAGTATATAATATGTAAAGATTTTTTTTTTTAAATTAATTAAATTTTTAATTCACTATATTTATCAGATTAGTAAATCCTATATTTATTTAATAACTATATGAATTCATACTTGTATATTATATTATTTTTCTATATGAATGCATCTAAAAGTTGATACATCGGTAATCTTCATACTATTTTATTTACATGTTAGTGTACATATTATATAAAGAGCGTAAAAATAATTTATTTAATTTATATATAAACATTAATCTAAATGTCTCAAATTAATAAAATCCAATTAATAGGCGAACGATGCAGTGGAATTGATTGTCTCGAACAATTGATCAAAAAAAATCTCCCGGATATAACAACAAATATATGTTATAGTTTCGTAAATACATCCAACGAAATATTTACAAATACAAATAATACATTGTTCATTGTCGTACAAAAAAACTTTCTTGATTGGGTAACGTGTTTTTATCAAAGCCAATATTTGATCAACA
>Ga0206876_1260_pt1 | contig 11442 bp, 6 predicted proteins | sample Alteio_BWOrgCont_10_FD_152619 | JGI IMG/M metagenome (GOLD analysis project Ga0206876, IMG submission 152619) | Enriched cells from forest soil in Barre Woods Harvard Forest LTER site, Petersham, Massachusetts, United States -... | ecosystem: Environmental > Terrestrial > Soil > Temperate forest > O...
CCCCCGACATCGACTATTGTTTCACCAACTTCTGCATCGTTGTCGATGAGCAATGGTCAACTGAGTCCAAATTCGATTCCTTGCCGGCGGGCTATTGGGACCTCGCGTCGCGCCAGTTGGAGCCAGATCTCTTTGTGGTGGAAGAATCGATGTTCGGACGTCTCCTGTTGGGGCAGCCGATATTCCCGTCCACCGTGATGATGAAGCGGACCTTCTTTGAAACGGCTGGAGGCTGGCGGGAAGAGTTAGGCCGTAATCCGGCTGAAGACGTGGAGTTCACACTTCGCTGTATAGGTTTGGGCCCTGTCGGCGTCGTCGCCACTCCGCTAGCTGGCGTCCGGAAACACACTTCAAATTTCTCAGGCAGCGCTCTTAGAAATTCCCTCGGGCATATCGAAGTTCTGCGGTTTGTATTGAAGAACAATCCCGCTGCGAGGCCTTATACCTCCCTGATCGAGCAGCAGATTCTAATGCGCACTGAGGGTGCGGTGGAAATCACATTTGCCGAGGGCGACTTCGTCAGAACTCGTGAGCTCTTGGAGAGCGTTCCTTACAATTCTCGGTCTTGGAAGTTGCACCTCAAGGCCATGATTTCTCACTCGCCAAAGATTCTCGGTCACCTTTTCCGCAAGACCCGTAGCAGCTTTGGTTATGGCTCATAAGGAAAGTATGTTGTTTGTCACATCCATACAAGAGAGATGCCCCTGACATGAACAGAGTGCTGATTACTGGTGGCGCAGGACTTGTTGGCTCTCACATCGCCGATCTTCTGGTCCGCGAAGTGAATCCGGAAATCTTGGTCCTTGATAATTTCGTCCGAGGCCGGCACGAAAACTTGAGCTGGGCGATGACACACGGCCGCGTCCGCGTCATTGAAGGGGATATATGCGATCGCGAGCTCGTGCATAAGTTGATGCAGGGCGTCGATTTAGTATTTCATCAGGCCGCAATCCGCATTACGCAATGCGCCGAAGAACCCCGGCTTGCTCTCGAAGTTCTCGCAGGCGGGACCTTCAACGTCCTGGAAGCAGCGGCCGCAGCCAAAGTGAAGAAAGTCGTTGCCGCTTCATCGGCATCCGTCTATGGACTTGCGGATGAGTTCCCCATCACCGAGAAGCATCACGCGTACAACAACCGGACGCTCTACGGCGCTGCAAAAGCGTTCAATGAGGGACTTCTGCGCAGCTTCCACGAAATGTATGACCTGGACTATGTAGCATTGCGGTACTTCAACGTTTATGGGCCGCGCATGGATATCCACGGCGCTTACACCGAAGTGCTCATACGCTGGATGGAACGCATTGCCGCGGGTAAGTCGCCTTTCATACTCGGAAACGGGTTGCAAACTATGGACTTCATTTATATCGAGGATATCGCGCGTGCGAACTTTTTGGCTGGCACCAGCAATCTTACCGATGTAGTTTTCAATGTCGCCAGTGGAATCGAAACGAGCTTGAACGACCTGGCCTATGCCCTCCTGAAGGTCATGGAATCGGATCTGGTGCCCGAATATGGGCCGGAACGCAAAGTGAACGCGGTTCCGCGTCGCTTGGCGGACACATCACTGGCCCGAAAGGCTCTGGGCTTCGAGGCGCAGGTCTCGCTCGAGGAGGGGCTGCGGCGTCTGGTGGACTGGTGGCGTGCTAACCGCCCGGTTGCAACCGTAGGAGTGTCGGAAGTGGGAGCCAGAGGATGAGCGTCGGTACGCCCGCACGACCAGCCATTCCCGTCGCCCGGCCATTCGTCGGGACTGAAGAAGAGACAGCCGTTTTGCAAGTGTTGCGGAGCGGGTGGCTGAGTCAAGGTCAGCATGTCGCCGAGTTCGAGGGCAGATTTGCGGAGTATGTCGGCGCCAAGCACGCTATTGCACTTTCCTCGTGCACTGCGGCGCTGCACTTGGCGTTGCTGGCCGCGGGAATCAGTAAAGGCGATGAGGTGTTGTGTCCGAGCCTTTCTTTCATAGCGACTGCCAATGCGATTCGTTACGTCGGTGCAAAGCCGATTTTTGTTGATATCGACCCCGCCACTTATAATCTCGATCCCAACCGGATCGAGGACGCTATCACAACTCGCACGCGGGCAATTCTTTTAGTCCATCAGATAGGCCTGCCTGCCGCTTTGACTGAAATTTTGGAAATTGCACATCGCCAGAACCTGATGGTCATTGAGGATGCGGCCTGCGCGAGCGGGTCCACCTATCACGGGCGGCGCATTGGCTGGCCTCATGCTCAATTCGCCTGTTTCAGCTTTCATCCTCGTAAAATTTTGACCACCGGCGAAGGGGGAATGATTACTACCGGCGACGACCAAGCTTCTACCCGCATCCGACGTCTTCGGCAGCACGCGATGACGACCTCGGATTTGGCTCGCCACAGCGCGCAGCGTGTCATGTTGGAGAGCTACGAAGAGGTAGGCTACAACTACCGCATGACCGACCTCCAGGCTGCTGTGGGCCTGATTCAACTGCGGCGCCTGGATGATTTTCTGGCTCGTCGGCGCTTTCTCGCGCAGCGCTATTCTAGCGCTCTGGCTAAGCTCGGCTGGCTCGTTCTGCCGCAAGAGCCTGACGGTCTGGGACACAATTATCAATCGTACATGCTGCGATTGACGCCAGACGCCCCAATCGCAAGGGACGTCCTGATGCAAGGGTTATTGGACCGTGGTATATCTACTCGCCGCGGCATTATGGCCATCCACCGGGAGCCGCCCTACCGGGATTCCCGCTGGGACCGAGCCTTGCCGCATACAGACGCGGTAACCAACGATTCTGTTATCCTGCCCCTCTTCCATCAGATGACGGAGCAAGAACAGGACCAGGTGGTGCAAGCAATAAAAGAGCTCGGAGCGATCTCGAGGACATGACTATTGCCGAGGATCCTGGCTCACTGGCGCTTTGCACGTTCAATGAATGGCAGCACTATACCTATAAGGTGAAAGTCTTTGATCAGACCGAAATCAAACCGCATTCACGCAAGCCCAATCGCAAACAAGTAAGCCGCTCAATCTAAATAGCTTAACGCCATCTCCACAGATACAGATCAGAACCCGCTATTGGCAATCCAAATGCTTATTTCGCACCGGTGTATTCTGCCTTCAATCGCTTGGTATTCGCGCCCAGGGTAGCCGTCGACTTTGATTCGAGCGACGAGACCCTAGCGGGGTGTTCGCTAAAGCATTCTATCGGCTCGAAAACATCAATGAAATCCCGACTGTTAGCCCGAGGTTTAGAAGTTGCGCATAAAAATCTACCTGTCCTTGCTGATTACTCTGCCGTTCCGGTGCGGCAGAGTAAGTTTCCTACACTCGCGGTGAAATACCTGTTTTCATTCATTGCGATTGTCGTTTTGGGTTTGTCCGCAAGCCCTGTGCACGCGCAAACCTTTGGCTGCAATCCGGCGATGGCTAACGACATTGTCTGTGAGAACTCCAAGACCGGAAACCCCCAAAGCGAGTGGGACGTGAGCACGGGAGATGAGGGAGATCACAGTATCCAAGGGTTCGCCGCGGACATCAGCGTCAACCAAGGCGGGACCATCTACTTCAAGATAAGCACTCCAGCTAAGGCCTATTCGATTACGATCTACCGGATGGGTTACTACGGGGGGATGGGAGCGCGAAAAGTAGCTTCGATTACCCCGTCGGTTCCCCTGCCACAAACTCAGCCGTCCTGCGTCACCGATCCGACGACGGGCTTGACCGATTGCGGCAAGTGGGTGGTATCGGCCTCTTGGCAGGTTCCTTCGAACGCGACTTCGGGAATATATTTCGCGCACCTCGTTCGCAATGACACCGGTGGCGACAGTCACATTGTTTTCGTCGTTCGGAACGATTCCAGCCAATCACCGGTCATGGTTCAGACTTCGGACGAGACCTGGGCTGCCTATAACCCCTATGGTGGACACAGCCTTTACGGCGGTCTCGGAACGTTCGATATGACGAACCGCGCTTACAAAGTCAGTTATAACGAGCCGTTCTGGACACGTGGATTTGCGTTTGAAGCTGCCAGTTGGGTTTTTGGAAGTGAATATCCCCTGGTTCGTTGGCTTGAGGCGAATGGTTACGACGCCACTTACTTCACGGGGGTGGACGCGGCGCGGAACGGTAAGTTGATTCAGAACCACAAGGTTTATATTTCGTCCGGCCATGACGAGTATTGGTCTGGGCCACAACGGGTTAATGTCCAGAATGCTCAAAACGCTGGCGTTAATATGGCCTTTTTCAGCGGAAACGAAGCCTATCAAAAAACCCGCTGGGAAAACAGTATCGATGGAACAAATACTCCTTACCGTACATTGGTTTGTTATAAGGAAACTTACGCCAATGCAGCGATCGACCCTGACGACCCTCCAACTTGGACAGGAACCTGGCGCGATCCCCGATTTAGCCCGCCCGCTGATGCAGGGCAGCCAGAAAATGCACTGACTGGCACGATCTGGATGGTGAGCGGTCCAGGCCCCGATAACCCGGGCACCCTTTCGATCCAGGTGCCTTACGCAGACGGGCAAATGCGCTTTTGGCGCAATACGAACATCGCACGATTGAGTCCGGGCCAGACAGCAACGCTTCCGGCAGGAACCCTAGGCTACGAATGGGACGAGGATCTCGACAATGGCTCGAGGCCTGCGGGCACATCTGATCTATCAACCTCTATTTACAGTCTAACGACAGATCTTTTGCTCGATTATGGGTCTGTGACAGGCGCCGGAACCGCTACCCATCACATGACCGTTCATCGCACTTCGAGCGGCGCGCTTATTTTTGGCGCGGGCACGATTCAGTGGGCTTGGGGCCTTGACGACAATCACGACAACCCGTTCGCAAGTAACGCACCTCCGGACCCCGATATGCAGCAAGCTACAGTCAATCTTCTGGCTGATATGGGTGTCCAACCAGCTTCGCTGCAAGGCGGGCTTCTAGCCGCTACAGCTTCGACTGATAAAACCCCCCCGTCCTCGACGATTACGTTTCCGGCGGCCGGTTCCAATGTAATCACTGGCACGACAACGACAATCACGGGCACAGCCATGGATTCCGGCGGGGTTGTCGGCGGCGTGGAGGTTTCCGTCGATGGAGGAAACACGTGGCATCCTGCTAGCGGCCGAGGCACTTGGAGCTATGCGTGGACGCCCGTGGAGCTGGGGAACGCGGTCATCAAAAGCCGAGCGGTAGATGACAGCAGCAACCTGGAGACCCCCTCTCCAGGGATCGCAGTCACGGTTGCAGCGAGCGACTGCCCCTGCACTGGATGGGGCTCATCTTCGACTCCCACCCAGGCAGATAGCGGCGATAGCAGCAACGTTGAACTCGGTGTTAAGTTCCGCACCGATTACAACGGCTACATTACCGGCATTCGATTTTACAAGTCCACCGCCAACGTGGGAACTCACGTCGGCAACTTGTGGAGCAGCAGCGGAACATTGCTCGCGACGGCTGTATTTACTAACGAAAGCGCCTCGGGATGGCAGCAAATTAATTTCGGTAACCCCGTCGCAATCCAGGAGAACACAACTTATATCGCGTCTTACCATTCGCCTAACGGCCACTACGCCGCGGACGTCAATTTTTTCCAGAGCTCCGGTATCGACAATCCTCCCGTACACTACCTGAAAAACGGTGCCGATGGCCCAGACGGAGTCTTCAGCGTAGGACCGTCAACCAATTTTCCGACACTAACCTTTAACGCGACTAATTACTGGGTGGGTGTCGTTTTCATTCCCTCTTCTTCGATGGCCGGGTCGCCGCCGGCAGTGCTGGCGGTTCCTGCGAACCTCTCCTTCGCGGCTTATGTCGGAATCGTCGCTCAGCCGCAAACGGTTACGGTCTTCAACGAAGGAGCAGGAACACTTAATTGGACCGCTACGGCGAACGTTCCCTGGCTGGTTTTGACTCCCAGTTCCGGCACTACGCCGCAGACGCTCTCTGTCTCGCTTAATACAAGTGGCTTGCCGGTCGGAAATTACGCGGGAACCATAACGGTGTCTGCGCCGGGAGCAACGAATCCACCGCAAACGATTACTGTTAGTCTTGCTCTAACAAATCTGCTTCTGTTTTCTAACTTTGCCGATGGAACCATGAATGGCTGGGCGTTTTCACCCCTCGGCCTGAATGCCAACTGGTCGGTCGTGAATCAATCGCTTCGATACAACGGGAATGGCCATACCCAAGTCTACGCAGGAAATTCCGCCTGGGCGAATTACACAGAGAGCGTGGCCATCAAACTCGCGACCTTAAGCGATTACCCGGGAGGAATCCGGGGACGTGTAAATCCCTCTACCGGCGCTGGATATGCGGTGTGGCTGTACCCAAGCGAAGGCCTCATTCGGCTGTATAAAAACATCGCCTGGAATATTGGTCTTGGATATACGCAGTTGGGACAAGCTTCGGTCAGTTTTGACAACGTCAACTATCATAATGTCCAGTTGTCGTTCAACGGCAGCACCATCCAGGTCTCCTACGACGGAAACGTGATCATCACCGTGACCGATACAACTTCGGCGAATGGATTGATCGCTCTGGATACTTCAACACAAGTCATTAACTTCACTAACATCACGGTCACGTCCAATACCGCTAACACTGGTTCGATCGCGTCGGCACCTAACTCGCTGACCTTCTCAGGTACGTATGGGGCACCGAATGCTGCCCCTCAGGCTGTTCAGGTGAGCGCTGGGGGCGGAGGCGTATTGGCATGGACTGCTGTGACCAATCAATCATGGCTTAATGTTTCGCCTCAATACGGAAACACTCCTTCGACCCTTCAAGTCTCGGTGAATTCCACGTCTCTCGTAGGAGGCACATACACTGGCACAGTAACGCTTGTCTCCTTCGGAGCCGTGAGCACGATTCAGCAGATCGGTGTCACCTTAACGGTAACAGTTCCACCGCCTACGATTGCCCTGTCGCCTTCCAATATTAATTTTACGGCAATTGTGGGCCAGGCTCCGCCGCCCTCACAAGCTCTCGCAGTTAACAATGCGTCGCTTGGCAGTTTCTCGTGGACAGCTTCGAGTGATTCGTCCTGGCTCAGCATTGGTCCGAGCTCCGGTTCCACGCCGGGTGTCGTGAGTGCGACCGTAAGCGCTACAGGTTTGGCGCCCGGAAACTACACAGGGCATGTGATGATCACAGCCGGTGGGATCTCCAACTCACCCCAATCGATTCCCGTAGCCCTGCAAATACTCTCTCAGGACATGACGGAAACTTTCACGCACCAGGGCAACGGGTGGCTTATTTCCCCGATGGGGAATGCCGCGGGATGGACTGTGGCCAATGGCGTGTATTCCTATAGCGGGATTGGCTTCAGTCAGTCTTGTTCCGGGAACGGCGCGTGGACCGACTACATTTTCGACACGAATATCAAATTGTCGAGTCTTTCCAACTGGCCCGGGGGCGTGCGCGCTCGCGTGAATCCTTCAACCGGTGCGGGCTATCTCGTGTGGGTTTACCCCGGAAGTAACCAGATCATGTTGTATAAGGTCCAACAATGGAACGTAAGCGGTGATGGCGTGACGCTCCTCGTCAAGGCACCTCTTACGTTCGACGCGACTGCTTTTCATGACTTAAAAGTGGGCTTCACTGGCAGCTTGATCTCCATATATTGGGACGGCACCCTGGTCATGAGCGCTACGGACTCGACGTACACGAATGGGTTCATATGCCTGGACGGCGACAGTCAACCGATCTCGTATTCGAATATTCGAGTTGCGGCCGTTCAAAACCAGCCCGCAGTGACTGCCACGCCACCAACCATCGCATTCAGCAGCGCGCCAGGTTCTACACCGGCCCCACAAACCGTCACCATCAGTGCTGGATCGGCCTCAACTGCTTTGGCAGTTGCCAGTAACCAGCCATGGCTAACAGTAACTACGACGTCCTCTCTAAGCCCGTCCACTCTGACCGTAACAGCGAATGCGACGGGCTTACCCCAAGGCCTGTATAGCGGAGCAATTACTGTCTATGCTCCGGGTACGTCGAATTCACCGCTTGTAATACCGGTGACGCTGGCGTTGAAGACGGCCGCGATGGGCGTGGCTCCTTTATCTCAGACATTCTTTGGGGCGATCAATCTAAATCCGACTCCCCAAAACCTCCAGATCACCAATACGGGCACCGGGAATTTGGGCTGGTCCGCGAGTGTGACCTCCACCTGGCTGGGCTTAAGCGCTACTTCTGGGTCGGCTCCGTCTACAATCTCTGTCGCACCGAACACAAGCGGTCTCTCAACAGGCAGCTATAGCGACACCCTCACCCTCACTTCCCCAGATGTGGCGAATAGCCCGGCTACCGTGCCTGTATCGCTCACCGTAGGTGATTTGCTCTTTATTGATAATTTCAGCGCAGGGACAGGGAACTGGACGATCTCGCCCCTCGGGAACGCATCCTCTTGGTCGGTCGTAAATGGCGCCTATAAGTTCAACGGCACGGGGCCATCGGAATCCTGGGCGGGAAGCCCAACGTGGACGGATTATACAGTCGGCGTCGATCTGCAACTTTCGTCGCAAACCGACTATCCCGGCGGAATCCGCGGACGCGTAAATCCGACCTCAGGAGCAAGCTACGGGGCGTGGATCTACCCGGCTGAGGGAGTCATAAAGCTATTCCGAATTGACCAATGGTATATAGATACCAGCTATTCGATACTCGGGCAATCCGGGCCGCTCAACGTCGACACTAATGTTCACCGGATCCGACTTAGCTTCCAAGGGTCAACGATCAAGGTCTATTACGATGAAGCTCTGACCATTACTGCAACGGACTCCACCTATTCACAAGGGGCCGTTGCCCTGGATGTCTCAAACCAACCCGTCTCGTTTAAGGATGTAACGGTTATCTCGTTGCCCTAGCCACTCGGCTCAGGTTCTGACCTTTATCGGATTTTTGCGGAATTCATCGCATTCCAGCCGCAAACTCAGCGGAATGGGGTAAGGGACAGACGATCCTTGCTGGCTTTCTTCGGGAAATTATGCGCCTCAATATCCAGTTTCCAACCTGAAGTTGCACGTCAGGAGGTAACGGAGCCGCTGCGACTTCTGCTCAGAATGGAAATCGTAGACGATGGCCAACCGAGCTTTGAAAGGTACTCCTGGTAAGAACTAACATCATAGGCAGCGCGGCAAAGCGTGACGGTCCCAGCCTCAACCTCCACGATTGCATAACTTGCTGCTGGATTGTAGTCCCGCGGTTGTCCGACTGAACCCGGATTAATAATGTGACCTTCGCCTGCCTGTACGATCATCGGCCAGTGGGTATGCCCTAATAAATAGTACGTTCTTATTTCGAGGCTAATTTCCGAGAGGCGCGGAGAATCTGGGTAGAGATAGGTCTCCTCATCCCATGGACTCGCGTGGCGAATAGTGAACTGTTTATTCTTAAACCGAAGGTCGAGTTGCACGGGTAGCGAACTAATCCAATCGAAGTATTCGCGCCTGAGATGTTCGCGCGTCCAATCCGTACGATACAGAGATTTCTGCTCCGGATTGGGACGTAGATGGCCTGCAACGTAAGCGTCATGATTTCCCCGCACTGTCGACGCCTTGATATCGAGAACCGTTTGGCAAACTTGGTCAACGTCGGGGTAATAACCAACGATGTCCCCGGCGCATATCCACGCATCTACGGGGGGCGCCGCATCCAGTACGGCATTGAGTGCTGCCCCGTTCCCATGAATGTCCGCAAGCAAACCAATTTTCATAGCAACCAGGTTGTCAATCGAGGCATGCAGGCACTGAATTCAATTCGTCCATCGGTACAATAATGTTTGACAGAGCGCGAATCGCTGCGACATTTACCGGATAGTATAGTCTTCCGAACTTTTCGTTAAGGTGGAAGTTCCGCAACAATATGTCCGGTTCGTTGAAGCCAACATCGGCTCGAAACGAAGACGTACCGGAAAAACGCGGATGCACTTCAAATACATACACTCTTCCCTCGTTGACCCGGCATTGAATGTTCAGAGGACCGCGAGCCCCTATCTTCAATGCCAGCTCTTCGCATTTCGCTTGTATGCACGCATCCTTGATGATGTAACCCTGGGAGTAGCCTGTCGAAAGCGCATATCGTTTGCCGCTGATGCTTCTCTCCATTCCGAGCGATAATCCCTCCAATTTTCGCTGCATGACAATGGAATCGATTAACTCGCCATTATTTGAGATCATGACCCCGACGGTATACTCACTCGCGGGCCCCTCAATGTATTCTTGAAAAATGACTTCCAAGCCCGGTGGCAAGAGACCCAGATACTGGCGAATTTCGTCCTCGCTGTTGAGAATTTCGACATTTCGAGATCCCCCGGCATTTGTGGTGGGTTTGCCCACGACGGGGAAGCCGTGCTCTTTGACAATTGCCTGCCACTCTCCGCGTGGGGCGGACTTTGGGACGTCGAATCCATTCTCCGTCAGCCAGGCGGCCAAAAGAGCCTTATTCGCGCAAACCCGCACAACACTCGCGGGATTGACGACAACCGTGCATTGCAGAGCCTCAAAGTCTTCGCGTGCCTCCGCGAGGATTTTTACCTCCGATTCGGTACCTGGCAGAATGACATTCACGCTCTCTTTTTTGACCAAGGACTTGACGGCGGCAAGATAACTTGGTGAGTCCGCTCGCGGTACTCTGTAGCGCCTCGACACCTGATAGAGACCATACGAGTAGCTGCTTGCGTCGCATGCAACGACGCGATATTTTGGGCCTAGCAGAAGCAGCCCATGAAGTATCTGATGACCTACGGATCTACCGCCGACTCCAGTTACTAACGCGCAGATTTGGTCTGCCATTCCGACGTGTTTTCCTCGCATGCTTTGATCAATCTGCCTCAAGAAAACTCAGCCCAGCGCCCCATTATCGTCGGCGTAGATTATAGTTTCAACATGCTATCCGTCTAGGGTTCCTAAATCTCGATGCCGCGCGATAACATGGCGCGGGATTGCAGCTCACGATCGGTCTGGCAGTAAATTTGGCCCTGGACGCGAGCGTAGCGATTTTTCTAGCAGTTCTGGTGATGCTCCCATTGTCTGGAGCGCCCTTCATTCTTATTCTGACGAGCGATGGGATTGGAAACGGAATTGTTCAGTGACATTTTAGTTGCTAGCCTGGTGAATTCATTCGACTCTGTTGCGGCGCTGCACTACACTAACCGGCCATCGTAAATCTGCCGAGCGGGACCGAGAAAGGCTGTTGGGCGCCCCTGAGAGACTATGCACGGTACGGTCAGGTACAGCAAGAGAGGTCACTTTGAGTAAATTCAAACTTTCTATGTTGGTTCTTTTTTTCTACTTTATTTTCCCGGGTGTGATACTTGAGTCGCTCGCCGATAATCTGCCGCCGAAGACCCACGTTTACTACATAGCTGCCGATGAGGTTATGTGGGATTATGCTCCCCATGGGCGGAACCTGACTGGTACGCCGGGACCAGAACTTGAGGGCGGTACGCATCCTCTGATACTTCGC
>Ga0206876_1264_pt1 | contig 11280 bp, 12 predicted proteins | sample Alteio_BWOrgCont_10_FD_152619 | JGI IMG/M metagenome (GOLD analysis project Ga0206876, IMG submission 152619) | Enriched cells from forest soil in Barre Woods Harvard Forest LTER site, Petersham, Massachusetts, United States -... | ecosystem: Environmental > Terrestrial > Soil > Temperate forest >...
CGACCACGACGGACTTGGGCACGAACGGAGCGCTGTCGCGCTCATCCAGGGTCAGATCGCCGTCTTCTGCCCCAAGCGTGTAGCCGAAAACGGCGGGGTGCCACACGAGCTTGCCGGCATGGGCCCGGGCGTAGGGGTCAAGCAGGAGCTTGTTCGGATTGAATCGATGTCCTGCCTCGGGCTCGTAAGGGCCGTGCACGCGGAAGCCATAGAACGTTCTGGGGCCGACATCGGCCACATGGCCGTGGAAGATTTCGTCGGTGTATTCCGGGAGTTCGAACCGCTCGATCTCGCGACCACCCTCGGCATCGAAGACGCAGACTTCGACCCTCGTCGCGTGGGCTGAGAAGACAGCAAAGTTTGTGCCCTCTGCGTCGGCCGTCGCTCCAAGAGGATAGGGCTTGCCTTCACTGATCCGCAATGAGACCCCCTCGTCGGCGCTCGACTGTCAGCCAGCGCCCTTATGACGCCGTTACTGTGATGTCGCCACTGTGATCAGAACAAGCCACAGCTTTTGCCAGTTCCGGAAGCGAAATTTCACTGGCCGGCCCATCAACTCGCGCAGTCAAAAATGCCACCGACGGGCCGCCGCTGGGCGTTCGACCGGATCGCGCCGAAGGGGGTCATTCAATGGATCAGCGTTTCAGTCGGGTTTCGGGGACTGTCGGGATTCACGCTGCTGCGGGATTGGCGGGATCGGAGTTGGGGGTCGCCGACGAGGACGCCGAAATCAGGATCGCGGTCATGAACGCTCTCCATTGGGACCTCGCGGCGCCTCGGAGCGCTTTGCATGAGAACACGGCGCTTTCGCGCGAAACGTGGAAGTTATTGCGGGCGTCGCGCACGTTTTTTGCATCCCAGTACAGCCGGTCGCTGGCCAATTCTTCGGAAGCTACGGCGCGATCTGCTCCATCGTGCATTGCCGGGGATCCTTGTCCGGTCGCCAGCGCAGCAGGCGCGTTCCGTGCCGGAACCGGTCGCCGGTCACGTGGTCGAACCGCACCTCGACCACGAGTTCGGGCCTCAGCGGTTCCCATTCCCCGCTGCGCCCGGTGCTCCAGCGGCTCGCGCCACCGGGCGCTTTTCCAGTGAAGCCGGGCGGCTCGCGAAGCGCCTCCAGCCTGCGGGTCAGCGCCCGCCGTTCGGCGTTCGGGATCGTTGCAGTGAAGCCCACGTGATTGAGCTTATCATCGGCGTCGTAGAGACCGAGCAGCAGGGAGCCGACCTCCCGGCTGCGGCTCTCGTAGCGAAAGCCCCCGACGACGCAATCGGCCGTCCTCAGCCGTTTGACCTTGACCATCGCCTGTTCGCCGCTCTCGTACGGTCGATCGAGCCGCTTGGCGACGACCCCGTCCCTGCCGCCATAGCCAGCGAGCCAGCTTTCGGCCTCCGCGATCTCGTGGGTGAACGGGGTAATGAGAAGGCGGCCCGGTCGCATGGCGCGCTTTCCGAACGCCTCCAGCGCGCGACGGCGCTCGGCAAAAGGCGCGCCGGTCATGTCCTCGCCGTCCGAAGAGATCAGCATATCGAACAACACCAGCCGCGCCGGCGTCTCCGCCGCGAGCTTGCGAATGCGGCTTTGTGCGGGATGGAGTCGCATCTGCAGCGCGTCGAACGACAGCCGCCCGTCGATCTCGATCACAAGCTCGCCATCGGCGACAAACCGCTCGACAGGAAGATCTCTCAATAGGGCGATCACCTCCGGAAAGAAGCGTCCGAGCGCCTTGCCGGTTTTGCCGCGAAGCTCGGCCGCGTTCGCCTCTTTGAAGACGAGGCAGCGGAAGCCGTCCCACTTCGGCTCGTATTGCCACTTGCCCATTTCGTCGGGCAAAGCGCCGGCAAACCGAGCTTCCATCGGTGCCGTATTGAGGGCCAGGCCGAAGGACTTCGCCTCCATTTCGATAACGCCTCCGAGACGCGCGTCCGGCGCCTAAGATTGGGCGCCCTTCTTGTTGGTGTTGGCCGTGGCAAGCGTGGTCAGAAGCCTGTCCGTCATGATCTCTTCCTGCAGCGTTTCGTCGAGGGGACTTGCCGCGTCCTGCCTGCCGAGTTCGCTGGCCCAAGGCCTTTGGAAAGACGCCACTGTCGGAGTCATGGATGGGCGTTGGGCGGGCGCTGGCCGGACAGGAACTTACCACGATCTCCAAGAGAAAATGAAAAGAGATGCTGCAACGAGCGTTAAGCCACCAAGGAACATTGGTCCGGCGGCAAAACGCAGTTCGGGGATCCACCACGACAGAGGAAACGATATGAGCGACGATAGAGCCGGAACGAGCAAAAAGAACATCGTGACAAAACCGTTGTCGTTATCGGTCACGGTCAACGCGATTTGATAGCAGACCCGTCCTGCGGCAGCCGCGGCAAGCGTCCCAATCAGCAATAGTAAGACCGCTCCTTTCCCATCGCTGCCGATGGCGGGGACAGACCAAAGATATGCGGCCAAGAGAGTCCCGGGAATAAGAAGGCTCGCCGATACGACGAAGTTCGCGGCGATCGTCGCGGATTCGTTCATTTCTCGGAACCAGTGCCCCACCAGCGTGCCGCTGAGCGCGAAGAACACTGGTATTGGTATCGCGTACTTCCAGCTGCCATGGATGAGGCTCTTCACCAGGTCGTCCATGGACGCGCCGCTCGAGACGTCAATCTGGCTCCATGCGATCAGCATCGCGCCGACGAAGGCGACAAAGAAACATCCGCAAAACAGGAAGGGCGAAATTGGAATCGGCTTTCGAGAGACAACTCTTGCGACTAGCGCCGCCCAAAACGGAGATAGGTTCAGTATCGCTGCGATGATGATGGGATGAGCGTTGCGGAGGCCAAGATTATAGAGCGCTAAGCCGCTGCACCCGATAACGAAGAGAACGGCAAGTTTGATTCGATTTCGCCGCGCAGAAAGCAGGACAACGAAGTCATGACGGCTTGCGCGGCGGGCTGTCAGGAGAGGAACTGAAAGCAGGAGAGCCGCTTGTGTCAAGCATACGAAATAAAGGGGACTGAGATGCTTTGCGGCAAGCGCAGAGAACGGCTCCTGCGTCGCGAGGAGAGCTGTGGTGGCCAGCGCGTAGAAGCTCCCCAATCGTAAATTTGCGCTGCTGGACGTCGCCAAGGGTCCGGACAAGGACGACGGCGCTGATTGGCCGCGACCAGCAATGATGTTCATGGACCGCCCTGCCGAACGCCGCCGGACAACCGACAGCAATGGGTCGCCTACGACACCCAGGGGGAGCGGCGACGCAATCTCGGCGGTAGCGCTCGCCATCCCACTCGTTGGGCGCATTGAATGCGCCGCGTTGAAAACCGCTCGCGGCACCCACATAGCGGCCTTGAGGGCGTGACTTATGGGGGCGGGCCCCAATACGCGCCCACGCCATAGTAGTCATGAATCTTCCGCTCGTATTCGCGGTCGCCCCATTCCGGCTCGGCGTCCTCTGCGTAAGAGGGAGCACCCTCGAGTTGCGCCCGGTCAAGGTTTACCACATAGCCGCCCAGCGCCGTGTCGTATCTCAACACCGACCACGGGAGGGGATGATAGTCGTTGCCGATCCCGACAAAGCCGCCAAACGACATGATGGCATAGGCGACGTTCCCGGATTTCTTGTCGATCATGAGGTCGTGAATCGAACCCAGGTTCTCGCCGGCAGCGTTATAGACCCATGTTCCTTGCACCTTGTCGGCTGCAATGAGCGAGCTGGTTTCTCGGACAACGTCCATGTCTTCCTCCTCCGTGGGGATCTGACACAGCAACGCGGTCAAGTGGGCAGGGGTTCCGCTTCGGAGGGAAAAGTGGGATGCCGCGCCACGTCCCCGACAATGACTCACTTGTCGGAGAAGAGCGTCAGAAGCGCCGATTATGCAAACAAAGGTCTGCGGCTTCGCGCTTTTTGCGCGTTCGATATACGCCTCGCCAATCACGACCGTTTTGATCGGAACGTCCTCGATTTTTGTATCGGCGTTTATGATCTTGGCGCTGTCGAGGTCGATCTCGATATCTTTGACCTGAGGCGATCTTTGCTTCAGCGCGATCAAGCCGCTTGCCTTGCAGGCGTCGGCCTCTGGCGACAGCGTTTCAGCGAATGCGGCAGTCGAAACTATTGAAGCAAGGGCGAGAATGAGAATCGCCCTGCGATCCCTCGGGACGCCGAGAAGCCAATGCAAGATTCCCCGGCCCATATATTGCCCTCCAGTTCGTCGCCAAATGACAACAGTTGGCCCTCAATTTGGTTCCTATATCGCGAGTTGCCGGCGACACTCCTTCGCCGCTGTCGCCGACTCACCGGAAAATCCCGCTCTCGGTCGGGAACCTTTGGCCCCGCGGACCTGAACCGCCCGGGACACACAGGAGATCGACATGCTTAGGAAGCTGACACTTACAGGAATTTTTGCCCTCGCTTTGCCGTCGTTTGCCTTCGCGGACGGAGACGGCGCCGTGAAGGGCGCGGTTGGAGGAGCGGTTGCTGGCGCGGTCGTGGGCGGTCCAGTCGGCGCGGCAGTGGGCGGCGTCGCCGGGATGGCTGTAGGCGGAGCCGTGACCGGGCCGGCCCAGCCAGTCGTCGTAGGTCCACCATGCAACACACAGACGACCACTACGACGGACAACAACACCGGCGCGAGCGCAACGACGCAGTCTACGAACTGCCCGAACTGAATGCGGCCGGCATGGCTTAGTGTTCAAAAAGGATGGTCGCAGACTCGCCCCGGCGCCCGTTCCGCCTCGGTTTCCGAGTTCGTTTCAGACCCCAGCGCCAGAGGCCCTTGGCGGCCACGGGCGCGCTGGCGGCCTACTGCCGCGAACATTGCGAGAGTGCGCGGCAATTCTCTTAAAGCCCAATCCTTCGCACGACGTCGAGTAAGGCGGTCGCTCCACTCGCGGGCCGATGCGGTGACTCGCCCTGATCGCTAACCCTTGTGTTCGTAACCTTTCGGCCGGCCTTCCGGCCCTTTGCCCGACAACGCGAACGGGCACCTTCCGAAGAATTCGCTGGGCTCTAGGAGACAAAATGGAAGCCCCTCCCCTCGAGAGAAAACTCGTCGCCATTCTGGCTGCCGATGTCGCGGGCTATAGCCGCCTGATGGGAATCGACGAAGAAGGAACGTTGAGCACTCTATCGGCTTTTCGGTTGGTCACTGACGCTCTCATCTCGCAGCACGGGGGAAGAATTTGCGGGACCGCCGGCGACAGCATTCTCGCCGCGTTCGGCAGCGCGTTGGCTGCCGTTCAATTTGCGGTCGACATCCAGAACGAACTTGCCCGTTCGAATGACGCCCTCGAGAACGATCGTCGCATGCAGTTTCGCATCGGCGTCAACGTCGGCGACGTTATGGTGAAGGAGGGAGATATCTTCGGCGATGGGGTGAATATTGCGGCGCGTCTGGAAGGGTTGGCGGAGCCCGGCGGCATCTGCATTTCGCGCGGCATTCACGATCATGTCATGAAAAAATTGGCGTACGAGTTCGAGGACCTCGGCGAGAAAAGCGTCAAGAATATTGCGCAGCCTATCCGAGTTTTTCGGCTGATCCTGGACGGGCCAAAGCCCGAGCTGCCGCCTGGCGGATCTGTAGCGGCGCCACCGGACGTCGGGGTCGATCTGCCGTCGCTTGCTGAGGGCGCCGCGACCGCGCCCACCTCCGACCCGCAGTCGGTGGAGATCGAGTTCTGGGATTCGATCAAGAACAGCATTAGCGCCGAAGAGTACGAAGCCTATCTCGAGCAATTTCCCGAGGGCAGCTTCGTGAGGCTTGCCCGAGTTCGTCTTGAGGCGATCAGAGAAGACACCGTTGTCATGCGGGATCCGCACGACCGGGACATCGAATTGTCGTTTTGGGAATCTGTCCGCGAGAGTGACAACCCAGCCTTGATCAAGGCCTACCTCGAAAAATATCCGAAGGGTGAATTCAGCACGCTGGCGGAGATCCGGATGGAAGGGTTAGCTTCGGAACATTGACCGCGTCATTGGACGCAGCGAACAGTGGTTCCTATTCGACCCTTTGCTGCGGTCTGGACGCTCAATCAGTATTCAGATTGGCGACAGGCCGTCTTGGAGCCTGATACCGTTCGGGCCCCGTCCATCACCATTGTCCGAATCGGACCCGGTTCAGATAGCCGTACGCGGAGACCTTCAGCACATCGCCCGGCGCAAAGCCCGGACCCCCGTCGCCGCCTCGGCCGCGATGCGCGCTAAAACCGGCCGCCGAAATTGGCCCAGTGAAGTGCTGTTTCACGGCCGATCCCGCGGCGGCCTGTGACGAGCATGTTCAGCGCGGTGGAGATCGGCCGCTACCCCGACCTCCATCCAGCAGTACCTTCTATTTCGACAGACGGCGGGCGTTCGCGCGGACCTTCCGGCGATAGCCTTTGACGATTGCGGTCGGGGTCGAGCCGGTCATAACGCGTCCGACCGCGACCGTGGCCGCAAGGACTTTCTCGGACACCATCTGGTGAGTCTCGTGTTCGGCGCCGGCGCCGCCTCGTGACACGTTCATCATTCGAAGCCAAATCACGCGCTGCGATTCAGCGGCGAGCATCGACATGTTAAACCAGAATTTCATCATCAATTCGTCCTCGGAAGCGCGGTGTCATGCTGCGCCCCACTATTGGTGAACACTCATTTGAAAGCTAATCACCCTCATCGCCGTTCGCTCCCCCGCGTCAAGGGATCACCGCCGCTCGCGGGCCGGCGCGGTTGCGACCTCGTGAAGGTCAAGGGAACCCATCGGAAACCGGACTTGCATCGCGAAGAGGGTTCTCCTCTATGAGCGCGATGGCCACGGGCACGCGCCCGGTTCGCCGAAGAGCAGGCAGCCCGCAAACTCCCGAATGTCTCGGCGGAGGCGCCGCGTGGACCCGTCGGGACGGCTCAATCAGCAGCGAATAAAGGAAGACTATTGGGCCCTGGTGCGCTTACTCCTTGTCGGTGTCCCGGCCTGACGACCACCGGCTGCACGTTCGTCGTCAGGGTTAATAGGCGCGGGGGGAAACCCACCCTTGGGTTGCGGATCATCAACGTAGTCAAATAGAGGCTTCTCATTCCACGGCCCGCGCGCGTCCTGGCCTTGTGAAAGATTGAACACAAGCTTTACGGTGTCGTCAGGGGGGATATTGCCAAAGTACGGGTCTTCAAGCTTACCCATTTGGTCAAGCGCTCTCATGAACATCTGCGCGTGTGTAATTTCCCGCGTCAGCAGATGATGCAGCGTCTTCTTGGTTCCCTCGTCGTCGCATGCGTTCATGAGCGCTTCGTAAGTCTGCCGGGCTCCGGCTTCCGCAGATATATTCGCGCGAAGATCCCGCACCACATTGCCACCTTCCTGGATGTACGCCGCTGTCCAACAGCTACCCCGGCTGTCCGAAGTGCGGGCCGCCGCCTTTCAACTTGAAGAGCGGCGCCTCGTGAACTGAGGTTTGATCCAGTTCGCTCGTATGCTGGGCAATCAGCTTCCCGACCATTTCGAGGTGGCTGAATTCTTCGATGGCGATATCCTGAAGCATGTCGCGTATGGCCGCGTTCTCCGCGTGAAAGGACTGAACCCAGTATTGAAGCGCGGCTGTGAGTTCGCCTGTGGCGCCGCCGAATTGTTCGAGCAGATAGGTTCCAAATTTGGCGTCTGGCTTGCCGACGTTCACCGGTTGAATGAGAGCTTTATTGTGGAAGAACATTTAGAATCCTTTGGTCGGGCCCACGTAGTCCTGACTGGACAACCCGAGGATTCGAGTTTGGTTCCCTCGCAGCACGAATGACGTTCTTGAGTTCGGAAGCGCCAGGCGGGTCTCGGTCCTCAGGACCCGGAAGTCTCGGAGACCAACAAGCGCGAAAGTGTTGAGTGGATATCCGCCAAGTTACCGCTCGCGTAAAACATCCAGAAAAACAGATCAGACTCGGTTCCCGCGAGTTCCGAAATCTTCGTGCTCCAATTCGGAACAAACGGCGCGCGATATACGTTAAGTTCGTGAGCTAAATCGGAGAATCCCGTGCAGAAAACTTTGAACGATCTTTTCCTCGAGCAGTTGAAGGACATCTACTTCGCTGAGAAGCAGATTCATAGAATCCTCCCCAAGATGGCTAAGACTGCAAAAATATCTCAGCTGAACGAGGCGTTTACAGCTCATCGCGAGCAAACTCAACGGCCCCAGGCGATGACGTGCGAAGCGATAAAGGGCGTCATTTCAGAAGGCGAGGAAACCATTGACGATTTCGGCGAGAGGGAGGTGCTCGACGCCGGTCTTGTAGCGGCAGGCCACGCTGTGGAACACTACGAAATGGCTCCCTACGTGGCGCTGATTGCGTGGGCGAAACAAATGAACATGACAGACGCGGCGGCCCTTTTAAGCGGAACCCTGCAAGAAGAAATCAAGGCCGATCAGCGGATGAGCCAAATAGGAACCAACGACAATAAAAAGGCCGCGTAAAGCGCGCACGCCAAGTCGGCGGCGGAGCCCCGCCCTTTCCTCTGTCCGTGATTAAAAGCACAGCTCGGCTCCGGCCGCGGGGCGTCGAGAAGCTTGTCGCAGGTGGAAACGGGCCAGCTCGCCAGATCCAAATTTCAAACTGAGTGACCGGACGCTATCCGGTCGTCTGCGGATCCAATCAAAGGAATAGAAACATGACCGTAAACCCTCAAGCAAATTTCAGTCGCCCTGCTCCGCCTTTGAAGGCGGGGCTGTCGCTTATGGCGATTGCGGCAGCCGGTCTAGCGGCGAGCGCGATTTATGTCCGAGACGAGACGATCCGCGCCGAGCGCGACTACCCTTCGACGGGCAAGTTCATGACGGTGAGGGGCGTGCGTTTGCATTTCATCGACACAGGGGGAATCGAGCCGGTTCTCGTGCTGCTGCACGGCAACGGCGCGATGGTCGCAGATATGGAAATCAGCGGCCTCGTAGGGGAGGCCGCAAAACGCTACCGCGTCATTGTCTTTGATCGGCCGGGATACGGCTACAGTGAACGTCCACGCGACAGAGCGTGGGGGCCAAAAGATCAGGCCGATCTCTTCCGCCAGGCGTTCGCTCAGCTCGGATTAGTGCGTCCACTCGTATTCGGCCATTCGTGGGGAACACAAGTAGCGGTTACCCTGGCCCTGGATCACCCTGACAGCGTTGGCGGCCTGGTGCTCGCGTCTGGATATTATTTCCCCACCCTTCGTGCCGACGGAATTATGGCTGCCCCTGCGGCCACGCCCGTTGTTGGCGATCTCTTGCGCCACACGGTTTCACCTTTGATAGGGCGGCTCTTGGCGCCGGGGGTATTCCGCAAAATGTTCGCTCCGCAACCGGTGCCCCGGCGATTCTCTGCCGAATTTCCGGTCGGCCTTACGCTGCGCCCGCATCAGATGAGGGCCAGTTCCCAGGAGACCGCGCTAATGGTCCCCGCGGCGGCAGGATTGGAGGGGCGCTACCATGGACTGCGACTGCCGGTGAGCATCCTGGCCGGCGGTGGCGACCGGATCGTCGACCCAGAGCATCAATCAATTCGTCTTCATGCCATGATCGAACAAAGCGAGCTACGGGTCCTGCCGGGCCTTGGGCATATGATCCACTACTTCGCGACCGATCAGGTGGTGCGCGCTATCGATAGCGTGTCCGCGCGGGCGGAGTCGCTTTCGCTAGTGGTTGGTTGAAAGAGATTTTCTCTTCAAACCGAAGCCTCACGCGGTGGCTCGTGAGTCTCATGCGCGGTGCGCGCCTGTGCGCGACCTCATGATGGCGCACTGGGTGATGCTTGGTCGACCTCCGTATGGCGGCCAGTCGGTTACGAACATCCGCAACGGGAGCGCCCCAGTGGCGAGGATGGCTTGGCAAGCGAAACCGCTGCATGGTCCTGGAAACCTCGTTTTGCGAATACGCCAATACGAAGCCGCGCAAGACGCCGACGTGGTTTGCGTTGAGCGAGGATGGGCCGCTCTTCGCCTTCGCGGTCTGTGGACCCACCGGCGCGGTGTCCGAGGCCCGAAGAGCGCGCCGATCAAGGGCGTGCATGAATTGTGTTCTTGATCGCATGCTTTCCAGCGGGCCTTCTGGGCATCGCCCTTAATCTCTTGCGTGGCTCCGCCGGTTTGCAGGCGGTCGGAACCGATAGCAGACCCGATCCCTGCTTGGCCTTGCCGATCACCTCGTTGGCGACACCGGCCGACTTATCTGCCCTGCCACCCCATCACATGACTCCTACGGTGCCAAAAGAATGCACCCCTGATGAACTATCTGGAGCGGGTACTGCTCTCATTTTAAACCCATTTTAAACCAAACGGTGGCAAGTCGCCCGCTGCTCGCGCAAATAGTTGGCCTGAAGCGGATCGAAAGCCTCGCCCTTGCGTTAAACGACAAGTCATACCAAGTCTCTTTGATCAGGACCCATGGGCCCAATCGCGCAGGCCGAGCGACATGATGCGCCAGGGCTGATCGGTGAGCTTGTTCCAGGCATCGCAGCAGTGGTCGACGATGTCGTGGAAGGATTTGAAGATCCGGTTCGAGAGCCAGTTTTCGCGCATGAATTGCCATACGTTTTCCTGCGGGTTGAGCTCCGGGCATTTTGCCGGCAAGGGGATCAGCGTGATGTTGGGCGGGACGATCAGCTTGCCGGAGAGATGCCAGCCCGCCTGATCGACGAGAAGCGCTGCGTGGGCGCCTGGCGCGATCTGGGTGGCGATTTCGGCGAGATGGAGGTTCATTGCCTCTGTATTGCATCGTGGCATGACGAGCGCCGCACCCTTGCCATCCTTGGGACAGATCGCGCCGAAGATGTAGGCCGAGGCGGTACGTTGGTCTTTCGGGGCGCTCGGGCGCGTGCCGCGCTTGGCCCACCGGCGGGTGACCTTGTTCTTCTGGCCGACGCGCGCCTCGTCGGCAAACCAGATTTCTATGGCGGCGGGCTCGACGCCCTTTTCATGCCCGACCTGCGCCAGGCGCTCCGGAAGACTTTTTTAAAATCGTCGATGGCGCCGGCGGCCTGGGCGTGATGGCGAGGACGGGCTGAAAGTTTGCGATAGCCCATGGCGCGCAGTTCGCGGCTCAACGTCTGCTTGGCGACCACGACGCGGAATTCCTCGTAAATCCATTGGCAGAGGTCGATGATCCGCCATCGTACGACGCCATGAGCGGCCGGAATCGGGCCGCTCTCGATGATCGCTGCCAGCGCGGCTCGGTGCGTATCGTTCAGCCGAGGCGCTTGTCCCGGCGGCTTGCGATCGATCAGGCCGTCCGGCCCGAGCGCGTTGAACTTGAGCACCCAATCGCGAACGATCTGAAGCGTCACACCGCCAATCTTCGCCGCCTCGGTGCGAGTTGCGCCT
>Ga0206876_1265_pt1 | contig 11278 bp, 10 predicted proteins | sample Alteio_BWOrgCont_10_FD_152619 | JGI IMG/M metagenome (GOLD analysis project Ga0206876, IMG submission 152619) | Enriched cells from forest soil in Barre Woods Harvard Forest LTER site, Petersham, Massachusetts, United States -... | ecosystem: Environmental > Terrestrial > Soil > Temperate forest >...
AATATTTATTATTATAACAATCCAAATATAACGATATTGGTAGATTCGCTGGTAATTCTGTGATTTGATTATTATCGCAATACAAACGTTTCAATGAAGATGGTAAATTATCAGGTAATTTTGTGATTTGGTTATAATAACAATATATAGATTCAAGAGAAGCTGGTAGATTCAAAGGTAATTCTTTGATTTGATTATGTGAACAATCTAAACTTAAAAGTGAAGCTGGTAAATTTTTAGGTAATTCCTTTAAATCCATGTATGATAAATTTAATGTTGTCAAATTATAATCATTACAATCCTTTATTTTTTTTTGAACTTTATCAATCGGTGTAAATACATGATAAATATATTGTCTTATTTTTTGACATATATTCATTGATACCCAATATATTATTTATCTAATAGCATAACATTAAAATCAAATATCAATTTTTAATAAACAAATTGAACAATTAAATAAATAATGTTCATATCACCATAAGATTTAAAGCTATATGACAATGCATTATTATTATCATTTATCATTTGAATTATCATTTGTTTACATTTTTTTGCTTTCCATATGTGTTGTACATTAGTTGCCTGTCGATTGTAATTTGGTGTTTCTGAAATGTTAAATCGTATTGCATTCTTTTTTGAAATATACAAATATTTATTATTGTAGCATTCTAATACTTGTAATAAAGTTGGAATATTGTCTGGTAATTTTGTTAATTTATTGAAAGTACAAAATAAATATTCAAGTGATATAGGAATACTTGGTAATTCAGTGATTTCATTATTGTCACACACTAATTCTTCAAGTGATGCTGGAAGAGGTGGTAATTTTTTTATTTGATTGTGACCACAACATAATGAGATAAGAGATACAGATAAAATATTTGGCAATTCTTCAAGTAAATTATTGGAACAATCAATTTTATACAATGAAACCGGCAATATTTGCAAAGTTTTTAAGAAATTTTTAGAACAAAATAAATTGTTAAGTGAAATCGGGAGGTTTAATGATAAATTTTCAATCAAATTATTACCACAAATTAATTTTCTTAATGAATTAGGTAATGTTGACGGCAATTGTTTTATTTTATTATGTTCACAAGATAATATTTGAAGTGACTCTGGTATATTTGGTGGTAAGTCAGTAATCTTATTATTAAAACAATATAACTCTGTCAATTGATCTGGAAGATTATTAGGCAATTGTTCAAGCTGATTATTATTGCAATATAATCGTTTTAATTGTGTTGGAAGATTATCAGGCAATTGTTCAAGATAATTACTGCTACAATCTAATATTTCAATAAAATTTGGAATATCTGATGGCAATTCTTTTAAATTCATAAATGCTAAATGCAATGTTGTGGATTTATTATCTACACATCGTTTTATAATCCTTTGAACATATTCCATTTATTTATTATGATTATTCAAATGATAATATGGAATAATAAATATCAATTTTTTGTTTAGTATAAGCCCATTGCATAATATCATTCAACAAAATTACAATATATGATATTATATGTTTATGCAATGGGTGGAACATTCATTTTAATTGCTCATCTTATAACATATCAACCCGTTGCATAAACATATTGTATCATATATTGTAGGACAGCTGTATCATTCAACAAAATTACAATATATGATATTATATGTTTGTGCAACGGGTCGAATATTCATTTTAATTGCTCGTCTTGTAACATATCATCCCGTTACATAAACATATTGTATCATATATTGTAAGACAGCTGTATCATTCAACAAAATTACAATATATGATATTATATGTTTATGCAACGGGCTGAACATTCATTTTAATTGCTCATCTTGTAACATATCATATATTGTATCATATCATATATTGTAAGACAGCTGTATCATTCAACAAAATTACAATATATGATATTATATGTTTATGCAACAGGCTGAACATTCGTTTTAATTGCTCATCTTGTGACATATCATCCCGTTACATAAACATATTGTATTATATATAATTATATTATGGCTAATTGTGTATTAAACTAAATCATCATATGCAATTTATTTTTATTTCTTTTTCGATTTTTTTAATGGTGGTTTCATTTGGTATTTTCAAAACGTCATTAATTGGTATTTCAAAACCAAAACTTGTAGAACGATCAAAGCCGGTATACATAAATGATAATACCAAACTGGTTTTCAAAAAGTTCTCCTTAATCTTGAAACTATTTTGTCTATTTAATACAGTGTTGATTATTGAACCATCGAAACAGTGCATGCATTCTTTAAAATAAGATTCGAAAGTGTCACCCCATAGATTTATTGCTGTTAATTGTTTTTGATAAATAGTAGATGTTTTATTATCTATTATAATGAATTCCAAATATGTTTTGCTTACTGTCATGGTTATCTGATAGCGATTGCGAAAACCATCATAATCTGTTATCCAGGTGTTAGTTTGATATGATGATGTCATTTAATGATATCATAATATTCAATACAATATAGCAGTGAATCTTATTTTCAATTATTATTGTTAATATATTTTTATTCACCACATTGCAATCCAAGATGATGGCATGCGTTATAACAGTTAATAGCACATGCACCGAATATTGTAGCATAACATGGTTTACATGCTTTATTACCAGAAGCATCTTGGCACATATATTGCACTTTTTGAATCATGATGATACAATGATCAAATGAAATAGAGAAAATGGTTTTATTTAGGAATTGAAACCAAATAAAGCGCAAGTGCATTAGGATGATATTCGCGTTTCCATTGCCAGGAGTGCCATTGGAAGATTCCACTTGCTCGCAATTGTTTGCAAAGTGAATCTTCCAGTGGTATCTCATGAGAACACATCATCAATAATTTAATTGGAATATCTTTTGGAATAAAAGGAGCACAATTGAACCACGCTGAAACTGATCTTTCATCAGCGTGTTGTGTAGAGCTGTATTTTGTAGGATCTTCCAAAACCATTTTAGAAATCGAATACAATAAAGCGGTACACTCATCGATGAGTTTTTTTTCCTCAGGCGGAGTGTATTTGATATCAATCTTTAAATAAGAAGCCAATGTTAATGACGTTTCATAAATGTTTACACCAATCGGTGAAACAGAATCGCGAAGTCGATCAAGAAGTGCATGAACATCGGCAGGCGACCAATCAATGTAAAATGGTATAGTGCAGTCGCGAGAAGGAGAAGTCATATACGCAACGTAAGTAGCTGATCGATGCGCTGATTTCGTATTAACTTGAATGAGAGTGCCACGCGCATTCCATAAAACGGTGTTACATGGAACACCTGCGAAAGTGACATTAGTTATGGGTATAATATTAGTAACTTTCTTTGTTTCAGATTGAGTCATTTTGTTTGCTTAAGGAGCTAGGTGAATAGCAGGTAATATATTTTCAAACCATATGGACCTTCCAAACATTCAATATTTCAATTTTTTTATGGATATTATCAGTCTTGATTATTAATAACCGCTAATAACCCATATTATTTGGTATGCATCAAGTAACTGATTTTTAAATTAATGAATATCCTAAAGATTCATTAATTCAATTTTTTCATATTAAAAAATTGATTTTATGACTGATTAAACCCACTATAGAAAAATCATTTAATATCAATAGAATATCAGCATTAATGGCGAATTCTCATGAATGGCACCGATTTGTAAATCCTAATGAGCCTTTATTTGATCGCTTTTTAGAAATTTTAAGAAAGTTTGAACCGAATACACCACTTGTCCACGGATTAGTAAGTGACCCAAAAAATTATCGTTGTTATATAGCCCGTGACAAGATATCTGGCAGAGGTGAAGCTGTTGGTATTGCATGTTATTTGCCAAAAAGCAATGTGCTTCATATTGAAGATTTTATATTAGATCCATGCATTCATGGAAAAAGGTTAGCAAATGCTCTGTATAAATCATGGCGTGAATTTATTTGTTCTGAATGGCCAGAAGCAAAATGTGCAGGAATAAGCACAATGATAGAAGTGTATTTGCAAAACGTAGAACCATGGGAAAAAATTTTACTAGTTGAAAAAGTCAAAGTATCACAACCAGCAAAATTTATTCGAGAGGATACACCAATTGTTGTAATGGCGAGGAACCTTCCATGTTCGCCTGATGATGCTTATGCAGAATGGCAAGCATATCAAGAGATGTTCTATGGTTCCTTAAAAAATGATGAAACAAAAAAAAATTTGGATGGTAATATTAAAAATATTATCAAATATTGTAGCAGTTTAACTGGTAAACCATATGTATGGTGGAGGGGAGGAATATTCACAAATAAAAATATTGGTCCTTTATGGAGCTGTGATGACGCTCCACCAGATAAGAAAGATATTGATACAATAAATTGTTCCGGTTTAATAAATCTTGGGTTACGATCAATTGGTTTACCATTGCCGGTTGCTAAAGATGGAAGTAAAGGTGGTACGTTAGCATATCAGGAATATTACGAAGCCGTTTCTGAAAAATTTGATAACAAAAAAGTTTACCCTGTCGGAACTCTTATTGGAAGGAGATATAATAAAAAAAATAATGATCAAGGTCATTTAGCAATTATTATCGAAAATAATCATGTATTGCAGTCTAATGATCCAGATGGTGTAAATACAACTTATACTCTTCCGGAATCAAATGAATGGCACGACGGAGACTATTATACATACATTGTAATGCCACAAAACTGGCTACAAAAGGAGAAACCAAAAGCGGTAAAACGTTTGGAACGAATTATGTCGCACATATGTGTTTTACCTATTTCGGTTGAATCGAAATCTTTGGTTACAAGTAGTGGTAAACAGACAGGTATTGTATGGCATGAATTGTTTAATTGGTATAACCCCGGCTTAATATATAGCGGACAGTTTCCAGCGGAGATATCACAAGTGAAAGGCGTATTTATTCAAGCTGGCGAACATTTTGATAAAGATACGCTGTCTAAATCACATAGTTTGATAAAAGTTTGTCTTGATGATGAACTACATTGGATAAAACCTAAATGTGCCACAATAGAACAATTGCATTACGTTCATGATCTTGAATATATTAATCGTATCGAAGCGATGAATGCAAAAGGTGGCGATGCGGGACCATTTACTTTGTTTGGTAGTGGAGGCGCAGAAATTGCGAAACTTGCAGTTGGTGGTGTCATTGAGGCTATTGATGCGGTTGTAAATTCTGTAGTAAAGAATGCATACTGCTTAATCAAGCCATGTGGACATCACGCAGAAGCTAAAACGGGCCTAGGTTTTTGCATTTTTAATAACGTTGCAATAGGGGCAAAATATGCACAAAAACTAGGAATGAAAAAAATAGCTATTTTGGACATTTTTGACGCACAACATGGAAACGGGTCACAAAAGACTTTTTATAAAGATGATACAGTTCTATATATTTCAACTCATCAAAAATCGCTCTATCCACCAGGAAGTGGAACAATAGATCAAACAGGACAAGGAAAAGGATGCGGTTTTACAATTAATATTCCATTACCACCCGGAACAGGAGAAGGAGGTTACTATATGACTTTAAATCGTATTATAATTCCAGCAATACAAAGTTTTAAGCCTGATATTATTCTAGTTTCATGTGGGTATAACACATTGGCGCTCGATCCATTTTCAAGAATGATGGTTAGCTCAGCATGGTACGTTACCGCTACAGAAAGTCTAATGAAACTGGCTGATCGTCATTGCGATGGTCGATTAGTCTTTTGTCACGAGGGAGGCTATTCATCAGCTGTTATGCCATTTTGTGTTGTCAATGTTATTGAAACTTTAATGGATCGTAAAATAAAAACGGTTGATCCCTATAGGCAAGAGATTTTAGGTTATGGAGGACACGAATGTACAAAAGAACAAAGTGATGTAATCGATGCAGTTATTGATCAACATGTATTGGTCGCAAAAACACCATTATTATCAAAAAATAGATAATGACGATTTATTAGGATTTAAAACATAACATTTTTCTATTCATCATATTTGTTAATAAATAAATTGAACAATCAATTGGATAATATTTATGTCACCATAAAACCGAAAACTATCATACAGAACATTGTTATTATTCTGCATCATACCAATCATTATCTGTTTACATTTTTTAACTCTCCATATTTGTTGTATACATGATGCCATTTTATTATAATTTGGCGTCTCATCTATATTAAAATGCAATGCATATTTTTTTGGAATATGTAAATATTTATTGTGTAAACATGTCAATATAATTATAAGAGGTGATACAGTGATTAAATTTGGTGGCAAGTCAGTTAATAGATTATCATCACAATAAACACCAATCAAGGAAGATAACCTATTTAATTGAAATTTTTTTATTCGATTCCTTGAAATATCCATGCATTCAATTCCGATTGGTAGATTTAATGACAATTCTTCGATTTCATTATCACAGCAAAATAATACTTTTAAAGAATCAGGTAAATTTGATGGTAGCTCTCTTATATTATTATTGGAAATATATAATTTTTCAAGATATGCAGGTAAACATGATGGCATTTTATTTATTAAATTATTTTGACAATGTAATTCTCGTAAGGAAGTAGGTAAATTTTTAGGCAATTCTGATAATTGATTATTATGGCAATATAATATTTGAATAAAATTTGGCAAATTTGGTGGTAGCCGTTTTAATTTCATATATGATAAATCCAATTCTGTGTTACCATGATCTAAACAGATCTTTATTCTCTTTTGAACAACATCCATTAGTATTGAATAATTACTATTTGCTTAACAATATAACATAAAATATAAATATCAACTTTTTAGTATCCGTCATAATCTGTAATCCAGGTATTAGTTTGATGACATGATGACATTTTATTGAATGTAATATTTCAATATTATGTAGCAATATGGATGATTTTCAATTTTATTGTTTATTATTTAATAATTTGTCGGCCAACGCCCACTTCGTGTGCTACGCATGTTAATATCTCTTTTTCAAAGAAAAAGAATATTAATTGCGGAACAAACATATGGTTCATAGATTGACACATAATTACATTTGTTACCAATCTATGGACCATATGTTGACAATCTGGCTGATATTGTGAATGACTTGATGATAAAAAAATACTTACAATTTAATTGCACCATCTGATATGCGCAATAAATTATTTACTTCATTTACAGCATTGTGGATCGAATCAAAACTAATATTGTCACCTGCCTTATATATTTTACCATATTTAGCAACTCTAATTATTGCTTCAAAATTGGAATAATATGTAATGGCAATGGTAACAAATATTATATGTACATTTCCTTTAAACTTTATGATTCGTACCAATTCATCGAGACTCAAAGTACTACTAGTATCATTCCCGTCAGTCAAAACAACAAATAGAGTATCATCTAATGATTGGCCAGTTTTTTCAAATTTAATCATGGCATCATTGATCGTATCATAAAGTTTGGTATTATCTCCAATGATATATTGTTTGGGAGGAAGATTTAACTGGTTGTATGCTTCATCATAATTTGTCATGTTGCACATATATTTAAAATAATCAGCGAAAACAGTAATTGATACCCGATAATCCACTTTGCTTTGTTTGAATTCTTCGAGCATACCTTTCAACGCTCGTAAGCATTTTGCAACTCGCGTGCATCGGTCAAGTAAATAATTATTATTGCCATAATCCATGATTTCTGCATTCGTTCCATCTTTTGTTTCATGTCTTATGGAAGTGAATTTTAAACCGTTCAATGTAGGATCGTCTTGACTGAAACATCTCATACTATCAGATCCATCTAATAAAAATTGGATATTTCGATATCGACCAGTCATTGAAGTTTCAGATTTCACTTGTTTTACCAATTCATCAGGTTTTTTAACAACATTGACTACTTTTTTATATAGTGAAAGCCATTTACCTTCTTTATTGTCTACTGCAGTTACCATAATTGCTTTGTTCTCTTCATGCCATTTTTTTACAAATTCCTGATGTCGCCATTCTGACATAGCTGAATAATCTTTTCTTTTTTGATCATCCAATAAAAAATCATGCGCTTGTTTAATTTCGATGAATTTTTTAACAGATCCATTAGGCATATCGGGATGGTATTTAGCTGTCATTTTTAAATAGGCATTATGTATTCCTTTTTTCTCAACAGTATCTTTAACTTCTAAGATATCATACAAAAATTTATTCGCTAAAAATCTCATTGATTGCCATGGATTTGATCGACCATATGAAAAGTTAAATAATCGAACAGATCGAGTAACCACCTTAAACATCCTGGTTATAACGTTATCAAGATCTTTTTTAATAGGATCCATATGATCTTCAATTATCAATTTTTATTTGGTCAAACTATCGGTGACACTATCCTTCTTAAACTCATATCAAAATATAAAGTGAGGTAAGTATCATTTTTTAAGAATAAATAAATTGGATAATTAGATTAATAACATTTAAATCTCCATAATTTTTAAAACTATCACATAAAATATTATTGTTTATTTTTATTAAATTGACAATAATATTTCGAATTTTATATGACTTCCATTTATTTTGTATCATTATAGCTTTTTTATTATAGTTGGGTGTTGCATTTAAATCATATTTTTTTGCGTATCTGTCAGATACATGCATGTATTCATTATTTTCACAATGTAAATAGAAAAGAGATGTAGGAAGAATATTTGGTAATTCTTTTATTTGGTTATATTGGCAATGCAAACGGAAAAGAGAGTTAGGAAGATTATTAGGCAACTCTTCTAATTGATTAAATTCACAATATAAATTGGTAAGAGAATTAGGAAGGTTACATGGGAATACTTTTTATTTGATTGTGATTACAATTTAAATAAGCAATTGAATCTGGCATATTATTTGGCAATTCATTTAATTGATTTGAATTACAAAATAATATGTTTATTGGAAGATTATTTGGCAACTTTGTTATTTGATTTGATGAGCAATATAATGTGGTAAGTGAAATAGGAAGATTATTTGGTAATCTTCTTATTTGATTATGATTACAATTTAATAATTCTAAAGAATCGGGAAGATTATTGGGTAATTTTTTTATTTGATTATTCATACAAAATAGTGTGGTGATAGAATTTGGAAGATTACCTGGTAATTTTATTAGGTTATTGTTTGAACAATCCAATTGAGTAATAAAATTTGGAATATTTGATGGTAATTCATTTAAATTCATATAAGATAAATTTAACCAGACTGATTTGTCAGCAATGCATCTTTTTATTTTCTCTTGAACTTTGTCTTGACTAGAATACATCATAATCATTGCAAGTTTATTATTGTGTGATAAATTAATAAAATATCAATTTTTTCAAATAATATGAATTTAACATCATTATATAAATATTATGTTATCATTGTAATATTTTTATAATGATCCTTTTGTAGCATCAATAAAATGATTTTTAGCTATTTTGGCACCAGCTCCATTTGGTTTGTATATAATTTCATCAAGAACATTTTCAAAATTTTTAATAGTTTCATGATTATTATTTAATGGTAAACCATTGTAGGAACGCAACATTGTTGCATTTTTTGATTTTCCATCACAATCAATTCCGTTAAAATTAGCAGTTATAGCATATATGATTTCCTCATCATCATTCAGTATAATAAAATTATATGATGACAAACATAGTATCAATATATTATATGTGACAAGTTTTGGAATGCGAGAACTAAGCCACTCTACATCTTCTTTAAATTGAACCATATGAAAAATTTTAAATAATTGTTTATAATCAGTGCATGATTTGTATGAAATTTGATGAATTTCATTTAAACCACTTTTTAATCCGGTTTTAATTTCATAAACACGACGACTATTAAAATTTCCCATGGATTAAATATATTATTTCACTTTTTTATCAAATAGTTATTTCTTTTAAATTTTCAATTTTTAATATGTGACAATCAAATGTTAACATGTCATATTATTTTTGCGTTATGATTAAATATTATGAATTAGGTGAATAATATTGTTAATGATATGGCGATGTGATACAAACATATGATTTATAGATTGACACATGATTCCATTTATTACCAATCTATGGAATTATATGTTTAAACAATAGAAAGAATTGCTAATAATTTGGTGACATGATGCAAACATATTTATTATATATTGACACATGATTGCATTTATTACCAATATATGAATTATATGTTTCGGCAATGGGTAGGGGTAATAAAAAATTGATCAAAAAAATAATTGTAACATTGTTGATATACTTTAGATTACAATAAAATGGGTAATATCAATCATAGTACACTGGATTTTTTTGGCGGTAGATTACCAACTGCACATTTTCAATTTTCTAAACAAAAAGATTATGCATCTATTTATAGAATATATTCATGTGTACTATTTAATCAGGATATAATTTTTAACAGTCGTGTAGTATCTTATCGATTTCAATATAAATTAATGATTGTCAATAAGAATACACGCGATGTATGGATATTAAATGATAATTATGACATAATATATCATATCGAACATCTTGATGGACAACCTAATTTACATAGTAATTATACTGAAACGAATACCATAGGATCTGAAAATACCAAAATATTTATGAAAGATATAATTGATTTTTGGAAATCAGAAGAATCCCGAAAATCAAACATTTGGTGTCGAAGAGGAAATTATGATAAGAAAAATATAAACGATGAATATCCAAAAACTAACACTAACAAACGAAAAACAATAGTGGATGAAATTTTAGAAAATAACAATGTACTAAAGGTAATACCCATTTTGATATTTTCTCAATTAATACATTATTTATACATTATGAATTTCAATTTTTATTCTATTCAACATATGACTCGTTGCTTCCATAATATATCCGTTCTTTTATTAAAATTCCATTATCATAATATTTTTGCATATAGACATCGCCATATATATTATAATAATTCCATATACCAGTTTTATTACCATCAATATATTGTCCACAATAATGTTTATAATCAACACATGCAATTGAATTGTAAAATATCCAATACCCATCCATTTTTCCATTAATATAATTTCCTTCACTTTCCTTTCTATGATGTTCTTTTGATACATGATAATATATCCAATGACCAGATTTTACATTGTTGATATAATTTCCTTCATGAGATTTTTTATAACAACAACAATATCTAATGGAAAAAGACATAACACTGTGAAATCCTTCACTATGATCACATGATATATAATTTTGATAACAAATAGATTTACC
>Ga0206876_1267_pt1 | contig 11254 bp, 6 predicted proteins | sample Alteio_BWOrgCont_10_FD_152619 | JGI IMG/M metagenome (GOLD analysis project Ga0206876, IMG submission 152619) | Enriched cells from forest soil in Barre Woods Harvard Forest LTER site, Petersham, Massachusetts, United States -... | ecosystem: Environmental > Terrestrial > Soil > Temperate forest > O...
ACATTGGGGCCGATGACGGCAGTGATGGTTGAGGACCCCGTGCCCGTGCCGGAATTGGTGATGGTGCCGACGTTATTGACGCTGCCCGTGGCGAGGGTGACGGCGAGGAGAGTCGCGCTGTTGTTCTTGAGGATGAGGTTGCCGGTGCCGTTGACGCCGCCGCTGACCGTGAGCTTTTTCGTCCCGCTGTTATTGGTCAGGGTGGTGCCGCCGCTGTTCACGGTGAGCGCGTTCCCGCTGACCGTGAACGCGGAGGTCGTGCTGTTTTCCGTGAGTCCGGTCACATTGGAACCGACCCCGCCGGTGATCGTGGTCGAGCCGGTGCCGGGGCCGGCATCGGTGATCGTGCCGGCGTTGTTGATGCTGTTCGTGGTGAAGGTGATCCCGTTGTTGGTCGCACTGTTGTTCTTGAGGATGAGGTTGCCGGTGCCGTTGACGCCGCCACTGACGGTCAGCCGCTTGTTCCCGGTGGCTTTGGTCAGGGTGGTACCGCCGCTGTTCACGGTGAGGGCATTCGTGCTGATCGTGAGCGCGGAGGTCGTGCTGAGCTGCGAGATTGCGGTGACGTTCGGGCCCACGCCGCCGCTGATCGTGGCCGCGCCGTTGCCTGTTCCGTTGTTGATGATCGCGCCGCTGTTGTTGGCCGGGTTGGTCGAGATCACGGTCGTGGCCCTGGTGGTGGAGTTGGAAATAATCACCGTGCCGGTCCCCGTGATGCCTCCGGAAAGGGTCGTTGAGCCCGTTCCTTTGGACGAGATGGTGAGGTTATCGCCATTGAGGGCGATGGGGCCGCTAAAGACCGCCGCAGTCGCGCCGCCGTTGTTGCCGATGGTCAAGGTGCCGAGCGCGGAACTCCCCAGGTTGATGGCGTTGGAAACGGTGACCGAATTGGCAAGAAGGCTCGCAGAGCCGCCCGCCGCATCGCCCAAGATGATCGCCGTGCCGGAGGGGCCGGCCGCGCCGCTGACCGTTGTCGCGTTGCTCACGGTGGCCAGCACGGTGCCTTGCCGGAGGTCGAGGCCGCCGGTAAACGAGTTGCTGCCGGAAAGCGTGGTGACGCCCCCTGTGGTGTTGACCACCAGCGCGAGCGTGCCCGTGCCATTATTGCTGATCGCGCCGCCCAGCGTGATGCCGCCCGTTCCCGAGCCGGTGATCGTCAGCGTGAACGGAGTCGTGCCAAAATTGGTGAGGGCGCTGTTGACGGTGAACAAACTCGAGGAATTATTCGTCCAGATTTGATTGGCGCCGATTTTGACGGTTGCGGCCGAAAGGGTGACGGTGCCGGCGTTGGGGTTGATCGTGAAACCGGAAGCGCCGATGGACAGGGTCGTTCCAGAGAGGGTCAGCGCGCCGGTGGGGAGCGTTCCATTGCCGACGATGATCCCGGCAATGCTGGTCGTGCCCACGTTGGGCTGGTTGATAAAAATGGTCGAATTAAAGAATGCGGTGTCAGTGGTCAGGCTGTTTGCGGGGGCTGCCGCGCTCCAATTGGTGTTGATGGACCACGTCGAATTAGTTACACCTGTCCACGTTTGCTGGGTCGCCCAAGCGCACTCGCTTGAAGCCAAGATGAGAGCCGCCACGGCGATCAGGCCCAACCGGGAACGTCTTGGATGTTTCCAATGATCCGGAATCATTAAGTTTAAGGTATTAGATGCGGCTTGGATTAGAATGTAGTTTACTGACATTAAATGTCTTAAAATGCGATAGAGTAAAGAGAAATCCTAAGTTGTCAGCGGCAAAGTTTAGGGTAAGCGAAGGCTCAATCCTATTTTTTACTTAAGATAGATGAAGAGTCGAGGCCGATTTTGCGCCCATCGGTGCAGCCGTGAGGTCAACATTTTGGCAATATGACCGATGCGGGGGGAGCTTCTCCAAGCTCAAGATGACGGCATTTCTAAAATCGGGAGTTTTGCGGGCGACGGTATTTTTATCTCGCGAGTTTTTGGGTGATCTCCCCAAGGGCCACGCCGTCGAACCTACGGCCAGACGACGTCTTCATCCAAGACCGTGCGCAACATTTTCAACAAAGTCCCGGCCGTATAGGGCTTGGCGAGGAAGTGTCTTACGCCGACATCGGGCGTCTGGGAGACGGTGCCGATGGAGGCCGATCCGCTGGCCACGATGATCTTGACGGCGGGATCGAGGTCCCTCAAGGCGCGGATGGTGGCTGGGCCATCCATGACAGGCATCGCCATATCGGTCAGGACGGCGGCGATTTCGTCCCGATGCCCCATGTAAACCGTCATGGCCTCGGCCCCGTTGCTGGCGGTCAAGGCCCGGTAGCCGAAGGCCGTCAGGGTCTGGGTGGTGACCACGAGCACCGAGGGTTCGTCATCGACGACGAGCACTGTTTCGCCTTTTCCCTGCGGCAGGCTGGGGAGGACGGACGAATCTTTCCGCGCCTCCGACGAGATCTCCAACGCCGGGAAGTAGACCCGGAAAGTCGTGCCCTGGCCCGGTTTGCTTTCAACATTCACAAACCCGCCATGGCTTTTCACGATGGCGAGGACCATCGAGAGGCCGAGGCCGGTGCCCTTGCCCACTTCCTTGGTGGTGAAGAACGGCTCAAAGATCTTGTCGACGACCGCGGAAGGAATGCCGGTGCCGGAATCCGTGACATGCATGATCACGTACCGTCCAGGTCTGGCCTCGAGGTGACGTTCCGCGAATTGTTGGTCGAGCACGGCGTTTTCCACGGAGAGGTACAGCTTGCCACCGTGCGGCATCGCGTCGCGGGCATTGAGGCAAAGATTGAGGAGGACCTGGTGCAACAGCGTGGCGTCGCCGGAAATTTTCCAGCACATGTTCGGGACGAAAAGGTCCAGTCGGATGTTTTTGGGAAAGGTGTCCTTGATGATCGTCTCCGTATTTTTGACCAGGTCCTTGGGATCGACTTCGATGCGTTCGCCCTCAATCCCGCGCGCGAAGGAGAGGAGCTGGCGCACGATGTCCGCGCCACGCTTGGCGTTTTCGCCGATGGTCTCGAGAATGTTCGTGGACTGGGAATCGGCGGCCCTTTGCTTGAGGACCTCGATGGACATCATGATCGGCGCGAGGATGTTGTTGAGGTCATGCGCAATGCCGCCGGCGAGGGTGCCGACGCTTTCCATCCGCTGCGCGCGCATGAACTGGGCCTCAATGTTCTTTCTCTCCGTGATGTCGGAGTTGATGGCGAGAATCGACTGGGGCCGCCCCTGGCCGTCGCGAATGAGCGAGCAGCGCACCTCGAAGGTGAGCTTGCGCCGGTCCCGGGTGAGGTGCTGGAGCTCGCCGTGCCATTCTCCCCTGCTGACCGTCACTTCGCTGATTTCTTCCAGCGTCTGTCGCGTGGTGTGGAGAACGTCGGTGACATTCCGACCGACGACCTCATGGCGTGTCCAGCCATACACCCGCTCGGCGCCCTTGTTCCAAAACAGGATTTTGCCTTCGATATCGCGGACGATGATCGCATCGCGCGCCTCGTCCAAAAGCGCCGCCTGCTGCGCAATTTGTTCCTCGGCCCGCTTCCGCTCGCTGATATCTCGGAAGCTCCAGACCCGGCCGAGGGGCTTTCCGTTGACCAGCATGGGGCGCGAGGAGCGTTCAAAAATCCGTCCGTCCTTGAAGTGGAGCAAATCGAAACTTTCCTCCATCGGATGCTCATAAAGATGGCGCACCTTGGCGAGAAAGCGCTCGGGTGACTGGAGTTGGTCCAGCACAAACTGGATCGCGGGAGCGTCGTCGGTGGAGGCCAGGGCGTCGACGGGAATGCGCCACATCTTCACGAAGCTCTCGTTATAGGAAAGGATTTGCCGGTCCGCGCCGATGGTCAGGATGCCGTCGGCGGTGGAGTCGAGTGTGGCGCGCAGCAAGGCGAGCGAGCGGAGGTTGTTTTCATCGGCCCGCTTGCGCTCGTTGATGTCGCGCACGATGGCCTGGATATAGATTTTCCCGGCAATCTCCAGGCGGTTGAGGCTGACTTCCGTGTGGAGCGGTGTCCCGTCGGGAAGGCAGCTCAGCCATTCAAAAAATTGCGGTTCCCCGTTGAGGACTTTATAAAAAATCGACAGGCCTTTTACTTGGGAACTGAGTCCGTCCGGTTGGATGGGCGGCGCAAAGTCGTCCGGCATGCGACCGAGAATCTGGTCCCGCGTGCGCCCGTACATCTCCTGTCCCTTCGCATTGCAATCGACGTACTTTCCGTCGAGGAGCATGAAGATGGCGTCGTTGGCCAGGTCGAACAGTGCGCGGAACTTGGCCTCGCTTTCCCGCAAGGCCTCCTCCATGCGCCGTTGCTCGGTGTCAGGTGAGGACATAGAAAAATGGATTGTTTACGAGGAGGTCACCAATCGTTGTGAAAGTCCGGTTACGTCATGCGAACGCGGATGCTGCCACAAGGCGGGGCCATTGACCAGTCTTGAGCCGGGCGGAATTCGTCTCGATCAAGAGAGGGCCAGGCTACTGCTTGGCGCTACCGGCGGGGGCGGTGGGCGGCGCGGGCATGGCGGCGGTCTTCACGACTTGGCCATCGGAAAGCTTTTCCCGCGGGTTGTTGGGATCTTCCTCCACGCCCCCGACGACGGTGACGTTGCCGTCGTCCAGCTTGGCGAGGCGCGGCGGAATCCGTTCGACGCCCGAGGGGCCGCGCACCGCTTCGGTCTTGAAGATGGCTTCGTGGAGCAACTTTCCGTCCGGATTGGTCCGCGTGTAGGTGTAGGTTCCCAGGGCCGAGGGATAGAGCACATGCAGGTTGCCCTCGGGATCAAACAGCTCCGAAGGATCGACGGAGGCGACGATGTCGCCCAACCCGAGATTGGCGTAGACCAAATTTTCGGCGGGATCCTCCACCCGCAGGTAGAGCTTGGTCGAGTCGCTGTCCGGAGAAAAACGCAGAAGGGTGAAGACGCGTTCCGAGCCTTCGACGGGGTGCACCTGGCTCCAGACTTTTTGCCCGCGCATGACTGTGAAGGGCACATTGTCCGATACGACCTGGCCCTGCCCGGGCAGGTCGATGACGGCGGCGGCGCGGTACTCGCCTTCCTCGCGGAAGGTGAAGAGGGGCGTGAGGTTGACCCGGAACGTCTTGTGTTCGCCGGCCTTGAGCGTCACGGGATCGAAAGTGCTGTCCCGCTCCTGGCGGATGGGCATGTAGTTATGCTGGTCATGCCGGGAGAGGAGAAACGAGAGCCAGGGATGCTGTTTGTCATCGTTATTGAGGATGATGTCAGTATCGCCGATGTTGGTGACGGTGACGAGGAGATCGACCCGCTCATACAGAAGGAAGTCGCTGCGCTGGGTCTGGGCGGCGACTGAAATCTGGGCCATCGCGGGCAAGGCGGCGGCCAGGAACCAGAGCGCGCAGATGACGGCCAGGTGTCTCATACTCAGGCCCATGCTAGGGCGGCGATGGCGGAAAACAAGCCGAATTCACGTTTTTAGCGTGAAATCTCCGAGGTGCCAGGCCATGCTCTTTGCGTATGTCGTCTGAAATTCCCGGGCCAAAATTGACTGTTACCGTGCTGGGCTCGGGTACGTCCCAGGGCGTGCCGTTGATCGGATGCAAGTGTCCGGTCTGCCAGTCGACCGATCCGCGGGACAAGCGGACCCGGTCCTCGATTCATCTGGCTACACCGACGGCTAAAATCCTGATGGATACGCCGCCCGATTTATGGCACCAAGCCATCCGGGAGAAGCTGGACTGGCTCGATGCGGTGCTCTTCACGCATCCCCATGCCGACCACATCATGGGGTTCGACGACTTGCGTCGCTTTTGCGACATGCGGGGCGGCCCGCTGGACATTTACGGTACGGCGGAGACGCTGGAGCAGGTGGAGCGCATCTTCTTTTACGCGTTCAATCCTGCCCGCAAAGTACCGGGCTATGTGCATGTCACGCCTCATGTCCTGACCGGGCCGTTCGAACTGGGCGGGATCGAGATCGCTCCGCTGCAGTTGCCACACGGCAGCATTTCCTCGACCGGTTTTCTTTTTTCTCACGGCGGACGGAAGCTGCTGGCTTATCTCAACGATTGCGCGTCGGTGCCGGAGCCGGTGCGGTCGGTCGTAGCTGGCGCCGAGGTGCTGATCATCGACGGGCTGCGGGAGAAGCCGCATCCAACGCACCTCAACGTGGCTGGTGCCATCGAGGCGGCCCAGGCCATCGGCGCGAAAAGATCGTTCCTGACGCATCAGGCCCATGACCAATGCCACATTGATCGTCAGAGCAAGTTACCGCCGGGCATCGATGTAGCTTATGATGGGATGAAGCTGGAGTTTGAGTTGGGAAATTAGATTTTAATTGAATATGAGAGCAAGATGATATACATTTAAAAATGTATATCCATGGAGGTTTTTATGCAGATTGCGAAATGGGGCAATAGTCTGGCCGTGCGTATTCCGGCATCAGTGGTTGACGCACTGCGCCTGCGAGAGGGTGACGATGTTGAAATCCATGTGGCGGGCGAACGCGTCTTTGCCTTGGACAAAAAACCTGGGGCCAAGGAATTGCTTGCGCGCCTGCGCCAGTACCGAGGACGCCTGCCTGAGGACTTCCACTTTGACCGACTGGAAGCGCATGAGCGTCGCTAGGCCCTTTTTTGACACGAATGTCCTGCTCTATCTGCTCTCGAAGGATGCCAAGGCGGACAAAGCAGAAGCGCTTCTGGCCGCTGGCGGTGTGGTTAGCGTGCAGGTCCTGAATGAATTTGCCTCGGTCGCTTTCCGCAAATTGAAAATGACCTGGCCGGAAATCCGCGACATTTTAGCGACGATCCGGGCGATTTGTGAGGTGGTTCCAGTCACGCTGGAAATTCATGAAACGGGACTGGTCCTGGCCGAGCGTTATGGACTGTCCTTTTACGACAGTTTGATTCTTGCGGCGGCAAAACATGCGGAATGCCGCGTGGTCTATTCGGAAGATATGCAGGATGGTCAGTCCGTGCAGACGGTCATCATCCGTAATCCCTTTTCCTCCTTTTGAAGGTACCTGTCCCGAATGGCGCTCAAGGCCGTCGTGAGGAAAGTGTCCAGAGTTGAGCCCGTGCCGCGTTTATCTTCGATTCTTCGCCTTCATCATTTTATCAGTCTTGGTCTGAGCCATAAGTCCATAAAATATAGGAGGCAGTAACAGGGGAAGTCCGACGCTGAACATGACTACGCCTCTGGAAAATCCAAGATATCCGCAAAAATATTTTATACTTAGCCAAAGGGTCAAAGCATAAATTAAGATGAATAAAGTCATCAGAAACTGGACTATTATATTTTTGATGGCTGGCGAGTATTCTCTCAATCGACCGCCAACAAATCGCAAAAACAATGACATTAGAATTGATAAGATAAAAGCTGCCAAGCCAGCCAAAAACAGCTCAAAAGAAGCATTCTCAAACATATAATAAGTCGATCTTAATGACGGCAGGCCTAGTCACTATCAGAGAGGACGGGTACAGGCACAGTTTTATCTGAGCCGAAACCGTGCCTCACGCGATTTGCGGCGGAAGGTCGTGTTCTCTTGCCACGATCATCCACAAAGTCGAGGAAGACCCTTACATCTCTGTAAAGTCGATGACTTGGGAGGGAAACTCGAGCCAGCGGTGACATAGCTAATGATGGAAGGAAGCTCCGGTTTGAGTTAGGCTAACGGCCGGTGAGCCTGTTTCCACGATTTGTTTGGTGTGCGGTTATCGGTCTGGCGTTGATGAGCAGCACGTCTTTCGTCCAGGCGCAGGATACGAATACGCCGAGTGCCATGGAGCCGGACGCTGCGGTGAAGCCGCCGTCGTTGACTTCGACCAATGCGGCGGATTCGAGTTTTCTGGAGAATCATGCCGGGGTGAATCCTTCCGCGCCGCTGCCGCCGTCGGAAGAGCCGGGGCTTTCGTTGCGGCCTCCGACCACGCCGGAGAGTGTCGTCCCGGAGCCCAGTTCGACCAGTCCGGAAGCGTCGCCCGATACCTTCAAGATCATCAATCCGACGAATCAGGTGGAGGACTTGGCCAGCCATCTTCTCGTGGTCTACAACGGGAACGATCCCGACAGCAAGGCGCTGGCCGAATACTATGCGTCCAAGCGCGACATCCCGGCGGAGCGGGTGCTGCCCATCAATTGCGGGATGACTGAGGAGATCACGCGCGCGGAATTCGAGAAAACGATCCGGCAACCGATCCTCGATTATATCATGCAGAAAAACTGGATGACGCGGCAAAGCGCGGAGATGCGGCTGGGGACGCGGGTGCTGCGCTTGTTGGTGGCGACTCACAATGACATCTGGGCCATCGTGTTGATGCGCGGGGTGCCGCTGAAAGTCGCGCCTGACCCAAGCGACGATGATGCGATGGAGCATGAACCGGCGCTGCAAACCAATTGCGCCTCGGTCGATAGCGAACTGGCACTCCTGCCCATCTTTGGTTTCCCCAAGGGCGGTTTCGTGCCGAACGTTTTTTTTGACGCGCGTGGCATGGGGTTGCACCGGGTGGGAGCGGAACTGGCGCGGAATATCATCCTCGTGACGCGGCTGGACGGCCCAACGCCCGCGCAAGTCCACCGGATGATCGACGATAGTCTTTGGGCCGAAAAGAACCGGCTCGCGGGGCTGGCAGTCGTTGACACCCGGAACATCACTGACGTGAAAAACGGTTATCTTTCTGGTGATGTCTGGCTGCGCAACTCGCGCACGATGCTGCAGCACGATGGCTGGACGGTTAAGTTCGATGACAAGGAAGCCGTTCTCCCGGCCACCGATCCGTGCAACCAGGTGGCCATCTATCTTGGTTGGTACAGCGGGCAGGCGGAGGGCCCCTGGGTCACCAAGCCCGACCGGTTTGTGCGCGGGGCCATCGCGTATCATCTCCATTCTTACAGCGCGGCCACCGTGCGCAGCGACACGGGGAATTGGGTGGGGCCGCTCATCGCGCACGGCGCGGACGCGACGATGGGCTGCGTCTATGAGCCCTACCTCGCCCTGACACCGCACGAGGATATTTTCACCAAGCACATCCTCGCGGGCGATTACTTTGCCGAGGCTGCCTATGCTTCCATCCCGGGTCTTTCATGGATGGTGACGGTGGTGGGCGATCCACTCTACCGCCCCTTCCGGGTGCCGCTGGAGACCGCGCTCGCCGCGTCGGCCACTCCGCATACCAGCCATGACGACTGGCTTCTGCTGCAGCAGGTCAATCGCGAACTGGTGACGGGACAACTCATGGCGACGACCGACGTCTTGCAAGACAGCATCCGCGTGCCCGGCGCGGGCCCGGTCGCCGAGGAGTACCTGGGCGATCTGCTGGAGAAGCTCAACGATGCGGATCCCCATTATTCGGTCGACCAGGCTTATAAGAAGGCGATGGCCGCTTACACGCTGCCGGTCGACCGGATACGGGTCGGGCTGAAGCTGGCCCAGTATTACAGCAACCATAGCGAGGATTCCCGCGCACAGGCGCAGCTCGATATGCTGCGCCAGCAATTCCCGGTCGATGCGTCGCGGTTCGGCCTGGCTCCTCCGTTGGTCCCGACCACGGCGCCCCCGCCCGGCCAACCGGCGCAACCTGTCCAACTGAATCGCAACGGAACCGTGCTGGCTCCCGGTGCGCCGAGGCCTCCGGCACCGCCGCGCCCGCTGCCCGTGCCTGACACGCCGTAGAATCGAGGCTTATGACTTGCCGGCCCTCTTTTTCACTTTAGCAGCCTTACCTTCCATTCGTTTAACGTTTTGCGTTAACAGGCGACATTAATAGATTACTTTTAAGGAATTTCATTTGCACTTATTCGGCTCACTGCTAGAAACGGAGCGTGAAATTGAACTTACCGCCGTCAGGGTCTGTCTCATTCCTACTTTCCGTTTTGCTCACATTTGGTGTTGGGCTGACGGTGGTCCATGCACAAACGAATAATCAAATTCCGATCATCTTCACCAATGATACCGGTCTCGATCCCAGTCAAGTTTTCCTGCAGGTCGATCCCACCATCACCCTGAGCGGCACCGAAAATACCTACGGGAATGGCACGAACCAACTGGTTGTGGGCCAGTCCTATTCCTTGGCACAACTCATGGGGACGGTTGCCGATACCACACTGGGGAACGTCCCCACCATTCAACTGGGCACGGTCAACGGACGTTTCAATATCACCTTGGGCTCGCCCGCTCCCAGCCCCAATGGGGAATTCGTCTCCGGTTTGTTTGAGATCAATAACACTGCTGGACCGAGCAATCCGGGAAACAACATAGACGTTTCCTACGTCAATGGCGTCGGGCTGCCCCTCAGTTTTTCCATAGACTCTCGAAGTGACAATTCAGCGATAACATTACCCGGTCAGCAGAACCCAATTCTCTCCAACGGCGAGACACTCGTCAACAGCCTGCTTTCCGATCCGCAAATACCCGCCAATGCGAAGGTGACCAATACCTACACGGCAGGTAACCAGAGAATCTCCGGTACCACGTTCGTCGCGGCTGCGCAGACTCAGCTTAACGGGAGTAACCCCTCCTACCATGATTGGTCGACCAATGCGCCCAACCCCAGCGGCGGGACTTACCAGTCCATGTTCAATACAATGGTAAGTGGGACTACTTCCTTGGAAATTGCCAGCTACGTCTTGAGCCCCGGTAACTCGGTCTTGGGGACTAACACAACTCAAGGCTACGGTGGGACAACATTTAAGCCTGGTGCGGCCTATTCGCCTTTCTACGGGAGCGGCTCCACCCCAACCGGCCCAGACACCCATAACTTGTTTCTGAACGGGCAGACCTACGATTTGCATGCGACCTACATGACCGATATCACCGCCGGTCTTAATCAGACCCAATTAACGGCCTTGGAGGCCAGCAACCCTGGCATTGTGCCAGGAACTCCCGGCGTCGTTATGCAAGGAACAGGCCTGAATGGATCATCCGGAACCATTGGGACTGGCGTGGGAGGCTTTACTGTCTACATTCCGCAATCCCAATTAAATGACCCCGGCGTTGGCATTTATGCCGCTAATCCCGTCTACACCGTCGGTTGGAATTCCAATCAAGGAACCGGAACCGGGATTTCTTATGCCAATCAAGTCTACGCCACGCAGGCGGGCTCGAATAACCTCGTCGATCGCGTCGTGGGCGACCTTGCCTCTTCCACCACTTGGGGCTGGGAAGGTTCCACGCTAACCGTCAATGCGGTGGCCACCGCCGCAGGCCATAACACCGAGGCCAACCTCGCGGGGACCGTCTTTGCCACCGGTGGGGCCCTCGCCAACACTCCGATCAATCAGCTCACCACCGGGCAATACCTCATCCTTCTTTC
>Ga0206876_1269_pt1 | contig 11199 bp, 8 predicted proteins | sample Alteio_BWOrgCont_10_FD_152619 | JGI IMG/M metagenome (GOLD analysis project Ga0206876, IMG submission 152619) | Enriched cells from forest soil in Barre Woods Harvard Forest LTER site, Petersham, Massachusetts, United States -... | ecosystem: Environmental > Terrestrial > Soil > Temperate forest > O...
GAATGCCTTGCGGATTTTATCCACAGATAATCCCAGACGGACGCGGATCGAAATCAACCCCTAACGGCGCCGTGCTTCATTCGCGCTGATCGTTGTTTGCTTTTGGCCAAAAAGAACGCGTCACCTCGCGTTTTTTGTTGTTAACTCTCTATACTCAACCCGCTGCCGCTTCGGCCCGGGGAGTATTGTCATGACTGCTGAAAAAGCGGATCAGGTTCATCTACTGATCGTTGCGTCACCCGACGATGAAATCTCAATGCCCGACTTCCGCAGATGGCTGAGAGACAATACGCAGCCAGAACACCGGCCCAAGTCGATCCAGCAATACGGCAATAGCATCTGGTCAGGCCCGATCCAATCGTGTCTGGGATTCGTCGCCAAGCTGCGGCACAGCAAGCTTTCGCAAAATATTCGTCTGGACGTCTTTGTCAACGGGACTCCCTTCGTCGCCTGCGATCTGATGCAGCCGCCAAAACCGTGACCCTGAAATTGACGTGTCCACATGCCAGCAATTGATTGAAGAATTCATGTTCAGTATGATGCCGGGTTCTGTCGGCGCTCCTGGCCATTGATGTCAAGTCCGCGTAAACTCGTGATTCGCGCGAAAAAACTCAATTCATCATCCGCCAGAGTTAACGGGAAGCTGGAAACATCATGAGTCAGAGTACGCCGGCGGAATCCCTCGGCTGCGGCGCGAGCGCGCCCTTGCGAGGATTGCGCGTGCTCGATTTGTCGCGCGTATTGGCTGGGCCGTTCTGCACGATGATTCTGGCCGACCTGGGGGCGGACGTCGTCAAAATCGAACGGCCGGGTTCGGGAGATGATTCCCGGCATTTCGGGCCCTTTCTCCCCGACGGTCTCAGCGCCTATTTTGCGAGCGTAAATCGCGGCAAGCGCAGCGTGACGCTCGATCTCGCACGTGACGAGGACACACAATTATTCATCCGGCTGGTGGAACGGGCTGATGTGTTGGTGGAGAATTTCCGGCCAGGAACAATGGACGGGTTCGGATTTTCGCCTGCGCGGCTCAAGGAGCTCAATCCGCGCCTGATTTCGGCTTCGGTGTCAGGTTTCGGACGGACGGGAGAACATGGACAACGGGCGGCCTACGACATCATCATTCAAGCACTGAGCGGCCTGATGAGCATTACGGGAGCCGATCCGCGCCATCCCGTTCGAGTTGGAACGTCGATTAGCGACATTTTGAGTGGGCTGTTTACCGCCATTGGCATCCTTGCGGCTCTTCGCAATCGCGAGGCGACGGGCCACGGCGCTGACCTCGATCTGGCGATGCTGGACTGCACCGTGGCTGCACTCGAAAACGCGATCAGCCGTTTTGAGGTTACGGGTCAAGTGCCACAACCGCTCGGTACCCGTCATGCCTCAATCACACCGTTTCAGGCGTTCGAGACTGCTGACCGTCCAATCGTCATTGCCGCCGCCAACGATGGCTTATGGATCAAACTGTGCGAAGCTGTGGGTTGTGCGAAACTTGGCCACGATCCGCGGTTCCTGACAAATCCGTTGCGAACGGCGAACGTGGTTATCCTTGAATCCCTGCTGAACGAGCGATTACGCCGTCAACCGGCGGCGCATTGGTTGTCGCGTCTTCAGACCGCAGGGGTACCGGTGGCCCCCATCTGCACGATTGCCGAAGTCGCCGCCGACTCGCATTTCGCAGCGCGCGGGATGTTACATACGATGGTGGGCGACGCACAAACTAAATTCACGACAGCGGGTTCACCCTTCCGGATCGACGGCGTGTTGCCCCAACTTTCCTCTCATGCACCAGGTCTGGGCGAACACACCGAGCACGTCCTGCGCGACTGGCTGGGTCAGAGTTCACTTCTATCAGACGAAGGGCAGTAGATGAACGCCGAATTAACCACTTTGTTGTTCCGCCATGGATGGGGTATGCTGTGCCTTGTAATAGTTTCGGGACTGACCTCGAATCCCTCTGTTTCACACGCAGCCAGCGAGGCAAGGTTCGATGTTTTAGTCCAGAGCGACGTGATGGTGCCAATGCGCGACGGCATCCAACTCGCGACCGATATCTATCTCCCCGCGATGAAAGGTGTTGCTGTCGGCGAGAAGTTCCCGACCATCCTCGAACGCACGCCATACGACAAAAAAGACAAGTTCGATGCGTCAATCGGCAACTTTTTCGCCAGCCGTGGATATGCCGTAGTGATCCAGGACACCCGCGGACGGTTTAAGTCCGAGGGGATCTGGCACATGCTCACCGACGACGGCAAGGATGGATCAGATACATGCATTTGGATTGGGAAACAGCCCTGGTCGAACAATCGAATCGGGATGATCGGTAACTCCTACGTTGGCGGCACACAACATGCGGTTGCCCTGGAAAAGGCACCGAACCTGACAACAGTCATTCCGCATGACGCAATGTCGAATCTCGGCGTCCAGAGCATACGGAATGCGGGCGCCTTTGAACTGCGGTTCTGGAACTGGATTATCGCCCGTGCGGCGGGAGGTGGGAGTCGGCAGGGCCGCGACCCGATACTGAAGGCGGCGTTCGAAGAAATGATGGCGAATCGCAAGTCTTACCTGCTGAACCTGCCGCTGCGCAAGGGAACCACTCCGTTGAAATTTGCTCCCGAGTACGAAGAGTGGCTGGTTGAGGCCATGAAGCACGGCGCGAATGACGAGTTCTGGGACCAGAACGACATCTTGGGAGATCCCAGTCGATATAAGGACATTCCAGTCTTTCTGATCGGTGGCTGGTACGATTCGTGGGGAGGTAATACCTCTGCGAATTTCCAGGCGCTGAGTCGGACCATTAAAGGGCCGGTGTACCTGACAATGGGGCCGTGGATTCACGATAAACCTGCCGAGTCGTCACACGGACAAGTCAGTTTCGGCAGCGATGCGGCGATTCCCAATCCTCTGGCCTGGCAACTCGAATGGTACGATCACTGGCTGAAGGGGCTGGACAATTCCCTGGGCAAGTCCGCCCCGTTTGCGACCCCGGTCCGGATTTTCGTCATGGGAACCGGTGACGGCCGGAAGACGCCGAACGGGCGGTTGAATCATGGCGGATACTGGCGCGACGAACTTGAATGGCCGCTGGCGCGAACGCGGTATACAAATTATTACTTTCGTCCTGACGGGACCTTGGCCGTTTCACCCGCATCCGATTCCGCCTCATCAACGAGCTACGGATTCGATCCATTGAATCCGGTGCCAACCGTCGGCGGCAATATCTCCTCTGCCTCGGGGATCATGCTGCAGGGAGCCTGGAATCAACGAGGTGGCGAGCATATCTGGAACGGCACGGATCCCATCCCGCTCTCGGCGCGGCGCGACGTCCTGGTGTTCCAAACCGAGCCACTCGTCGACGATGTCGAGGTGACCGGCGAGATCGAGGTGAAGCTCTGGGCCTCATCGACCGCCGTAGATACCGACTTTACGGCGAAGTTGATCGACGTTTATCCTCCCAGCCCCGATTTTCCCGGTGGTTTCGACCTGAACCTTGAAGACGGTATCGTGCGAGCGCGCTTCCGGCAGTCACTCGAGCACGAGGTGCTGATGCAGCCTGGGACCACATACCCTTTCACGATCAAGCTCTACCCCACGTCGAACGTCTTTAAGAAGGGGCATCGAATTCGGGTCGACATATCCAGCAGTAACTTTCCGCGTTTTGATGTCAACCCGAACACGGGTGAGCCTCTCGGCGAGCACCGCCGCATGGTCGTGGCGACGAACACCTTGATACACGATCGCGGTCACCCCTCGCATATCGTGTTGCCGATCATCCCGGCGCCGTGAAGCATTTTTGTCCCGGTAGGGACGCCCGACAAAAGCCCACCGATTTATCGGTGGGTTGGAGCACCGCAAATACCCTTTAAGTCCCGCAAGGGACGAAACAAATCCGTCGGCAGAAATACTCGGTGTCGAATTGATCTCCGTAAATCTTGCGTCCCTGACGGGACTACATATGGCCTTGGCCTCTCTTACCCACCGATAAATCGGTCCGGCGCGCCGGGATTTGATACCGTCCCTCCCGGGACTTCCCGTATTTTCCTGACGAAAAATCCTTCACGCCGTTGCGATCATCCCGGCCAAAATGCCTTCGACAAGGGGATGCGGTAGCTAAGAAACGGAACCAGCGATTCCAGACCCGCGCGATCGTGCGCGGCGACCGCAGTTTTATTGAAGAATCCCAAATTCTTTCTGAATTGGGCTTGATATCTCTTGATATCTACAGCACATATCGTTACAAAATCGAATGCTGTATACAGTGCTTTGTAATGTATATACAGGAACTATGCGCGCATTCCACTCAAGGAGTGGTTGCACACCGGGCTGAATGCGTATAGTTCTGTAATCGTATATACAACAATATTGAGCGCACTCCACTCAAAGAGTGGTTGCATACACAGGTGGTATGCTTATCTGGCGGACTTTCTTCCGCCCTTCATGACATCGTTTCATTACGTTTATTGCCATGTTGTCTTGACTTCAATTCAACCAGCAGAGCAGTGCTGCGCGTTGAACGAAACCGAGCAACATGAATGTCAACACGACCCAGGCTAAATCATTCTGGGTGAACGGCGATTGAAGTAATCGCTTTCGTGTTGTGTCGGGCCGTTTGCTTTTTTATGGAAGGACTAGTATGTATCTGCCGAAAAAGAAACTGGGATTCACGCTGATTGAGTTGCTCGTGGTCATTGCGATCATCGCAGTGCTGATTGCACTGTTATTGCCTGCGGTTCAGCAAGCGCGTGAAGCTGCACGGCGAACCCAGTGCAAGAACAATTTAAAGCAGCTCGGCTTGGCAATCTTGAATTACGAGAGCACGTATACCGTACTCCCCGCATCGAAAATTATCAGCATGAACTCGGTCGGCGTCGTGTCGGGCACGCCTGTTTGGGGAAGCGTCGCTGTCATCGTCCCGTGGTCGATGTCGATTCTTCCCAATCTCGATCAGGGAAATCTGTTCAATTCATTGAATTTCAATATTCCAATGAACCAAGGTACCAACGCACAAGCGATCATGACAAATCTTCCGGTCTACCGTTGCCCGTCTTCGCCTGGTTCGGATGTCGTGTCGTATGGGGGGCCGCCCGGCACCAAGAATATTCCGAGTGCCGGTTATTTTCAGAAGCACGCAGTGGCCGATTACTATGCTGTCGGACAAATTGACAGCGGTCTTGACAGTAAGGCCGTGGACATTGGATTGGACCAAGTAGCTGTCGGTGGTGGGAGCACTCACGACGGGCTGATTATCAACACTTGTTACGGAAATACAGATGGGATCATAAACACCAACACGGCGGCTTTGTTGGCAAAATCTCTACCCCCTTACGGTCTCAACGATTGCGCGGATGGCCTGTCCAATACGATCATGGCGGGAGAAGTGTGCGGGTCGAATCAGCTCTGGCGAAACGGGGCACAGGTTCAAGCGCAATTTCTAAATGCGGCGGCGGCGACCTCCAATCCCCCGACCGCCCTGCCGTCATTCTTATGTGGAAGTTATGCACCGGCTGGTACACCCGGTGGTTGTCTTCAGGGTCATGATGACAACTCTAACCCCAGCCAACCCGGGTATATGGCTAATAATTTTATGTATGGCGCCGGTTGGGCGAATCCATTGCAAGGGGGTATGAATTTTAACATGAGCCTAAACGGGATCAGGGCGGGCGGGCCTCCATTTGATCCGATGAATACCATGAACTACGTACAAACGAACTTTTACTCTTTCCATACTGGGGGAGCTAACACAGTCTTTGGGGATGGTTCGGTACATTTTTTGAATGCAAACATGAACGCAGGCACGCTCGGGGCACTGATCACGCTCGCGGGAGCTGAAGTGGTCGGAGCGTATTAGGGTCAGTGGTTGTTCTCGTTCCGCATGCGTCAGAATTGCCGAATGCGGACTTTGTGCCATAGTTGGAAAAATCCCGATGGACGTTTCTGCCTGTGCCATTCGGCGCAGTCCGATCAACCGTCCTCGGGATTTATCAAGTTTTCCTCTTTCCACTTTGCGAAATCCAAGAACTCCTGAGAAAGCCGGTCGCGAGCGGCCTGACGGACAAAAGGCTTGATGTGAACGCAGAAGCCATCATCGGCGACTTTAAAATTGTTTCTCATTGAGACGCGGAGGGAGTAAACTTCAATGTTGATAAGAGTGCACTTTTTGTTGGCATTAGGCTGTATCAGCGTGCTCTTGGCGTCGTGCAGCCGGACGCCGGTCGGGAAAAAATACAAGGAACTTCCCACTGTTCCAGTACACGGAAAACTCCTCGTGGACGGCAAACCCATTCCCGGTTGGCAGGTCTATGCAATTCCGTTAAATCTCCCTCCCCTTGCCGAGCGAAGCGATGTCAGTCTGGGCGTGCGGACGGGGCCCACGGATGCGTCTGGCGAGTTTTGGCTGACGTCCTACAAATGGAAGGACGGCCTACCCCCGGGTGAATATGCCCTGACGTTCAACCGCAAGGAGTTGACGTCAGCCAGTGACCCGGTCAACGAGCGTTACAATACCGCAGAAAAGTCCCCCAAGAGAATTACCGTCGAAGCCGGGAAGCCACTGGATGTCGGTCTGATTGAGATTACGACGGAATAGTCGCTGGTCTCGGTCTCACGTGATGTTCGGGATCAATCGTTATGGATTTAGCTGTCTGGGATTCGAAGAATGCCCGGTCACACGACGGGAATGCGAGCGCACCATTGCGTGGGCTGCGCGTGCTCGATCTGACGCGGGTGCTGGCCGGACCGTTTTGCACGATGATTCTGGCCGATCTGGGGGCGGATGTCGTCAAAATTGAGCAGCCTGAAACGGGCGATGACGCGCGCCATTTTGGTCCGTTTCTTGCAGGAGGTCTCAGTTCGTACTTTGCCAGCGTCAACCGGGGCAAGCGGAGTGTCGCGCTGGACCTGAATCGTCAGGAGGATGCGGCGGTCTTCACGCGACTCGTCGAGCGTGCCGACGTGCTGGTCGAGAATTTTCGACCGGGCACGATGGATCGCTATGGGTTCTCGCCCGAACGTTTGAAACAGATCAATCCGCGATTAGTTTCCGCATCAGTCTCGGGTTTTGGACGGACGAGTGCGCATGGTCAGCGGCCCGCCTACGACATCATCATTCAAGCGCTCAGCGGTCTGATGAGTATTACCGGAGTGGATGCGGATCATCCCGTTCGCGTCGGAACCTCGATCAGCGATATCCTGAGCGGGTTGTTCACGGCGATCGGCATTCTAGCGTCATTGCGAAACCGGGAAACGACGGGACAGGGAGCCGATCTCGATCTGGCGATGCTCGACTGCACGGTCGCGGCCATGGAAAACGCACTCAGCCGTTTTGAAGTGACGGGCAAAGTGCCGGAACCACTGGGTACTCGGCATCCTTCAATAACACCCTTTCAGGCCTTCGAAACGGCGGATCGACCGATCGTCATTGCTGCGGGAAACGATGGATTATGGGGCAAACTTTGTCACATGATCGGGTGCCCGGAACTGACCAGCGACGAGCGGTTCTTGACGAATCTGGCACGGACGACAAATGTGCATGCCATGGAACTGGCTTTGAACGAACGATTGCGTCTGCAATCAGCGGCTCATTGGTTATCGTGCTTTGATTCGGCCGGGATCCCTGCGGCTCTGATCCGCACTGTGGCCGATGTTGCCGCCGATTCACATCTGGCGGAGCGCGGGATGTTGCACACGATGGTGTCCGATTCAGAGAAAACTTTCATGACGGCGGGTTCGCCTTTTCGGATCGACGGCATGACGCCGCAATTGTCGACTCATGCTCCCGCATTGGGCGAACATCGGGCGCAAGTGCTCGAGGATTGGCTGGGACTGCAATGAACTTCTACCAACAAGTCGAGACCAGGGTTGATTCGCGAATATTCTCTTTTCAATGCATAATGCAACATCCAGGTTTGGCCGTTCGAACCGGTTTACCGGCTGCAGGATCAGTGTTTGAACAATGAAAGCTGCAATGAATTCACTTTTGTCGCGACATGGTCGAGTCACGTTCTTTCTGCTGCTCGTTTCGGGACTGTGCAGCAATCCCGCGAATTCGTTCGCGGCGGAAGGGCCAAAGTTTGATGTTGCCGTCGAACTGGATATCTGGGTCAGCATGCGCGACGGCGTACGTCTCGCGACGGATATCTACCGACCAGCGGTCAACGGAGTCGCGATCCAGGAAAAAGTTCCTGTGATCCTGCAACGAACTCCCTACGACAAGCGTGGCAAGAGCGATATTGCGATCGGGAATTACTTTGCATCTCACGGTTATGCCGTCGTGATTCAGGATACGCGCGGACGATTTCAGTCCGAGGGCGTGTGGCACATGCTGACCGATGACGGAAACGACGGAATGGATGTTTGCGAGTGGATCGGCAAACAGCCCTGGTCGAACAACCGCATCGGCATGATCGGCACTTCGTACGTGGGAGGAACTCAACATGCAGTTGCGCTGCTCAAGGCTCCGAATCTGGTCACCGTCATCCCCGTCGACGCGATGTCGAACATGGGTTATCAGAGCATGCGGAATGCGGGCGCGTTCGAACTCCGTTTCTGGAACTGGATTTTCACTCGCGCCGCTGAAGGAAGCCGGCAAGTCCGCGACCCGAAGATGAAAGAAGTGCTCGAACAGATGGCCGCCGATCGCCGTTACTATCTGCTGAACCTGCCGACGCGAAAAGGCACGACGCCGCTGAGATTCGCACCGGAATACGAGGAATGGCTGGTCGAAGCGATGAAACATGGCGGCAACGACGCCTTCTGGGCTCAGAATAATATCGTCGATAATCCCGAACGTTATAAAGACATGCCCGTCTTTCTGGTCGGCGGATGGTACGACTCGTGGGGAGGTAACACGTCGACAAATTTCAAGGCGCTTTCGAAGACCATCAAGGGACCGGTCTATTTGACGATGGGTCCGTGGATTCACGGCAAGCAGGGATCGTCATCGCATGGGCAAGTCAGTTTCGGTGACGATGCGGCAATTGCTGACCCGCCGGCGTGGCGGCTGGAATGGTATGACCGCTGGCTGAAGCAACTAGACAATTCCGTTGGCAAGTCAGGGCCGTTTGCCACGCCGGTTCGAGTTTTCGTCATGGGCACCGGAGACGGGCGAAAAACAGAGACCGGGCTGCTTTATCATGGTGGATTCTGGCGCGACGAACAGGAATGGCCGCTCGCCCGCACTCAGTACACGAACTTCTTCCTGCAACCGGACGGCGGACTTTCGCGAACCGCGGTGGCGGCAAACACGGCATCGACAAGTTTCACGTTTGATCCCAGCAACCCTGTGCCGACGATCGGCGGAAATCTTTCGTCTGCCGAGGGAATCATGTTGCAGGGGGCCTGGGATCAGCGCGGGGGAGATCAGGTTTGGAACGCGCAAGAGCCGATTCCGCTGTCTGCGCGTCGGGATGTGCTGGTCTTCCAAACCGAGCCGCTTGCTGAGCAGATCGAGGTGACGGGTGAGATTGAAGTCAAACTGTGGGTCTCGTCGAGTGCCGTCGATACCGATTTCACCGCCAAGCTGATCGACGTCTATCCTTCATCGCCCGATTTTCCTGGCGGTTTTGACCTGAATCTGGAAGACGGAATTGTCCGGGCACGGTACCGTAATTCGCTGAAACAAGAGACATTCATGACACCCGGCGAATCGTATCCGGTGACGATCAAGCTGTATCCAACTTCGAACGTCTTTAAAAAGGGGCATCGCATTCGAGTTGACATTTCGAGCAGCAATTTTCCTCGGTTTGACGTGAATCCAAATTCAGGCGAGCCGTTAGGCGACCATCGTCGCCTGGTGGTGGCGACCAATACGATCTATCACGATCGCGCACGTGCGTCGCAGATCGTATTACCGGTGATCCCGGCGAAGAATAAATCGCAGTAAACGATTCAGATTGGCGAAGGAGGATGTGAATCGTCTGATTCTTTCTTGATTTGTTCTCTCTTGATTTGATTTGTTTTCAATTCTCGTTCCCAAGCGGAGCTTGGGAACGAGATACAATCAGGGGATTCACATCCTCCGCTCACCAGGCCGTTTCGTTGCTGGCGATTCTTTGGATACTCGTGATTCTCGGCTGCGGACAGCCGGCAGGTGATCCTGACGAATCCGCGGCGATCGTGGTCATTCAAAAGCTGAAAGGCAAAGTCGAATTTGACTCGCCCGGTAAAGACCAACGAGTCGTTAAGGTGTACCTGCACAATACGAGCGTCCAGGATGCAGATCTCGCGGTGCTCGAAAAATTTCCGAAACTGAGGAACCTGTTTCTGGGTAAGACACAAATAGGCGATGCGGGTCTCGAACATCTTCAAAAGTGTGGGGAGCTGCAGACGTTGAGTCTGAATTCGACCCGCGTCACCGATACGGGTTTAACGTCCTTGTCCGCTTTGACGAAACTGAAAACGCTGAATTTGCAGGAAACACCAGTCACCGCCGAAGGAGCGGCAGAATTGCGAAAAACACTTACGGGAGTGACGATCGCCCGTTGATGCTGTGTGTTTCCGTTGTCGAATTGATAGAATCCGTTCGTAGCGGTCGGGCCGGCCAGAATTCAGCACGCGCATGAGTGCGCCATAGAGCCGAACAAATGCTCCAACATCCCCGAAGGAGTCGCGATGCCAATCCCCGCCCGCCACAGATCCCCTCGCCGGTCTGCTGCGTTTACTCTGGTTGAATTACTGGTCGTCATCGCGATTATTGCGATTCTGATTTCGATCTTGATGCCGGCTGTGCAGCAGGCTCGCGAAGCGGCAAGACGAGCGTCGTGCCGGAATAATCTGAAGCAAATTGGCCTGGCACTCCACAATTATGTCAGTTCGGCAATCACTTTTCCGCCGGGCAGTACCAGCCAGATCGATTATGGAGTCTGGAATTCGAACCCCAGCCAATACCATTTGCAGAGTTGGGCCAGTTTAATTCTGCCCTATCTCGATCAAACGAATCTTTATAACCAGGTGAACTACAACGTTTCCGCACTCGATCCGTTGAATGTGGGACCCGCATCACAAATCATCGCGTCCTACCGCTGTCCATCCTATATTGGCAACGATTATTCACAGGAACCGCTGTACGTGGCCCTGTCACCGAAATACGCCATCCGGAATTATGTGGCGATTGGAGCGACGACGGTTGGGAATCTGTGGAAAAGTCCCGATGGTGTCATCTATTCCTTCTCGACCACTCGGATGGCCGACATCACGGAT
>Ga0206876_1270_pt1 | contig 11193 bp, 10 predicted proteins | sample Alteio_BWOrgCont_10_FD_152619 | JGI IMG/M metagenome (GOLD analysis project Ga0206876, IMG submission 152619) | Enriched cells from forest soil in Barre Woods Harvard Forest LTER site, Petersham, Massachusetts, United States -... | ecosystem: Environmental > Terrestrial > Soil > Temperate forest >...
ACCGTGCAATTCCCGTTGTTGTTGTCGCAGACCGTGCAGTAAAGCAGATGGTCCTTCAGCATCCGGTCGAGCGCCTCCCGCTGCGCCGCGTCCGCCCGCGCCGATTTCGTCTCGACCCTCATCCCCTCTACCACCGCCGTCGCGCAGGCCCGCGCCAGTTGCCCGTTCACCTCCACCATGCAGGTGTCGCACGTCTTCAACTCGCCCAGTTGGGGATGATAACAAACATGCGGCACCTCGGTTCCCTGCCGCAAAAGAAGATCAATCAGCCGTTCCTCCGCCGTCGCCTCCACGGCCCGGCCATCCAGCGTCAATTTGATCGTCATAATATTTCCCGTGACCCAACGACACTTTAAATTTGACCCAAGAAACCCCCATGGCAAGTCACGATTCCGTTTTTAAACGCCGTCCTCAAAGCAGGCCCCCTCGTTCCCAAATTTCATTTGGGAACGCCACTGCCCCCCGTTGCGTTCGTTGCGTCGTTGCGTGAAACCTCCCTCCCCTATTCCACCGTAAACATAAACGTCCCCGACGTCTTATGCCCGCACACCGCCAGCGCCTTCCACGCCACCGTGTACGTCGCCGCCCCCAGCTTCGGCACCGACACCGTCATCGTCGCCTCGCTGATCACCACGTCCCTTTTGTCCACCTCATTCCCCTTCGCGTCAAAGACCTGCAACGTCGTATAAGTCTTCTTCCGCAAAGCCATCGTCATCCAAACTTCCACCTGCGTCGGGGCCACCACCGTGCTACCCACCTTCGGCTCCGCGTGGTCAAGAAATGCATGGGCCTCCGCCAGCGAAATCGAAGCCAGCGTTAAAATAAAAATAAGCAATGTTCGTATGATATTCATTTGTCGTCGTCCTCGTGGTTAAAGAAAATCGGATGCCCAAACACCTTCGGAAAAAGATCGTCGATAAAAAACTGCACCTGAAAGATCGCGCCAATATTCGGCCCCGTGGACCCGTTGACCGGAATCTGCGCCTCCGCGCCGATCTGGCAGTATTTGCTCTCCCACAGCACGCCCGGATTAATCGTCCCCGTCGTGAAACCGCTCCCGCGATTCACCGGCGTCTCCATCGAAAACTCCACCAGCGGGATGAAGTCCTTGAGAGGTCGCAACCACTCGACCTCCTCCACATGCTGCTGCAGATAAGGCAGGCTGTACTCCAACGCGAAGGCCCATTGCAATACATCCGGATTCAGCGAACCGTCCGCATTTCCCGCCTCGCCCGGGATCGCATAGCCCAGCGTTCCCGTCACCGCAAACGGCTTCAGATATTTCAGGGCGTTCGGCAAGTCGCCCATGCCCTTCCCATAATAGAGCGTCGGCGTATACGTGCTATACGAGTCCGCCCCAATCTGTTTGCTTCCGCTTCCGCCCAAGTCGACCTCCCCGCCGACCGACAAGATAAACTCGTGCGGCGCGTTCTCGAAGACCTGGTATTTCGCGCTCAGCGACAGGTTATCGAAACCATTCGTTCCTGTTTGGCCCTGAGGTTTCAGGAAAATCTCCGTCTCCGTCACCCCCAACGCGAACTTCGGAAAGATCTCCTTGTCGAATTCGCTCGAGATATCGATCTCCCGCGTCTTCGGCGTCACCCCATCGGCGCTCGCCGGATTGTTGAAGAACGAAATCGTCGGCAACGACAACTCGTCCGTGGCAAACGGATCGTCCGTCGCGACCGTCGGTGGGAAGAACCGGTCTCCCTCAAATCCGTGGGCCTCAAGTTTTGTCGTGCAACTGTTCCAAGCGGCAACAGCCATCAGGGTCGCCACCGCGATTTTCCGAAACTGAATAGAAAGCATAAGTCATCCTCGTAAGTGTTGGTGGGTAGAGGACGTGACCGGATATCCCGGCACACCTCCGCCACCAATTGATTAATGAAGTCCGCAGGACGCGGACGCGCTAAAGCCAGACGTGCTTAAGCGAAACGAGGAGGTGGAACCGGCGGCACTTCAGAACGCGTCTGAAGAAAAGACTCCCATCGGACAAAATCCTGCGCCGAAACATTCACTAAACGCGCCCCAACAAAGAAAACTGGCGAGGACAACTTCTTCTCATGCTGAAAAAGCGTCGCGACCTTCGCATTCTCCGACTGCTTCTTCTCCGCGATGATTTTACACAACTCGCAAGGGTACTGCCCGCTAAACGTCATCTCGATTGCCTGCGTCATCGGCACCATTTCCGAATATTCGCGAATCATGTTCGCCCACGCCACGCCTTGCAGCACCGGCCACTGCCCTCCGCACGAAAAAGTAAACGCGACCAAAACCACCAGGAGGGTCATGCGTCGCATGCGCCACAAATACGACGCTTTGTGCCGGCCTGCAAGTATTTCCCCGCCCAAGCCAGCAACTAGAAGCACTGTTATAAGCCATCAGACCTATTTTCTAAAACAAACCGGATTGCATCTCCGTCGCAATTGCCATACTTTCATCCCATGCATACACCCCGCCTCCTCGGCCTACTCCTTTTTGTCCTCACCGGATTCTTTTTCAGCATCGCACCCGTCATCGGCGATGAAACCACCGCCCCGCCTGCCTCGCTGGACGCAATCCACAAACTCCTGCAACAGGCTGGCGGTTACCAAGCCGACGCTCCTCCGCCTCCCGCCAAGCAAACCGAGCTGCTCAACCAAGCCAACAAAATGATTTCCGACCTTGAACACGCTCCCCAGACCGCTCCCCCTCCCAGAGGCTATTTCCGCCAATTAAGAGACGCGACCCGCTCGATCAATGCCGCCCTTCAGGAGATCGGCACCGGCGACACTGCCCATAAAGCGAAGGGCGATATCTTCGACGCCGACGACATCGTCAAGTCCCTCATGTAACGCCTGTTCCGCCTCGATCCCGGTTACTTTCAGGCTTTACCGCAAATCGAAAATCCCGGAGGGATATCTGAAAATAGCCCGGCGATTCATCGTCGGGTATAGCATCGCAAAACGGCACATTCCGTCGGGCACTTTACCGCCTTCTCCTGCCGCGTCACCGCATTTCGCACGGAATATTTAACCCATTCATGGCCTTTCAAGGCGCAAACTCCTCCTCTACCTCCTCCCTCGACATCAGCTTGTCACACTTTTTTCCTTGCCCACCCCTTTATCCCCAAGCCTACGCTAGTCCGTCTCGTCAATGCGTCTTCGGCGGGATCGTCTGTCCTATCAGATGGGTGGTCATCCCACCTCCAACCAACCCCCTCGTTTGATCCGGTCACAAACTGGCTCAGAACGTGCTAAAACACCGCTGCCTAACCGAATTTATGCCCTCCAACAACCACCCCGCCCCTCGTAGAAAGCCACCCCGCGTCGGCCCCGCCACTTCGCCGAAAATCGGGTCCTCCGCCTCCTCGCCCGCGCCCGTTGTTTCAGCACCCCAACCGACTCCTCTCAAGCCCGCGCCCAAAGATCTCCCCGCCTACGAATTCCTCGGCTATCTTCCCGAATCGTATGGCTCCAAGAAACTCTTCCTCGTCGCTCGCGATCCCCACATCCTCTTCGCCTACTGGGATTTAAACGCCATCCAGTACCAGGAAGCCGCCCGCGCCGCGCACGACGGCAAAATCTTTCTCGAGGTCTATGTCCCCAACGAAGGTCGCGTCCAGCAAATCCACATCTGGGACAGCCACAAGAACTGGTACCTCCAGGTCAACCGCCCCGACACCAACTTCATCGCCCAACTCGGCTATTATCGCCACGACGGCGGCTTTGAAGTCATCGCCCGCTCTGGAGAAATCCGCACCCCGCGCGACACCCTCTCGCCCAACACCGACGCCCGGTTCGTCACCATCCCCTTCCACATCCCCTTCCGTGAACTCTTCGACCTCATCGCCTCGCAGGTGCAGCCTGGCGAAGAACTCGCCGAGACCCTCGCCCGCCTCCAGAAGAGCAACTTCGAGCTCCCCTTCCAGGCACGCGTCCCCCGCGACCTCACCGCGAAGGAAAGCGACGAACTCCTCGAGTATCTCGGCGACGAGGAAATCCGCCGCCGCATGGTCGGCTCCTTCGAGATCACCGAAATCCTCAAGAAACGCTTCGAGACCATGGTCTCCTCCGGCCAGTGGACCTCCAGCGCCGGCGCGTGGGTCACCAGCCTCAGCAGCCCCTTCGGTGCCTCCTTCGGCAAGGAACGCGGCTTCCACATGCACGTCAACGCCGAGCTTATTATCTACGGCGGCACTAGCCCCGATGCCAAGCTCCGCATCGACGGCCAGGACATCTCCCTCACCAAGGACGGCACCTTTTCCTACCATTTTGTCTTCCCGGACGGCAACTTCCACATCCCCGTGGAAGCCACCTCCGCCGACGGCGTGGAAACGCGCAGCGCGTTGCTCTCCTTCCTCCGCATGACCGATACCGAAGGCGACGTCCGCAAGACCGGCCAGCCCAAGATGGACGAGCCCCTCGGCCGCAAATAAACCGCGACAAGGTAGCCGTCGCGGGCCCTCGCGACAGTGCAGTTTCTTTCCCCTCCTCGTGTCCAAACTCCATTTGGGCACGCCACCTGTCCGCGCAACTCCATTGCCCTCTGCCTTCCCACTCCCCCGTTGCGCCCGTCGCGTCGTTGCGCGAAACCTCCTCTCCCTTCATCCGCCTTCACGTTCCTCATGTCCAATTTCCCCGCCCCCTTAATTTGGTAATTTAGTTAATTTGGGAATTTGGTCATGCTTCCCTCCCAGACATGCAAGAAACCGACCTCTACCAACTGCTCAAGGACCTCTATCGGGACCAGTTGGCCTTGAAGTACGATGAATATCTTCACATCCAATCGAGAAGCGAGGGAGGCCTCCGCCGCCGCATCGACGCTTTCCTCAAGTACAAGCCTTACCTCAAACCCGGCCGCATTTTAGACTGGGGCTGCAAACATTCCGTCGACGGCTGCTTCATCCGGCACACCCTCGGCAAGGACGTCACCCTTCTCGGCTGCGACACCTGCGAGGGGGATTACGAGGTCTTCCACCGCTACGCCAACCTCGAGTACACCCAGCTCAAACATCCCTATCAACTGCCTTACGCCGATAACGAGTTCGACGCCGTCATCTGCAGCGGCGTGCTGGAACATGTGCCCAACGACTCGGAATCGCTCAAGGAAATTTACCGCATCCTCAAACCTCGCGGTCGTTTGTTCATCACCTTTTTGCCCAATCAATATTCCTATACCGAGAACATCCTCGAATGGTGGGGCGGCTGCTCCTACCACCAACGCCGCTACGTCCTCGCCCAGGCCAAACGCAAGTTCCTCGATCACGGCTTCGTCACCCGCTTCAGCACCTATCACCAGATCATCCCCTCCTTTTCCGGTGAGGAGAGCACCAAGTTCGCCCGGATTCCCTTTCTCCTCGCGCTGATCCGGTTTCTTTTTACCTTCAATAATGTGCTCGAGCGCATCTGGGTCCTTCGCCTTTTCTCGTCCAATCTGATCTTCGTGCTCTCCAAAGCCGAGTCCGTCTGAGAAAAAACGAAACCGGCGCCCATGAAAATGTCGGTTCACCCCAGACTTCTTGTCCTTCTCTTCGCCGTCTTCTGGTTGAGCAGTCCAGCCCTTCATGCCCAAAAGTCGCCTCTGCCCGATCCCTCCGATCCGCTTGCTGGCATGGGCGTGAACATCCACTTCACCGATGCCCAGCCCGGCGAATGGGAAATGCTGACCAAGGCGGGTTTTCGCTGGGTCCGCATGGATGTCATGTGGAACAACACAGAGAAAACGCCGGGCGTCTACGACTTCTCCGCCTACGACCGTTTCTTCGCCAGCCTCGACCACTATCATCTCCGGACCTTGATGATCCTCTGCTATGGCAACGTTCACTACGACCAGGGCATGGCGCCCCACACCGATGAAAGCCGCGCCGCTTTTGCGCGCTGGGCCGTCGCCGCCGTCACCCATTTCAAGGGCCGGAGCGCCCTCTGGGAAATCTGGAACGAACCCAACGGCGACTGGTTCTGGCCGCCCAAACAAAATCCCGATGACTACGCCAAGCTCGCCCTCACCGTCAGCAAGGCCATCAAGCAGGCCGCTCCGGATGAACTCATCGTCGGCCCGGCCCTCAGCGGCACCCAGCTCTATTTCGTCGACTACCTCGGTCGCGAAGGCGTCCTCGCCAACTGGGCCGCGCTCACCATTCATCCCTATCTTCACGACAGCCCGGAAAGTTACGGCCCCACCTATGCCCAAGCCCGCGACCTCCTCAAAAAATACGCCCCGCCGGGACAGCGCATCGACCTCATCTGCGGTGAATCCGGCTATTCCTCCACCTGGCCCGGCATGGATGAGACCCTCCAGGCCCAATATCTCGCCCGGCTCTATTTGTTCGACGTCCTCTCCAGCGTCCCCCTCACGATTTGGTACGACTGGCACGAGGACGGCACCGACCCCAACAACCAGGAAGACCACTACGGCCTCGTCCACTACGACTATCACGCCGGGGCCGACAACATCTACGACCCCAAGCCTGCCTACAACGCTGCGCTCACCTACTCCCGCGCGCTCACCGGTTACCGCTTCCAGCAACGGCTCAAGACCGCCTCGGACAACGACTACGTCCTCGCCTTCACCAAAGGCGACACGCAATGCCTCGCCGCCTGGACCGCTTCCGCCACCCCGCACCAAGTAAAAATCTCCGCCCCCGACGGCATCTACCTCGCCACCAGCTACGACGGCAAAAAGCAAAGCGAAGTCGCCTCCACCAACGGCATCCTCATCCTCCCCCTCGACGGCGGTCCCCAATACCTCAAGCGCCAGTAAATCTCCGTGGTAGCCGACGTACCGCGTGCCGCGCCGGGAACACAAGCAGGTTGCCGGGCGAGGGGGGAGGGGGGTATGGAATGTTCCGTTATGAGGTGTTATGAAGTGGTATGGCGAGGAGCGTGTGCTTTGAGCGGGGAGGAGGAGATCAGGTGGAATGGGAGGTGGGGTAGGCATAAATAGTTCAGGTTCTTTGATGTCGTCGGGGGGACCCGGCGACGGAATAGAACGAACCGGAAAGCGATTAACTTTTGCATGGGCGGCATGGACTGCTGCAACCGCAGCACCGACCGGACGGCTTCAACTGTCTCAGGATTTTCTGAGGCAGGAGGCTGTCCTTCTAGAGAGCATCAGCGTAATCCAAAACGTCGGAAAGGCAAATTGAAGTTGAGACGAGCGGTGCGCAGAGAAGGGGACAGGAAGGCAGGTTTCACGCGGAGGCGCGGAGACGCGGAGGGAGGAGGCAAGGGAATCAGGCTTCTTGGTAGCCGTCGCACGCCGGGCGGCGGTGCAGCCCTCCCCTCCAAGGTAGCCGTCGCGGGCCCTCGCGACGGTGCCTTTAATGTACCTGTCCCCGATTTCTCTTCCTAAGGTTACTGATCACGTTTGGAGCTTGGAAGATGGATTGCGCGCTCGGACAAGTAGTTGATAATTCGCGCATTGTGAAGACTGTCAGGCACACGTTGTTTTTTCTCATCTGCGCTGGATTACTTTGCTCACTTGCCGGAAATCCATATTTTATTGGGCCTATCGGATTTGGACTTAATTGGAACGGCGAACTCAGCGTTATTGGATGCGGTTCATTGATACCGATGTGGATTTGGTGCGCGTACTACAGAAAAAGAGAACCCGTCCTTGCCGTCGTGGGGTTGGCCGCAACCGGCTTCGGATTACTACTCACACTGCTCGCCTTATTCTCGCCCATTACCGGGTGATTCAAACTGTACCACTACCGGTGAAGGCGGGGCCTTGACATTCGGTTAGGACTGAATAAAGCTAACGGTGCGTTAAGGACGCATCCGGGCCCGCGGAAAGGACCAAGTCCACCTCAATCAAAATAGTCGCAGCAAACCTTTATTGCTGCCTGATCGTGGGCTACAGGCATCATGCAATGGAGGTTCAATGTCCCAGTCTCTTCCCGCGCAGCCCAGCCTGCGCCAGTTGAAAAATCAGGCCAAGAAATTACTTCTGGACCTGAAAAACGCCCAACCTGACGCTGGCAGACGCTTCACCGAAGCGACGAACCGACCGTCGCCGCAGGCACCCAAGCTCAATGACGCACAACTCGTGCTCGCCCGCGAATACGGGTTCACGAATTGGGCTGAGCTCAAGACGGAGGTCGAACGTCGTGAGAAACAGGCCGAGGGCGTTCTGCTCAATCAATTCCGGGACGCGGTGCGTGGTGGAAATGTCCCGACGGTTGAAGCTTTGCTCAAGAAGCATTCCTTGCTGAGGCGCAAAGTAAACGATCCTCTTTTTGACTTTGGTGGATCGGCCATCCTGAACGCAGTCGGACGCAAAGACCGTTCGATGGTTGATGCCTTGCTCAAGGCAGGCGCCAACCTCAATCAAAAAAGCCGCTGGGAACCCGGCGGTTTTGGTGTCCTGGACCGGGTTGAGAGCGAATTAGGGGAATATTTGATTGCGCGCGGGGCGGAGGTCGACATTCATGCCGCAGCGCATTTGGGCAAAGCGAACCGCATCCGGGAGCTTCTTGCGATTGATCCCGCTTTGGTCAATTCGCGAGGCGGCGACGGTGGAACGCCCCTTCACTTTGCCGTGAACATTGAGGTCGCTGAGGTACTGTTGCGGTTTGGCGCGGATGTGACGATACGCGACAAGGACCATGGTTCGACTCCGGCCATGTGGTTGATAAAAAATAAGCCGGTTCTCTATCGCCTGATCGAGGCCGGATCGCCGATCGACATTTATATGGCGTGCGTCCATGGCGACAGGGCGTTGGCTGAGCGGGCGCTGCGCGAAGATCCGGAATGCCTGGGCGCTTTCGTTTCGCATCGTGGCGGACAGGGAAAGTTTGCCCCCGACACAGGCGGGAATATCTACAATTGGGAAGTAGGACATGCCGCCCGGCCGATTCCAGTGGCCGCGAAATTTGGCCATCGTGCGCTGGTCGAGTTTCTCCTGAGCAAAGCAAGTCCCGCTGAGCGCTTGCTTGCGCTGTGCCTGATGGGCGATCAACCGGCGGTCGAGCGGCTTGCTCGCGAGAACCCAAGTCTGGCTGCCAACTTGGCGGAGGATAAAGCGCGCGCCTTGACGGACGCCATCCATTTCCGAAATCGAGAGGCGGCCAGGCTTATGTTGGATGCGGGATTTCCGATTACGGCCAAAGGCATGGACGGCGGGGATTCCATGCATCTGGCGGCATGGCATGGGGACTTGGAGTTTGTACAGCGACTGATCGAGAGGGGAGCTTTTCTTGAGAATCGGGACAATGATTATGCAGGTACACCACTTGAAGCCGCGTGCCACGGAAGCCTTCACTGCTGGGACAAGGAGAAGGGGGATTATCCTGGAGTCGTCGCTGCGCTTATTGGTGCGGGAGCGAAGGTCGAGAAGCAGTCCACGTTGAAGAAATCAGGAGCGACGGAGTGGGCTTCTTTGGAGGTGATGGAGGTTATTCCATGACTGCCGAGGGGAATCTGTTTCACGCAACGACGCTACGGGCGCAACACGCGAGAAAAGGGGACAGGCAAAATTAACGCTCAAAAAATCACACCATAAGCAAGTTCATGCGAACAGCACCAGACAAAACCTTAAGTTGAATCCGTCCCCAATCCACCTACGCTGTTCCCATGAGCGTGAACGATCTTCTCGAAGAAGTCCTTCAATTGCCGCCTGCCTCCCGGGCCAGCTTGGTGGAAAAGATTGTCGAAAGCCTCGCTGCGGACATCGATCCCGCGGTTGAACGCTCCCATCTCGATGCCATCCGCGCCAGACGCCAGGAGCTTGCCTCCGGTCAAGGCTCCCTTGTGCCGGGTGATGAAGTTTTGCAGCGCGCCCGCAATCTGTTGCAGAAATGAACTTCGGCTTTCACGCTGAAGCCGAGCGCCAATCAAATACCCGACCGCAAGCAGCGGGGTATTTGAGGTAGCCCGTGCACTCCGTGCGCGGAACCGTCGCACGGAGTGCGACGGCTACCAACTGCACGCCGCAAGCGGCGGGGAATTTACCCCAACGAGAGTAAATCCGCGTTCCTCGTCGCGTCGTTGCTGGAAACCTCCCCTCCACCGGACTTTTTGATTCCCTTCCGCGCCTCCTCGCGCTTTCCTTGTCCGCCTGACATGTCCTCGACCCATCCTGTAATCGCCATCGACGGCACGGCCGCTTCCGGCAAGAGCACTTTCTCCCGCGAGCTCGCGCGCCGCCTCTCGTTCACCTACGTCAACACCGGCGCCATGTACCGCGGCGTCACCTGGCATTTCCAGAACAAAGGAATCGCGCTCACCGACCCCGCCGCCGTGGAGCGCGAAATCGCCGCCGCCGGAGTCGAGACCTCCCTCCTCAATGGCGAGCTCGCCTTCCGCATTGGCGGCGTCGATCCCCTGCCGCACGTCCGCGAGGCCAAGGTCAACGAAGGCGTCTCCCTCGTCGCGCAAATCGCCGCCGTGAGGAAACTGCTCGTCGCGCAGCAGCAACGTCTCGCCGAGCAGGCCCCGCTCGTCATGGAAGGCCGCGACATCGGCACCGTCGTCTTCCCGCAGACGCCCTACAAATTCTTCCTCGACGCCGACGCCGAGGTCCGCGCCCAGCGCCGCAGCCAGCAGGGCGAGACCGACGCCATCCGCCAGCGCGACGCCCACGATTCGCAGCGCAAGGAATCGCCACTCGCCTGCGCGCCCGACGCCCTGCGCCTCGACTCCGGCCTCGCCACCGTCGACCAACTCGTCGTCCAGGCCCTCGACCATCTCGCCGCGCGCGGCCTGAAAATTACCGTATAGAGCAGCACCTTTTCCTCCGTGGTAGCCGTCGCCCGGCGGTCGACGGCTACCAGATGCAGGCTGTGCACGACGCTTTAATTTGCTCTAATCTTCTCCGCCATGACACCCTCCACCGTCATCCCCCTCTGGATCGGCCTCGCCCCACAAAGCCTCGGCGCCACCGCGAACGACGTCCCCACCCTCACCATTTTCCTCCCCGAAAAATCGACGGGCCCCACGCCCGCCATCGTCATCTGCCCCGGCGGCGCTTACGAATTCCTCGCCGGTGATTACGAAGGCGGCCACAACGCCCGCTGGTTCCGCGACCGCGGCGTCGCCGCTTTCGTCCTGCAATATCGCCTGCCCGTCCACGGCTACCGCCATCCCGTTCCGCTGCTCGATGTCCAGCGCGCGCTCCGCCTCGTCCGCAGCCACGCCGCCGACTGGAATATCGACCCCGCCCACATCGGCATCATGGGCTTCTCTGCCGGGGGACACCTCGCCGCCACGCTCG
>Ga0206876_1271_pt1 | contig 11177 bp, 7 predicted proteins | sample Alteio_BWOrgCont_10_FD_152619 | JGI IMG/M metagenome (GOLD analysis project Ga0206876, IMG submission 152619) | Enriched cells from forest soil in Barre Woods Harvard Forest LTER site, Petersham, Massachusetts, United States -... | ecosystem: Environmental > Terrestrial > Soil > Temperate forest > O...
GGCGTGGCGCTACATCCAGGCGATATGGTTGTTGTTCCGGAGAAGGCCGTTGGGCAAAACCCGAGGTGGAAGACGATTATGCAAGCGGCGACAACGGTTTCGTCGATCGGTACGTCAGCAGCGATCGCGGCCAAGTTCTGACGGAACGAATCGAGATTGTGGACAAACTCAGGGCAAGCGTCACCTGCGCACTCATCATCCTGACCATCATGCCATCTTTGTTGAGCGCTCAAGACGCAGTCGAAGAAAAAGGACAGCTCTTGCAGGGATATAAAGAATCCAGCGATAGCCCTTCCGTCCGAGACCCTGCAGATTTCTCTGAGAGCCGGCTTGGCTTTTCCCTGCTAAAGAATATCGCCTTGGACCAGAAAGCCGTATGGACTAGTCCGGCTCATCTGCATTGGAGTGACGGGACCTGGTTGTTTCCTCTTGCGGGCCTGACGACCTTGTCCGTAGCTACGGATCGCTCATTTGAGCGCGCTCTCTCGAGTGATCCGCAGAAACTCAACCGATATCGGAATCTCTCCAATGGCGGAGTAGCCGCGCTCGTAGGCGTTGGGGCTGGTTTTTACCTGTGGAGCCACATCTCACACGACGATCAGCAGAGAGAAACGGGGATCCTTTCTGCCGAGGCCGTGGTTGACAGTCTGCTCGTAACCCAGGGACTCAAGTATACGTTTGGCAGAGAACGACCCACTCAGGATCAAGGAAGGCTGAACTTCTTTGCGGGAGGGAACTCCTTTCCATCCGATCATGCTGCGGTCGCGTGGTCAGCCGCCAATGTGATCGCTCATGAATATCCGGGCTTTCTGACCAAGACATTGGCCTACGGAATCGCCACGGCCGTGAGTGTCTCCGCGGTAATGGGCAAAGATCATTCGCCATCCGATGTTTTAGTCGGGAGTGCAATTGGGTGGCTGATGGGCCGGCAAATTTATCGTGCGCACCACGATCCTGACCTGGGTGGAACGGTCTTTGGCGCGCTTCCCGGAACGGATGAGGACGACCGAATACGCGATCCCCACAACATGGGTTCGCCATTTGTTCCGCTGGATAGCTGGGTTTATCCCGTCATCGAGAGAATGGCTGCATTAGGTTATATCCAGACGGCAATGATGGGGCTAAAACCCTGGACCCGAATCGAATGCGCACGACTGACGGACGAAGCGGGCGAGAAATTGGAAGCGAGCGAAAGCCCGAACAAATGGGCGAGCCAGTTACAAGCCCGGCTTCGAGAGGAATTTGCCTACGAGACTGGGCTACTCAATGGCGAAAAGAATCTGACAGCTCGCGTTGAGTCGATCTACACCAGGGCTGTATCGATCAGCGGGCCCGCCCTGACTGATAGCTATCACTTCGGGCAGACTATTTCCTACGATTTCGGTCGCCCATTTGAGCGCGGAACGAATGGTCAAGCGGGAGGCTCCTTCAGCGCGGCAGCAGGGCCCCTCACAGTGTATGTCCGGGCGGAGTACCAACACGCACCGTCCGCTCCTGCGTACTCTGACGCGGTACGCGGCGTTATTGCTCAAGCTGACGGCGTATCGCTATCACAAGTGCCGTCAGGTGCTGTGGCCACAATCAATCAGGCGCAGTTGCTAGACGCCTACGCTGCGGTAAACGTGCACAATTTTCAGCTAGCTGTTGGAAGACAAAGTCTCTCGTGGGCTCCGGGACCCGACTCGATGCTGTGGAGTGACAACATCGAGCCGGTGAGCATGGTCCGCCTTGCAAATCCCGAACCATTCTTGCTTCCTGGTTTTCTTCGGCACCTCGGCCCGGTTCGCGTCGACCAATTCTTTGGGCGGCTTGAAGGGCGTCCTTACGTTCCACAACCGTTTGTGTTCGGGCAAAAAATTAACGTGAAACCGTTTGCATTCCTCGAACTGGGATTCGCCCGCAGAGGCATGATTGGCGGCACCGGAGGCGATCCGCTTAATGCGAGCACTTTTCTTCACAGTTTTGTGGGGCTAACAAGCACGCGGACTGATGGTTCAGTGCCGGGCGACAACGAGTCCGAGATGGACTGGACTCTTTATGTCCCTAAGATTCGGAACTACATCGTGCTTTACGGAGACGCATATGCCGAGGACGACATCCTGCCGATTCAGAATCCCGCCAGGAATCCCTGGCACCCTGGCATATACCTAACGCGAATCCCTGGTATACCCAAGCTCGATTTTCATATGCAGGGTGTCTCGACGGAGCAAGCGGGAGGCGCTGTTGCTAACGCCAACCTAGGCAAATTCAACTACTGGAATTCCAGCTATCCCGATGGGAATACGAATGAAGGCAATTTGATCGGCAATACCGTTGGCAGAGAGGGCCGTACGATTCAGCTCTGGCTTACCTATTGGCTTTCGCAGCGAGACACCCTGCAATTCATCTACAGACACAACACAGTGAGCTCCGATTTCATTCCGCAAGGAGGAGCTTGGCAGGATTATGCGGCGCGGAGTGAGATGCATTTCCGGAGTGGCCTCTACGTAAAGGGCGAGTTGCAATACGAATATATCGGGCACTTTCCGGCGCTATTCCCCGGACCAGTTCACAATGTCTCGGCGCAGATAGAGTTTGGATTTGTGCCCAGGTTGAGGAAGCCATGACCCAGGGGCCTTCTTCGAATGGCAGTTCTAGCTCCCCTGAAGTTTTGGCGCCGGAGCCGAATGGCACGGCCCTGCAATTGCCTGCGGCAGAAGATGGCTTTCTCATTGGGCGACTGCGTCTGATATGGAACGAGCGCCGTTTTCTGGCCCGCATCGTGTTTTGCGGAGTTGCCGCCGCGCTGTTAATCGCGCTGGTCATTCGCCCGGAGTATGAATCCACGGCTCGGTTGATGCCGCCTGATTCGGGGGCAGACTCAAATCTGGCGATGCTGTCGGCGGTTGCCGGCCGCGCCGGCGGTCTTATGGGGGGCGTAGCTGGCGACTTGCTTGGCATAAAGAGTTCCGGCGCGCTTTTTATCGGTATCCTGCGAAGCCGCACAGTTGAAGACCGATTAGCTACACGGTTCGATCTGCGCAAAGTGTACGGCGTGGCGCTTATCGGGGATGCTGACAAGCTCCTGGACGATCGCACCGTCATCTCCGAGGATCGCAAGAGCGGCATCCTCACACTTACGGTTACTGACCGAAGTCCGAAACGGGCTGCGGCTCTTGCGGAAGCATACGTTGATGAGCTTAATCGTCTGGTGGTCGAACTTTCGACCTCCTCGGCGCACCGCGAGCGCGTCTTCCTGGAAGAGCGCCTTCAATCTGTAAAGGGAGACCTCGACGATGCTGAAACGCAGCTGGCGCAATTCTCCAGTAAAAACAACACGATTGATATCCAGCAGCAAGAAAAGGCCATGTTGGAAGCGGCTGCGACGCTTGCTGGACAGTTAATTGCCGCCCAATCTGAACTGCAAGGGCTGCGGCAAATTTACACCGATGACAACGCGCGCGTGCGCTCCTTGAATGCACGCGTTGGAGAGCTTCGCAAGGAGCTCGACAAGCTAAGTGGCCAGCCGGGCACTGCTCAGACCGGAAATGCGTGGGGTCCTGCGCTTACAGCTGCTGACCCCAGTTCTGTTTCATCTGCCAACATGCCTTACCCATCCACTCGGAATCTGCCTCTGCTCGGCGTCAAATATGCGGACTACTACCGGCACACCAAAGTCCAGGAAACGGTGTACGAGTTACTGACGGAGCAAAACGAGCTCGCCAAAGTGCGGGAGGCGAAAGAGACGCCGAGCGTAAAGGTGCTCGACCCAGCTCTCGTTCCCGAGCGGAAATCGTTCCCGCCTCGCACACTGATCGTGCTGCTCGGTTTGCTGTTCTCATTGTTAGGGGGCGTCGCCTGGTTGCTGGCACGCGCTCAATGGAACGACATCGACCCGAGTGATCCGCGCAAGGCGCTGGCGCTTGAAGTAGCTGGGAGCATGCGTGGAGAAGTTTTGTGGGTTCTGCCGAATGGTTCGGGCCAGGTGGGATTAAAGGGGATCTGGCATCGATTCGAGCGAAGGCGAGATTCAGCGCAGGATCGATCAGCGGTTTAGCTTGTAACTAACTCTAGGAGAACGAGTTAGGGTAAGAATGGCACTGTAAGAGACGGGGCGAAGCTGTGTCCGGTCCCGTAGGAGAGTTTTTTCAGCAGCAATGTCCACCGCGATAGCCAGCACTTCAATCTGTACGCCACATCTGCCGCATGATTTCAGCGTGCCAGACGCTTACCTCGAGCCACGCTGGTATGCACTATGTACGTTCTCCAATCATGAGAAAGCAGTAGCGGAACAACTGCGCGAGCGTGGCGTCGACCATTTTCTTCCGCTCTACAACAGCCTTCGCCGGTGGAAAGATCGCCGAGTGGAGCTGCGGCTGCCTTTGTTCGCTGGATATGTTTTCGTGCGGATCGCACTGCGAGACCGCCTGCGCGTCCTGGAAATTCCCAGCGCCTCTCGATTAGTAGGGTTTGGCGGCGCACCGGTTGCCCTGCGTGAGCAGGATATAGAGGCGATCCGAAGCAGCCTGATCGCTGAAGTTCGCGCAGAGCCGCATTCGTTTCTAACCATGGGAAAGCGCGTCCGTGTCGTCAGCGGTCCTCTTGAGGGATTGGAAGGAATCGTCGTGCGGAAGAGGAAGCAGCTCCGGTTTGTCATCTCGCTCGGCTTGATTATGCGCTCAGTCTCCGTCGAAATGAATGCCGAGGATCTGCGGCGCATCTAGTAGGGAATTCTAGCTCCGAATCCGAAATGCTCGCTTACATACCCAGCTTGATTTGTCTGCTGCTTAGCATCGCTGTCGTTTGGGTATCGTCCCACATGTTTGGGAACTCGATTTCGCCTTTCTCTATTTTCTATGGAGTCTGGTTCTTCACGCTCGCGCTTCTCTTCCTGCACTGGGTCGACTACGCGCCCGTACGAACCCAAGCTTGGCAGTTAATTTTTCTTAACCTAGCTAGCTTTGGGTTTGGGTGGATTCTTGCCTGTCTATTCCAGCGTCCAGGCACTTACCGGGCGCACGTCGAGTTTGCACTAGCTGGAATCTCCGGCCAGCGGCTTCGAAGAGTCATTTTCTTGAGCTTCACGCTAGGGATGGTCGGGCTAGCCGATTTCCTTCGGCGAATACAAGGATCCCTTGGACTCCTTACCTATTTGGAGGCACCGCACGAAATCCGGGATGCGATGGCAATTGGCGGAGGGCTTGACGAAGGGATCAAGCCGTTCAACTGGCTCAACGTCATGACCGTGGTGCTTTGCGCCTACTACCTCAGCACGGTACGAGGCGAGCGGCGCAGGGCAATATGGATAATGCTGTTCACCAGCATTGTGGCGACTCTCTTCTTGGAGGATAGGACGAGGTTCTTCTTTGCACTGCTTTGGGCCGGGTATGTTCTGGCCCACGTGCGTCGTTGGAATCCACGAAAACTACTGGCGACAGGATCGGTTCTCACGGTCGTGCTAGCACTGCAGTTCTTTCTGGTGGCCGCATGGTTAGGGAAAGTCGCACTGAATAATCCAGTACTGTTGCAATCGGCTACCGTTAGCGAGAATTTGTTTCCACTTCTCAACCCCTATTCGTACCTCACCGGAAGTTATCCGGCGTTGCAGGCTTACCTCGATACGCGGCCGGAAAGCACCGCGGGCGCGATGACTTTTTATCCCGCATACAAGGTGCTGCGCCTGCTCAATCCGACGCTCAAGGTTCCTCAGATCGTGGCCGAACCTGTGGACATCCCTTCCGAGTTCAATGCGTTCACTTGGCTCCATCAGTTCTATACAGATTTTGGGGTTGCCGGGGTCATCCTGGGACCCTTAATAGTCGCCTTTCTCTCTGGGCTGATCTATTTCCACATGCTTCGGAAAAAAAGCTTCTACAGCCTCTACGCGAACGGGCTGATCTCGTTTGGTCTCACGCTAAGCTTCATGGTGAACCATCTTACGCAAGGGCCCGTATGGTATTTCCTCGCCATCGGGATTCCGATTGCAAGCTATATCGGCGAGCCAGCGGCGACGCAAAGCTGATCATGGCTACCTCGCTTGAAGCTCGACAGGTTTGCAGCGACCGACCGGCAGTTCAAGTACTGAATGGTTCGTCGCAGCAGATGCAGAGTACTTTGTTCCGCCAGTCGGCTTCGGTATTCCTGGCGCAGGCTATGCTCCTGCTTTGTGGTGTGCTGAGCAATTTCTTGGTTGCTTACCTGGCTGGTCCCGAGGGAAGGGGCCTGATATATCTACTGCAATTCATCGCAGGGGGAGTCGGTCTTATTCTGCTGAACTTTGGCCTGGGACCGGCCTCGGTCTTCTATTTAGGGCGCGAAGGCAGGCATTCTCTATCCGAAGTGGCAGCCGGACTCCTGTGGGCGAGCCTTCTATTGGGAGTCTTGCCAATGGCCATTCTGGGACCGTTGTGGCCTTGGGCTGCCGCGCTGTTTACCGCCAAGCTGGCCGCGCCCTATCTGTGGATGGCCATGGCGGTCATTCCGGCGATGAACCTAACCTTCAATGTGGGTTTCTTGTGCCTGGCTCGCAAACGGATCGGGGCCTACAACTGGTTGCGTATCAGCCCGTCGGTGGTTTTTTCGGTGAGCCTACTTGTGTTGCTTTTCAGCCGATCCCACAAAGTTTGGCTGGTTGCCCTGGCATGGGCGGCGACGACCGTGATTCCCGGGCTGTTTGCTCTGCATATCGTTCGCAGTGCAGGTGGTATCAGATGGTGGACGGGTGCGGCGAAATTTCTGCGCAGCGCATTTCGCTTTGGGTGGCAATCGCACCTCGGTGCGGTCACGCAGTACCTTCAGCACCGCAGCGATGTTCTCTTGGTTGGCTATTTTCTTCCGCTCAAAGACCTGGGTCTCTACGTATTCGGAGTCGGTCTGGCTGAATTGCTATGGAACGTGCCCCAGGCCGTGGCGACGGTCCTGATGCCGCATCTTGCGGGAAACCCGGAAGAAGAGGCCGGCCGTATCACTCCATTGGTGTGCCGCGCCACTCTCGCTCTCACGGTGCTGCTGTCGGTGGGGCTTGTTGTCGCTAGTACCTGGCTCATTCCCTGGATACTGCCTGCCTTCCGCTCGTCCGTTCGCGTGCTATGGTTATTGATCCCCGGCACGATTACGGGCAGCATTTTTCTAGTCCTCTCCAGTGACTTCAACGGACGCGGCAAGCCGATCGAAACGTTTTATCCTGCCTCAATCGCGCTCGGAATGGGTCTCGCGTGTGGAATTCTGGTAATTCCGCGTTTCGGGATTAACGGCGCCGCCGTGGTTACCACCTCGGGATATGTACTCAATACGTCGCTTTACGTCCGAGCGTATTCGCGGATGACGGCTGTACCCATCGCTAACCTGTTGTTCGTGCAGTCGAGCGACGTCGCGATCGCGAAGCGGCTCTGGCAGGAATGGAAAGCTCGGGCATGGAGTAGGGTGAACCAATGCGCATTCTGAGATTGCTCCTCTGCGGGCCGAGGGGCGCTACCTGTTCCTCTCGTCCGCAAGCCGGGACGATGCCGTAAGTTCGCGCGTAGAACTGAGAAGGTATGGCTGCGCCAACAGAGCAAGTTGATTATTCACCTGAGTATACCGGGGAGCGCATTGTACCGGGTGTCTCGCCTCCGAGATTTCTTCAGGAGCACGCGGCACGCTATGTATTCGCAGGAAGCTTCTGCAGGAATAAGAAGGTCCTAGACGTTGCCTCTGGTCTCGGCTACGGAACGGACTATTTGCGGGCAGTAGGGTCGGTGGTCACTGGTCTCGAAATCGACGCGGAATCGGTGCGTCATTCCAGGATGCAGTACCCTGAATCGGAGTTTGTGTGCGGGAATGCCGAGGAGCTTCCTGTCCATTGGGGGGGCGCCTTCGACGTTGTGGTGTCATTCGAAACGATTGAGCATCTCCCACATCCCGAGAGATTTCTTGACGGCGTATTTCGTTGCCTGCGTCCCGGAGGACTCTTCGTCTGTTCCACGCCGAACAAGGATTTATTTTTCCTGCAAGGTGCCCAACGATTTCATTGTAAAGAGTTCTATTCGAAGGAGTTCGTGCGGTTAGTGGCATCCCGATTCCGCGTCCGCTCGATTTACGGCCAATCATTTCGCCCGCGGTGGCATGTCGTGCCAATGTTCTCGTTCGCTCTTCTCAGGAGGGTGATGAGCATTGCGGGATTCAAATCATTGGGTCTTGGTGCTGCCATGACAAAGGATGGCGGATCTTCGCCCTTCGAAGGGAATACGATCGCTGAGGCTCGAATCCTCTCCCGGTTTGTGCCTGTAGAAGTCTCGGCAGGCAGGATACCTACCTTCGTTGTGGTAGTGGCTGAAAAGAGTCCGAATTGATAGAGCAGGGCTACGAAGCATCGCCAAATATCGTGTAGCTATGCGTATTTTAATTCTTCCTCGCTACTCACCGAGAGGTGCGAGCAGCCGTTACCGCCTTTGGCAATTTGTGCCAGGGTTGCGCAGCCTAGGACACGAAGTAGAAATTAAGCCGCTCGTTGGCGATGGTTACTTGACCGCACTTTACACGACTGCGCGTCGCGGTCGGCGTGGGGTCGCAGCGGGGTATGCGGCGCGATTTCTGTCAACCCTGAGCGCGAGGCGGTACGATGCGGTTTTGTGCGAGCAAGAAGTCTTTCCGTTTCTCCCCGCAGGCGCGGAAGTGCTTGTTTCAAAGCTCAGCCGCCGGTTCATTCTGGACTATGACGACGCAGCCTACTGCAAGTACGACCGCTGGCCCGTGCTGCGGGGCAAGATCGGACACTTGATGAGCGCTGCGGAAACCGTTGTTGTGGGGAATGACCATTTGGCTACTTACGCGCGTCAGTTCACGCCGCATGTATCGGTCATTCCGACAGTTGTGGATCTGGGCAATTACCCGAACCGACAGAATGCCGCCGATTGCCAATGCGTACGCGTGGTATGGATCGGTACACCGTTAACCGCAAGTTTCCTGCAGCCGCTGATTCCCCAGTTGATCAACTTACAGAAAAAACACCAGCACTTACGTTTTCGCTTCATCGGCGCGGGTAACTTTCCCTGCGACGGCCTGCGAGCAGAAACGCCGCAATGGTCACTGAACACTGAAGCGGAATTGCTTGCCCAGTGTGACATCGGCATCATGCCCCTCTCCGACACCGAGTTCACGCGCGGCAAATGCGGGCTGAAACTAATTCAATACATGGCCTGCGCTCTGCCGGTGGTGGCCTCTCCCGTGGGAGCCAATCGAGAAATTGTTGAAGAAAATCGCAACGGCTTCCTGGCGTCAACCCCTCAGGAATGGTTCGAAAAGCTCGACGCATTGATTGAGAATGCGGAACTGCGAAAACGATACGGAGAGCAGGGCAGAGCAAAAGTGGCCGCGCAGTACACGCTTGAGCAGGGGCTCTCGAAATGGGTCGAGGTCCTCGACAAAGGCGTTTGATTCCCCGGGCACTCTAGCAGTCCTGTGCGTGAGAATCCCCCCAAATCGTGGGGGGTAAGCGTTGTTGCAAGTTGTTGCAATAGGACCCGCGATAAGAAAAATAGTCGGGTCGTCCACCTGTCGGTCTACTGAGAAACGTCGGATATGTTGTTTAACAGCATCCCGTTCCTGTTCGTCTTCCTTCCAGCAGCCTATATGGGCTTCTGGCAGCTCAGGAAAAAGAATCACCGCTTCGCCTGGCTCACGCTGACCAGCTACATCTTCTACGGCATGTGGAATTACAAATTTTGCAGCCTTATGGCGCTTTCGACTCTAGTGAGCTATTGCGCTGGGCTGGGCCTACTACGTTGGCAGGAGCCGCGTGTCAGGAAACTGTGCCTAATCGCGCCGATCATAATCGACCTGCTGCTCTTAGGCTTCTTCAAATATTTCAATTTTATCGGGGAGACGTTAACGCACCTCTCCGGCTGGTTGCACGCACCGATGCATGTGTCCACGCTCGACATCGTGCTGCCGGTGGGAATTTCCTTCTATACCTTTCATACGATCACCTATGTCGTGGATAGCTACCGGCGAGTCATCGTGCCCACGAAGAACATTTTCGAGTTCTCCTGCTACGTGTCATTGTTCTCTCAATTGGTGGCCGGTCCGATTGTTCGCTTCCGGCAAATTGAGGCGGACCTGGACAATCTTGACTGCGCTGATCGCAAGCGCTGGCTCGACCGCGGATGGTCGTTCTTTGCGATTGGCATGATGAAGAAAGTGCTCATCGCCGACACGATCGCCGCCATCATCAACCCGGCTCTGAAGGAGTACGGCCAGCTTTCCACCTTTGTTGCGTGGCTTTGCATCCTGGGCTACGCCTATCAGCTTTATTTCGATTTCTCAGGCTACAGTGATATGGCCGTCGGCCTTGGGTACCTTTTCGGAATCCGCTTACCGCAGAACTTCAATTCGCCTTATAAGGCCGCCAGCATCACCGAGTTGTGGCATCGGTGGCACATCTCCCTGTCCACCTGTTTGCGAGACTACCTATACGTTCCGTTGGGCGGCAATCGCGGCCCAGGGTGGAAGACCTACCGAAACGTCATAATCACGATGGTACTTGGCGGCTTGTGGCACGGCGCCAGTTGGACGTTCGTCTTCTTTGGAGGTTACCACGGCTTGCTTCTCTGCATGCACAAGGCCTGGGGCGAGCACTGGACTCGCCTGCCCGGGATTATTCAGCGTGCCGGTACGTTCTTCTTGTTCCTCTTTGGGCTGATCTTTTTCCGTTCAGACAGCTTCGGAATGGCTTGGATGTTTCTTGTGCGAATGTTTTCCTGGCGTGCGGCCACGACGGCGCTGCCTGGTTACTACGTTCTGTTAGCGGTGCTAGTGCTCGCAGCTGGCATTGCTCACCTCGCGCCCAATACGTTTGAGCTCAAACACGAGTGGCGGCCTTGGACCGTCACAGCTTTTGCGAGCGCCTATCTGGCGTGCCTTTTTGTGATCGCCGGAGGTAATCCGTCGCCGTTCTTGTACTTCCAGTTTTGACAATGGCGGAAACTGACGCAAAAATGACACATCGATGGACGCTAGGTCGCGTACTTCCTTTTCTGATGCTGATGATTGTGGCGATCGATGTTGCACTACGATTTGTGCCACTTGAAAGGCTTGCTTTTCGCCCGAATGAAGCCCTGCGGCGGCTCCATGCGACGCCTGAAGGACCATTCGAACCGAACCGGGAATATCACAACGATCGAACCTATGGTGATCTGGCAGCCTTAGGCAATTTGCCGAAG
>Ga0206876_1272_pt1 | contig 11162 bp, 13 predicted proteins | sample Alteio_BWOrgCont_10_FD_152619 | JGI IMG/M metagenome (GOLD analysis project Ga0206876, IMG submission 152619) | Enriched cells from forest soil in Barre Woods Harvard Forest LTER site, Petersham, Massachusetts, United States -... | ecosystem: Environmental > Terrestrial > Soil > Temperate forest >...
CCCGCGTTGGGTGCCGCTGTCAGTGTCTTCGCTGCCAGTGTCTTACGTTGGAGTCCAAGCCTTCTGAGTCCCGGCGCGCCGGGGTTTAGCTTGTCTTGATTCGTTTTCTCTGGTCAATTTCAAGAAAATGCGGAAGACAAGCGCACATCTATGCCGATTCTTCTTCATCAGATTCGTTTTGCTCTTCTCAAGCGGCAATCAATCACTTAACGACTGCACATGATGCGGTATCGCCGCACTGATTCCAGGGCATGCGCGCCAAGACCATTCCCATGCCGCATGTATCGGTGATCCCGGCGAAGATCAATCCAGAACCGACGAATGCCGGTATGCCATAAAAGATCGGGTGAACGAACCATCCCAGGACCGTGCCAGTCAGCACCAGAAATCCGGCGGCAATTCGCACTTGTCGTTCCAGTGACATGGCTTTCTTTCCGCGCACGACGGGAACCCCCGCGTCTGCGCAGGCGGTCGTACCGCCTTCGATATTCACAACGTTCGTGAAGCCGGCGTTGATGAACTTTTCACACGCCTGCTGGCCCCGCCCGCCCATTTTGCAGACAAAGTACAGCGGTTCATTGGTTGTCCCATTTCGAGCCTGCATGACGGCCTTTGGATCGAGTTGATCCAGGGGAACGTTTTTCGCGATATCAATGTGGATCTCGCGGAATTCGACGGGCGTACGCACATCGATCAATTCCATTTTGCCTCCCTGATTTCGGAGTTCAGCAAATTTCGAAGGGGAAATGGTTGTCACAGTCATTTGATTCTCCTTAATTGATCACCGGCAAAACCCGCGCATTGCCGGCTTCGCAATTTCCTGTTCTATTTTGTTCCGACACCGAAACGGTCTTCGATGCACGACATTATGTTCGACAAGTCAAGTAATGTTTCGCAGACGAGAGGAATTGATTCAAGTCGAATCCGTCAGCAACGACAGAATCCGGGATGAGCAACATTGAGCAAGTTCGATCAACATCTGCTTTTGGCACTGAAAGATTTTGTCACCGAGCACACGGCGCGAGCTTCGCCCGCAACCCAAAGCAAGGAGCAAAAGGTTGTGAAAATCAAGATTTTGAACAGAGCAGGTAACGAAGATAACGAAGGAAGACTTCGCGGGTGTTGATTGAACTGACAACGCTTCGTTCGCTTCAGAAGTACCCCTTCGCGAATAATCCGACTTTCACGCCTCTCTTACCTTCGTTGCCTTCTGTTCCAATCCGGATTTTGATTTTGTCTGGTGTGCCAAATCCTTGCGTCTTGCGCAAATCTTTACCGCCAGTGCTACAGAGATCACCGAGAAAGTCTGAGAAGAGAATACGAACAATGCGTCTGCGGTCATTTTTCTTCTTTCTCAAATGCGCGGGGATGGTCAACATTGATCGAAATCCCTCGGGGGCGATGGGGTGAGTCAGCCCCCGGATTCTTCGCTCAATAGTTGCCGAGCTCTCCGCGCCCAAGAATCCAGGGGCTAACGCACCCTGGCTTGCCTCGAAGTTTGAAAGCCCTCGCGGGAAGTATCTTGTTTACTGGGATAAAGTCAGTCATCATGACAGTTTGGTGTGGCTGATTCTTCAACGGTTTTTTGGTTTATCGATCGCATCAGCGACAATCATGCAGAAGCATCGACGAGTGGTAAATGACATCATATGCGGAGGGATGTCGTACACCGTAATCGATTCAGACAATCGAACGAGAAAAGGAGCAATTGGACATAATGATGAGCTCATACGAGAAAAGTGTTTTGCTTTTTCTGAGCGTCATTGCGAAGGCAGTGGTAGCTCCAATTGCTGACAGATCATCACGAGGCAGGTTGACAAAGGAAGCACAGGAGGGGCTCGCAACAGCAATGGACGCTTACCATGAGGTGCTCGAAAACGATGCGAGCGACAGACGAGCACAATCGCTGGGTCGGAGACTGGCGACGGATCAAGGATACCCGGAAACCGGCACTGCGATGCCGCCAAATTTGTAAACGGAATAAGCACGGATCAATCAAGGTAAGTACCAAACAAAGGAGTCGGAACTCTTCGATATTTCGCTGGCGGGGTCAAATATGAGTGACTACTTCAAACCGACGAGATGCAAGATCGGCATTGCGATGCTGGCATTGGCATTGGTGTTCGCCGCGGGTTGGTTAAGAAGTCATGTCGTCGCAGATCAGGTGTCAATTCGGATTGGCGACGACAGACTCTTCTGGCTGATCTCAAACGATGAATGGATTGGCTGGGCCGACATACAGGGAGGGGCGACGAATTATCCCGAATCGAGTGTCAGTTACTGGAACTCGATCCCTTTGCCAAACCACCGCAATGGAGGGCCGTTCTCAGGAATCGATCATTCATGGGACTGGCACATGCGAGGATATCTGATACTTCCCTACCTCCTGATCGTCATCCCCCTGACTGTACTCTCTGTCTGGCTGCTGTTCAGCAAACCGCGGAAACCCAAGTCAGAAGCAACACGCGGCTAGCCCTTTGTCATCGCTTGGATTTCGAGTTTGGTGCCACTCTTTGCTGCGACAATGCAATACGCAAATCATTCCGGGCGCGCGGCTGCCCACCTTTCAATTCGCCATTCAGCTTTGTGATCCACCGCATCGCAGTGGCTGACGTGTTGTTGCACGTAACCTTTCCGCTTTCCATCCTTCCGCGTTGGCACAGAATAAGTACGGAACCTGCAATGCGTTCGCGAGGCTCTCCATGAGCTTACGGCAGCAACGCCAGTCGTCACAGCACCAAACGCGACTTCTGGGTGGTCCGCGAACCAAGCCGACTGGTGGTCAGGGCTGGCCTGATGAAACGGACGGGAAACGGTAAAACTAGAGGGTTTCAGAGGGTTTGCGTTCGATGTGTCGCAGCAATTGGATTGTCTCCTGCGGTCAGAGGTCTTTGCCCTGTGAAGGGCAGTGGAAATTAGCCCAGGGCAAGCTCGTCTGCGAGCGCCGCCCTGGGTATTGATTGGAAGAAAACGCGTTGCCCTGAAGGGGCAGGGGAATCGGCCTCTCTGAAAAGCGCCTTCATTTCCGCTCGAAATCGACGGATTCCCATGCCCCTTCAGGGCACCCCCTCGTTTTCGGATCGTATCCCAGGGCGGCGCTCGGAGACGAGCTTGCCCTGGGCTGGTATCCGTTGCCCTTTCAGGGCAGATCACCATTGACGGCCATGCGTATTGGAATCAAGCAGTTTTTTGCGCAACAAAACTTCTTCATGTAAATAGACCGTTTCATCAGGCCAGGTCAGAGCTCTCGATTCACGAGCTTCCATTTGTCTGAACGATCATCTTCCTGGTTGAGCGGCTTCCATCACCGACCTGTCGGCTCGCAAAGAGTCTTCCGCATCCGCTTGGGTTGTAAAAAACTTCAAGCCCATCGCATTCGACCACCCTGACCCTGTCCACGCGTAATCTTGCGTCGGGCGAGGCTGCCGACCAGATGAAACTCGGGGATCTGTACCTTCGTCGGAAAGGTTCCTTGGATTGATCGCCAAGACCCAGTGATTGGGACTTAATTCTTGAGATTGAATGTTCATACACCGATCTCCGTTTACCGTTCGTGGTGAACGGGGCTTTTTCCTTTTGCTCATGGGACATTTGCAGCCGATCCGTCAAAATCTCCAACGGTCGGGACAGCAACTGTTTTTCTTACCCCAATTCTTTCACCTGCCTGCGAAGGTAGGCTCAATCGCCCTCCAGCCGCTCGATTCGATCGTGGTATTTCTGGCTGCTTACGTTGTCGATCATGTGGATGTGAAGAGACCGTGACGGAACCCGCAGCCTGAACTTGAACCCGGACTAACGTGCTTGCGGACGGAATGAAATTGCCGGTTGTGCCGCGAACTCCACCCCAAAAGATTGAGATGAGGGCATTTCCAAAGTCGTTCGCGGTGAAATAGATTTCATAGACACCGATGTCACCCGGCCGTCTCGGAAAGCCAAATTCGTCGACCGTCGCTTTTGATGTCACGGGGCCGTTGACCGTGTACGTGAGATTTTCGCAGACATCCCGAATTCGTATCCGAAACTCGTCCTCAATTTGACAATAGTGTGGCCCATCGCCTTCAAACACTAATCCATCTGCTGTTTGATTTCGTTGTTTAACGTCTGCTCTCGGCTGTCGCGACATGTCTATCACCCATTCACAATCCGGTGTTCAACCCCGTGGAGTTTTTATTGATCACTCTCGGTCGTTCGGAAATCAAATCGTCATCTCGGACGCGGTTGCCAGAATTTGCTGCAATTTGTGGAAGTCCGGGGGTTTGACCATGTGGTGATCGAACTTAGCTTCCAGGGAACGTTGTCGGTCTGATTCCTGTCCATACCCGGTCATGGCGACCAATATCACGTTTTTGAAAATTGGTCGCTGACGCATCTTTGCGGCAACCTCATAACCGTCCATCCCCGGCAAACCAATGTCCAACAGAACCACGTTCGGTGGGGAATCGATTGCAGCTTGCAGCGCGCTTGGTCCATCATAAGCCGTTTGAACATCGTGTCCCAATTCTGTCAGCAGCATTTCCAAAGCCTGAGCCGCATCCACGTTGTCATCCACGACGAGCACGCGGAAAGAAGGTCCAGTCGGCTCGACGGTTTCATTGTCGGTCAACGACGGCGGCAGTTCGTGAGTCATCAGCACGGGTAGACGCACGACAAACTCGCTGCCCTTCCCCAAGACGCTGGAAATCTCCACCCGACCTCCGTGCATTTCCACCAATCGCTTGACCAGGCATAGTCCGACCCCCAGTCCCCCCTGCGACCGATCCAGTGATCGTTCGGCCTGCGTGAACAGGTCGAAAATGTGTGGGAGCAGTTCGGAGGCGATACCGACCCCCGTATCCTGTACCTTCAGCGCCACTTCATCATCTTCCTGCTCGACGGTAAGCCGAATCTGTCCGCCATCCACCGTGTATTTGGCGGCATTGGTGAGCAAATTCACGACGACCTGTTCCAGTCGTGTGGCGTCTGCAAAGATCCAGATCGGTTGCAGCGATGGCGTCACTGTGAGTTGATGATTGTGTTGGTCGATTAACGGTCGGGCCGACTCGACTGCACGTTCCACAATTCCACTGAGTGCGACTTGTTCTTGCTTGAGGTGAAGTTTTCCCGTGGTAATCCGAGAGACTTCCAGAAGATCATCGACCAGGCGTACGAGTTGTCCCACCTGGCGTTCAATGATTGTGCGGGCTTTCTGCTGGAGCTTGCCCTCGTTCTTCTGGAGACAAAGGAGTTGCAGGGCACTCGCGATGGGAGCCAACGGGTTGCGAAGTTCGTGGCCCAGCATTGCCAGGAATTCGTCCTTGCGGCGATGCAGGTCGGCTAATGCGACCGCTTGCTCTTTCATTTGCTTTTCCAGGCGGCTGCGTTCGGTGATGTCCCGGATATTGCACTGAATGACGCTGTGGTTGTCTTCCTCGTAGGAATTGGCAACATTCTCAACCTCAACCCTCCGACCTGAAATGGTTTCTAGAGGAAGGTGTTCGTAACGAATATAGCCGTGTTCTTGCAGTTCTCGCACAGCCGCTTCGTTGGCCGATTTGTCGCTGAAAAGTCCGATCTCACAAAGTTCCTTTCCCAAAAGCTGATCGTGCGAGTATCCCAGCAAGTCGATCATGAACGGATTCGCTTCGGTGATTTTTCCTGTGTTGGTATCAAGAATCAGGATGCCATCTTTCGCCGTCTCAAACAGGCGCCGATAACGAATCTCCGAGACGTGCAATGCGGTTTCGGCCTCCTTGATGTCATGAACGTCGGTATTCGACCCGAGCCACATCACAATGCCGCCCGCTTCGTCGCGCATTGGTAACGCCCGGCTGATGTGCCAGCGAAAGTCGCCATCGGCACGCTTAAAACGGCTCTCGAATTCGAACCGCTCGCCGGTGTTGGTTGAATGCCGCCATGCTTGGACATGCCGGGCCAGGTCATCTGGATGGATGATGTGCGTCCAGCCCCAATCCTTGATTTGCTCGAATGTCAGTCCTGTATATTGCATCCACTGCGGATTGAAATAGTCGACATCACCGTTCGGCTTGGTTGTCGCGATTTTTTGCGGGATCGAGTCGAGCACGAGTCGTTGATGCTTTTCGCTCCGCCGCAACAGGTCTGCTGTCCGCTTGCGTTCAGTGATGTCTTCGATCGCCAGCAGGATCAAATCAGGATGGCCCTCCACCGACCCGAACTGGCGGGCGTTCAGCAGCATGACCTTCTTGCCAATCGCCGGGAAATCGACTTCGATTTCAAAGTCGTGTACCGGATCGCAGTCCGACAGGAGGCCGCTCAACATCGTCCGAAGTTCAGCAAGGTTCCACTGACCATTACCCAACTCGTAGATCAAACGGCCCTCCGTCTCCGCCTTCTCTACGTGAAAAGTCTGATAAAAAGCTTGATTTGCCGTCTTGATGTGAAAGCTCTGGTCAAGAACGATAAAGGGTTCACGCAACGTGGCGATGATGTTGCCGGCATAAGCCAGTGCGGCTTCCACTGCTCGCTCTTGGAGGTGGAGTTTGGTAACGTCTCGAAACATCAGCACGGCGCCGGCCAGGTCTCCTCGATCATTTCGTATTGGGGTTGCACTGTGTTCGATGGGGCCGATGGATCGTTCTGTGCCGTCCCTGGCGATCAGCAGTGTGTGGTTTGCCAGCCCGACATTCACGCCCTCCTTCAAAGCTCGGACGGTCGGACTTTCAACCGTTGCACGAGTATCAGGGTGGACGATATGGAAGACATCTTCCAATGGAGCGCCCGTCGCCTCATCCAGCGTCCAACCGGTTAAGGATTCGGCAACCGTGTTCAGGGAGGTCACTCGCCCGTTGGCGTCTGTGGTGATGACCGCGTCACCAATAGCAGCAAGCTTGCCCATGTACCACTCCGATTGGAAATGAATGACATGTTCAGGTTTGAGATTTCGCATTCCGTGCTCACAATCGTGGTTGACTACTGCCTTCGTTCCTTCAACTGGCAAACCTTCTGCAAACGAAAAAAGCCGATGTGGTCGCACCCGTCAGGGTGTTCGACGACATCGGCTTATTCACTGACGGACCTCCCGGCATGACCGGGCTGCCCTTCATTTAATCGTCCGAAGGAATTCGAACTGTGATTCTATCAATATCCATCACAGAAAGCCAAGGTGACTTACATCAAGGACTCTCGTCCATCAGATCGAGATAAGCGCTTTCAAAACAACGATCCAAAGCGTCCGCAATCAAGCTCGCTTCCTCGTGCGTTTTACATCCGATTGATAACCCCTGTGGCAAGCCGTGGCTGGGGAAAACTTCCACGCTCCTGCCGTCCAGCGTGACTTTCGCGCCTGGGCGATCGAGTAAGTGCAGACATCCGACACGCAGAACCTCTTTGCCGTCGATGAGGATCAGGATCACGGATGCGTCGTTGTCTGTTATCGCCCTGGCTTCCAGTTCGTCAGATTCGATCGCGATGAGAAGTTGGTCAGAGGTGACTGTCATATTGCGGCATCCGTTTATTGTTATCGATGCATCCCGGTCATCTCGAGAGCCCGTTTTGAACCAGTCGGTCACGGTGCCGGATTACTTCCGGTTGAACTCAGAATAGAACGCAGTGGCCTTCGCCAGCAGTTGATCCTCGGTTGTATGGTGTGCGTCGACGACGACGGAGCCGATGACCTTTTTAGCCACGTCGGCGTGGTGATCCTTTAAATCGGTGAGTAACTGCTCCATCGCACTGCTCCGGCCTGTGCCGCTTCCAAACAGCAATACTTGCTCGGCCCCGCGCAATGCTTTGGCGACGGCCTCATAGTAACTTTTTCGCTCTGGCTGGCGTTTGCCGTCCGTCCATTCATGGGCGGAATGCAGGTGCCGTCCGTACCCGTGCGGGTCATAAGGGGCGATCGACACAGGTATGGCCCCGTGGATCTCTGTCTTGTAAACCCGCGCTTCTTGATGGTCGATGACCACAAGCAGATGAGTGGCGGGATTCTTTCCGTCAGGTGTTGTCATGCTTGTTTCCTCTCGTTCACGTACAGGTCATGCAGCGATTCGAGCTTCATGTGAGGTTCCATCGGATTCAAAAACGTGGAGGTAACACAGGCCGTCGGCCTGGGAAGTCGAGACGAGACGAAAAAACGGGGACGCGAGCCCCCGTTTTCGTTCGCTGGCTACTTTTTCGCAGTGATCAGTATTTCATAAAATCGGTCAACCTGCATCCAGGTAGGATCGCCCGAAACAGGCCAGTTCTTCTTGTCAAACCCGGGAGCGTTTTTGAGTTTTTCTTTCGGAATTTCCAGCACAAGTTGCTGTATTTTCCCGTTGGTCTCACATTTGAAAGCTTTCCAGGGCACTGCGAACAGCTTGTCGCCGATCCCGATAAAACCGCCAAAGTCGAGCGCGGCATAGACAACCTTGCCGCTCTGCAGGTCGATGACCAGGTCCTTGACCTTACCGAGGTCTTCACCTTTTTCATTGCGGACCACCATCCCTTCGATGGCGCTCGCACGAAAGTGATGCGTTCGCGCCGAATCCGTCTTCTTGTCGGCACTCTGATCGTCCGCCGGCAGTGGCGAACCCAGGCAGCAATACGAAATTGCAGCAATCGAAAACAACGTGGCACAGGTCTTCATCATTCGGTTCCCTATCTTTCTATCCGGAATTCCGAGAACCCTCCGACCGGCGCAACATGCGCCGATTTTCCATCACCCTTGACGGGCGATGGAGAATCTGGTTCTCGCGGGCGTGCTGCTGGATCGTTGAAAACGATTCAGACTCCATTCGTTCGGCACGCAGTCGAATCAAAAAGGCGAGAGATCCGCGTCGTACGGTGCGTTTGAGCAGCTTCTGTTGCGGTGTCATTTCAGAGAAAACAAAAAAGCCGACGCGGCGGAATTCCCAAAGGTTTTCCGCCGCGTCGGCTTACTTAGTAACAAGCCTCTCGACCCGAGTCGAGTTGCCCTTTATTCAGTTTTCCGATCTTGTTGAGAGATGAGTTTGTTCCTCAGAGAGTCTCAACAGTCAACATCCTATGCGAAAAACGCGGAATAGCAATGGCTTCGATCCATTTATTCCACGCTTGATGACATCAGTGCTTGTCGTTCGTGTGAATCATCAACTGTGTCTGACCGGCTTTGATTTCGACTGCTGAGCCGTCGCGCAAGTGAATCATCAGGCCGGAAGGTCGCCCCTTCAACAAATGTTCAAGTTCCCCAATGCCTCCAGGGAATTTGATTCGTTGCTGATTCGACTCGACGCTCAGAATCTGCGACGAATCGATAATCACGCCATTGGAAAAAGTGATCGAATTCATGAAACCTGTCCTTCGTTCGTCGTTTTTGTCGCTCATGTTTTAAGAACTGACCGTGGTCAATTTCTTTTCTGTCCCAGAGCCGGGGGTGGGGACAGGAAGATGGTTGCATGCCGGCTCCGAATCTGGCATTGCGAGCGCCCGGAATCGACAATGGCCGTCGAGGAATTCACCCAGCCATGTGTTGCGCACGAAGACATGGTAGGTCATCAGTGCCAGGGCCAAGCCGGTGGTTCCGGCCAACAGGAATTTTCCCACGGTCGGAACGGGCAACTGCGCGACGGCAATCTGCGTCAACACGACAAACGGGAGATGGATGAGATAGACCCAGAACGAGGCTTCCGCCAGATAGAGGGTCAGCGCATTGTCGCCACGCCTGGTCCGCAAGAAGATTGCGAACAAACCAAATGTTGTGAAGCACGCGAACAGGGCCAGCTGCAATGCCAGTTGCGCTAAACGCAGGCCGGTGAATGGGACCGTGAGATGTCCGTGGATCAGCGGAAGCGTGGCTGCAAACACGAGACTGGCAATGAACAGGTATGTCTTGCCAAAACGCGCGTGCAGGTGCAATGTGTCCCGCTGCCGGTAGAACATCACACCAACGACAAAGAAGATCGAATAGTAAGCCAGCTTCGAGATAACCGGAAGAAATGTCTGGTAGAAGCCGAGTACGATCCTCGTGTCACAGAACAGGATCAACGCGCAGGGAATCGCTGGAAACAGTGGCTTCCAGATGCACACCAAAAGGTCGTCCAGACCGCGAAACGATGAAGGCTTGCAATCGATTTCCGCCAGCTTCGATCGGCGGACTCGTTTCGCCACCCAACTGATTCCACACAGCATCAGACAATAGATATACAAATACTGCAAAAACCAAAGGTGTGCCCAGCCATATAATTCCGCTTCGAGTTCGGGCGGTAATACGACGTTCGGAAAGCCTTGAAAGACATACAGACCATCCCCCGCCCAACCCAGAATCCAGATCGCCAGACAGGCTGGCAGAATCACCAGACCTGCGGCGAGCTGCGTTGCCAGCAACCGCTTGGTACGTCCTTTCAGGAAGTCGCGTTCTCCGCGTGAAATCAGCAGTCCTTGAGAAAAGAATCCCGCTAACACAAAAAACAGCGGCATGAGAAAACATTCGGTACACCACGTCAGTCCGTTAACTGTGATTGACGGGTGAATGTCCATGGCAGGCCAGACGAGGTATGGCAAAGGTTGAGACATGTAAGGAATTCCGGCGTGCAGCAGGACGACCAGAACTGCCGCGATGCCTCGCAAAGCGTCTAGCCCATGCAGCCGAATTGGCGGCGACGAAATCTGCCACGCTGAATGAGACGGAACAGCAAAATTCATGGCAAACTCCGCAATGATGTCAATGACGTTTCCAGGCGAATGCCTGTCTGATTTCCGTCGCAAAGCCCACGGACATTCTCCCTGCCTGGAGGAGCCGTCCGTGACGGACCGCCGAAATGAAAAAAGCCGATGTGGTGGAATGCCCGAAGACATTCTGCCACATCGGCTTACTCAGTAACGAACCTACCGGCGCTGCCGGGATGCTCTTTATTTAGTCGACCAACGATAGCGAGGGGAACATGACAGTTATCGAGGTTCCTCCTCAACACCAATCATTCTATCGGGTGCCAGATTAAACACAAGGTGCTGATTTCTTTGTTTTGTGGCCATCTTCCTTGCCAGAAGAAGCGATTCAAACGATTTTGGCGATGGAAGTGTTTGAAGACAGCTGTTGAGGAACTGTGCTACCAAACGTTGTATAAAGTTCGTTGCCACCATGGGGCTGGCCTGATGAATTAGCCAAAACATAGGGGAGATAGAGCGTTTCGAAGGTTTTGCAATTGTTTCGCCAATGCAATTGCATTGTTTCCCGTTAGTCATTCGTC
>Ga0206876_1273_pt1 | contig 11129 bp, 6 predicted proteins | sample Alteio_BWOrgCont_10_FD_152619 | JGI IMG/M metagenome (GOLD analysis project Ga0206876, IMG submission 152619) | Enriched cells from forest soil in Barre Woods Harvard Forest LTER site, Petersham, Massachusetts, United States -... | ecosystem: Environmental > Terrestrial > Soil > Temperate forest > O...
GAGACGTTGCCATTCGCTTTGGACTTTATCATGTGGACAAGGAGGGCGCGCGCCTGCCCATGCAAGTTGCGATGGACGGCACAGGCCGCGTTCGCGGGGGGCGCCTTCATGTGGAGAATTCCGTCATTACCTGGCAACCCGAACCGCTTGATCCTGCTGTGGCGGCGCGTTCCGAACGTTTGAACTTGAACGGGAAGATGGTCGATTTCGGTCCAGTGTGCACAAACGGCGCGTTCCGATTGATATATAGCGGGAAGAATTGGCAATTAATTCCGTTACCCGGTTCCGCCGCCTTTAACGTGGAACTGTGCTTGAATCAAATGAACGCGAATGGACAAAAAGTGCAGGCGATCATGGGGGTGGATGTGGACGGAAACGTCGAGAATCCGTTGAAATTTCAACAGGATGGACCAATCGTTCACTTTGATGCTGCTGCAAAAGTGTTCGCTTATCGCATCTCGCTGGCTAATTAAATCCGTGTTCGGTCAACTCTTTGTGTTGTGGGGGATACTTGGTCAAAAACCAATTTTGACGCCGGCGGAGGCCGATTGTCCGAAGAAGGTCGATCCGCCTGCTTCTGCCTGGTAATCGACAAAGAGGGTGACGGTCTTGTTCAACTCGGCATCAAGGCCAAATCCAAGCAACGCCGTGTCGCTGTCGCCGCGAGGCGTCTGCACGGAGAAGGTACCGCCGGGCAATCCTTGGAATGCGCTGGTGATGAGGGCGGGATCGTTGAGGAACTCATGCTGCCAGAAGGCGCTCGCGTGGGGAGTCAGGACGATCGAACCAAGGTTCGCCGCGTAACGGACGGTGCCGCCGAGTCGACTGCGAAGGGAATCGGTGGACTGGTTGTTGATGCTCAAGTTGGCTGCGCCCGCGCCGCTTTCGTTGAAGTTTTGGATGCCCAGGTTGACGTAGGTCAATCCAGCGCTGGGCCCGAAGGTCCAGTTTTTCCGGTGGAATTCGTAGCCGCCATCGAGGTCGGCGCCGAACTGGTTGCCGCCCGTTGAGCCGGATGCGGTCCGGTTGACTCCGGGAATGATGATATTGCGATTGGTGGTATACTCATTCCGCGTATAGGTGACCAATCCATTGGCGTAAAATCCCTTTTTATCGGCATAGGTCGCGTAGAGGCCCGGTGTGTAGCTGTCGACCTTCGCCTTGCTTCCTTCGTTGTCGAGATCGGCATCGGTGTGGCTGTAGCCGAAGAGGGTGCCCACGCGGATATCGGACGAGACTCGGTAATCGAGACCAGCGCGAACGCGACCCGTGGTGTAGGAAGACTGGTTCACATCGCTATTGCCGTCGAGGTTTCCCAAATCCACGCCGCCATCGACAAATCCGTTCCAGCGGTTCAAGGGAGCTTGAAGGGTCAGGTCTTTCATGTCTTTGGAGTCGGTCATCTGCACGCCGCCCAGGACAAGATCTCCTGAATCGCTCAGGAGGCCGGGTTCAGAGGGAGGCGACCACGCCAACAAACGACTCTTGACCTGGGACAACTGGGGCCCGAGCGTGCGATCATTAAACGCGAACCCGGACGTATCGATGCCGCCTTTGCCATTGCGCTCGCGGGCGAATTCGTCGTCGAGGTTCTGCATGTCGAGTGCGTAGTTGTCGAACGCGATGTTGTGCAGGATTTCAAACCGCTGGGGGGTGAGTTGGTCCAATGAGGCGGCAAGACCGCCATTCGAGTAGCTCGAGGTGTTCAGTCCGGTGACGATGTTGTCGAAGAAATCCTTCGCCGCGCCCGTGGGCATCGCGAGCGAGCCGTTGTTGTTGAGGGCGGTCAGGTTGCCGTCGATGTTCGCGGCCACGCTACCCTGGTTCGGCGTCAATCCGGGGAACGAGCCGAAAGGCTTGAGCAACGTGACGATTGCGCTGTCCGCCGGTTGCGATCCTCCGAATGTATCGTTGTACGTCGTGATCGTGTAGAACGTCGGATCAAAAGTCGCAAGGTTCGTCGTAGTCGGGGCGAGGAACTGAGTTGTCAGGGGTGTTGCCGCCGAGACGGCGACATAATGTTGGCCCTGGCTGGGAACACTGGCAGGCGCGAAGGTTAGTTTCAGAGTCCCCCCGAGCAAAGCCGCGCCGGATGCCGCAAGCATGTCGTAGTTTGTTCCGGCCACGCCCGAATTCGCCGAAGGAGTGGGGGCCGGCGATGAGGCCACTTGGAGGAGCAACGTGCCTGCGGCTGTCTGCGTATAAGTGCCCTTGACTTGGATTGCTTCGGTGGTGCTGCCGGTATTGCCGGCCTGGGTGGCAGTGGTTTCCAGCGTGCCGGAATTGAGGACGTTACCGTTGCCCAGCGCGGTGCTGGAGTGAGAACCGGCGGACGCACTGCCTGCCACGAGGGTGCCCCCGCTAATCGTTGTGCCGCCGTTGTAACTGTTGGCGCCCGTCAGAGTCACTGTGCCCGGTCCCTGTTTCACCAAGGCGAGGGTATTAGGGCCCCCCGCATCGGTGATATTTCCATCGAACTCATAGGCCGGGATTGCGCCGAGGATACTCGACTTGGTGTCGTTAATCGTCAGGGTTGCGGAACCGTTGCCGCTGTTCGTCACCGTTGTGCCCACCGCGCCTGAGAGAGAGGCGATGGTTTCGCTGTTACCGTTGGTGTTGAGCAAGCCAGTGCCGCCGAGGGCAAAGTCGGAGTTCGGGCTGAAGGCCTTACCTGTTCCCGAAAAAGTGCCGGCCTGGAGGATGCCCCCCATCAGAAGCGTGGGACCCGAATAGGTGTTGCCGGTCGCATCGCCCGTCAAAATCAGCTTGCCTGCGATGCCAGCACCAATGTTGACAAAGAGTCCGTCCACGCCGGTCATGTTTCCACTCAGCGTCAACGATGTCGCGGTGGGGACGTTCACTGCCAGCGGAGGTGCGAGAATAAAGTTGTTGGCCAGCGTGTAACTGTTGCCGGTGACGGCGCCATCTGTGGTCAATGTGGTGGGGGCATTGACCGTGACGATAGTAGCGCCGAAGGGCGTGATCGATGTGGGAGTAGTCGGGGTGCTGCCATCGGTGGCGCCATTACCGACCTCCACCGTGCCTGCGGTCAAATCTCCGGCAAGTCCGAACGTCGTGCCGCCGGTGTAGATATTGGCATTGGTCAGGTAAAGCTGGCCGACACCCTGTTTAGTCAGCCCGTTCGTTCCACTGACGACGCCATTGATCCTCAAACCGGCCGCGTTATTGACCGTGATTCCCGCGATGCCCAAAGTATTAGCTCCAAGAAAAATATCGCTGTTGATCGTCGTCTGGCTCGCCGTGCTGTTGACCGTGATGGTACTTCTCGTGTCAGTGGGACCGGTAATCGTGAGGGGAAGACCGGTGACCGTAACACCTGCGGCCACCGGATCATTGAACGTGAGGCTGGCGATCGTGCCGGCAAAATCCTGAATGGTGGTTTGATTTAACGGCGTCACACCCGTCACGGAAAAAACGACATTGGCTCCTGCGGCAGGAAGGAAAGTGTCCGTCGCGCCGTCGGGCAGGGGAGACCAATTCGTGGCCCCCGACCAGTTGGCTGTGGCGCTGCCGTTCCAATAAACTCCGGTCCCGGGATTGTCGATGGGGGGCGGGACAATCGCGGCCGCATTGAGATTGACCTGGTTACCGCCCGCCATCGTGACGGCCCCAATAATCGCGAGGGCCCTTCCCACCGAGAGGCTGGCTCCCGGATCGAATGAAATGCTCTGCTCGGCCAGGATGTTTCCGTCAAACACCGTGCCGGTTCCGATGGTGGCCGACGAGCCGATCTGCCAGAAAACATTGGGGTCGGCGCCGCCAAGCAAAAGCACGGCGGAACTGGAGGCCGTCGTCAGAGTGGTCCCGATTTCGAAAACATAGGCGCCGGCAGGGTTCAGTGTATTGTCGAGCTTGAGCGTCCCGGTCAACAGGGCCGAACTGGCGAATTTATATACGCCGGGCTGCAGTGTCAGTCCGCCCAGATTGATTCCGGTCAAGGTGGTCGTCACCGGTTCCCCGGCCAATAGATTGTACGCCGTAACGGTATCGGCATGAGCCGTCGCCGCAGGCCCGTTATTGATGTTAATGACTCCATTAATCACGATGCCGGGTGGAAACCCCGTTACGGCAGAGCCGGGACTCACACCCAAATTTCCATTAATAATAGATGCACCCGTACTGGTGACCGCTGAACCACCCAAAATGGTGAAACTTCCCGCCGAACCCAAATCGGCGACCGTTTGCGCCATGGCCGGCCAAGACGATGTGAGCAATCCTAAAATCACTAATGCTCCCGCGCACACCGACCGGAAATTTGTTTTCATCGGGTGATGTTAATTCGGGAACACGCAAGCGTGCTATGGGGTGTTCACCCCATCCGATTGAAAGCTTCCATTACACCATGAAGACGGGAGAAACCAGCGGATATCTAGCATTCACCATTATAGTAGCGAACGACTAATTCATTTAAGGTTGCGCCGTTCCAGGAGCAGAAGACGGAGCGGATTTGAGAAGCTCTTGTTTCGCTATTCTTTTGTCGTTCTTGATCACGGCATTTTTGTCGGTAAAGACTCCACCCATGTAAGCCAGCCCCAAGACACTTCCTGTGAGGAAGATGAAAACAGCTCCCAAGAGCAGCAGGGCCGGAAGCGGTGAATCTTTTTCGATAAGTGTTGTCATAGTTCAGTCTCACTAGTTTGTTTTTACTGGGATAAACTATGCGACGAGTGGGCCATCGGTAATGGGGTCTATCCCTACCTATGGAATAAGCATCCAGCTTGGAGGCTTACTGCGATCGAATACATCTCATGGGGTACACACCCCATAGGACTCGATAAACTTCTCACGTATTCTCACAGTCATAGTTAACAACAACCGCCGTCCATGACGGCATAACAAGAAAGAATCCAAATGAAAAAAACACTCCGCAATCTGGGCAGCCTCACCTTTTTAGGTGTCATGCTGTTCACCGCCAATAGCGCCTTCGCGCAGACCACGACCTCCTCCGTCACCACGGCCCCGGCCACGACCTCAACCACCACGACCACGACATCTGATGGAACCGTCAGTGAGTTTGGGCCGACCACCTTTGTCGTTAAATCGACGACGTCAACGACCCCGCTTAGTTACTCGTACTCAAAGACGACAACCTACGTCGATGAAAACGGCAATGCTGTTTCGAGTGAAACGGTAAAATCGGGCGCTCCTGTCACCGTGTATTACACGCAAGACGGCGATAAAATGATCGCCACCAAAGTCATCGTTAGAAAGATGACGACCACGACGACTCCGAACCCGTAACTCCCCACGGTACTTATCTGGCGCGCATCCATTCACGGTGCGTGCCAGCAGTACCCTCTAAACAAATTTATATGATTAAAAATCTGATCTTCTCTCTCGTTATTACCTTCACGCTCGTCTCCCTGGCCGGTTGCGCCTCCGATGAGCGGAATTCTTCCACCACTCAATCTTCCTCGTCGATGGCCGTCGATAGCAAGGACATGAGTCACCGTCCCAGCCAGCACTAAGCGCCTTCGGTCCAAATTAACCAATCAACCCCTGTGCGTTGATGCGTCTACTGCCATCAGCAGACGCATCGCGTCCCACTAATCGAATCAGCTTTATGAAAAAACTCTTACTTTTCTGTCTCCTGGCCCCCTGTCTTGCCGCTCTTTCCGGTTGTGCTTCCAATGAACCCCAGACAACGAGCAGCACAACGACGACAGAAGAAACCTCAGTCCGTCCCGTCAATCCAAACACCACAACGACAACCGAACAGACCTCGGTGCGTTCGGCCAATCAGTAGTCGAGGCGGACGGCGATATTCAGATCGTTGGCTAAGCGAAAACGGGACGCGAAGCCGTGCAAATGACCCAGGGGCTTAAGCCTGAGGTCATTACCATGAATGTCGCCATGCCCCTTTTGAACGACTGAGAAGCAACCCGACAAATCCTCAAGGCTTTTCCAGGCACCAAAGTTCTCATTCTCTCCGCCCAAAGTGATCTGATATACGTCGAGCAGGTCGTCAAGGCAGGGGCGATGGGATAACCGGCCTCATGCGCTTTGCCCTTGCCGTGGGTATCGTTGAGAACAGAGCCCAACCGACGATGGCGGAAGACCAGGCTTCAAGGCAGGACGCACTCGCGTCGCAGGCTCCAAAAAAATCTAACTGCAGGGCTTCAATCTGTAGGCGTTGTGCGAGCCGCTTTCTTTTTCAACAAAACGCTTTGACCGAATACTTTTCGACACTTATCGCGCAGGGGCTTGGCAATTGGAGCGCAGAAAAAAGAGTTTCCTTTGAGCACCTCGCGAACGGCGTTGGCAAGAACATGCGCCGAGGATTGTTTAATAAGATACCCGGACGCTCCAAAGACCACGGCTTGCATGATGTATTCGGAATCGAGGTGTGCAGAAAGAATGAGCACCTTGGTGGCAGGGAATTTTGCGATGATCTGCTCGGTGGCCTGGAGTCCATTCAGCAAGGGCATGGTAATATCCATGACAATAACATCGGGACGAAGGCTGCTGGCCAGTTGGACGGCTTCACGTCCGTTTTTGGCCTCTCCAACAACTTCAATATCTCCATCCAATTCAACCAGCAATCGTAACGACTTCCGGAATTTCATCTGGTCCTCCGCCAGGAGGACCTTGATTTTTTTGATGGGCGAGACGGCAGTGAATCCTTGTTTTTTCATTCTGATGGAAATGGGTGACTTGCTCTTATCCGGGTGGCGCTGTCGAATAGCGAGCTTGGTTTTTGGCCGGGTGGCGGAACGAGAGAGAGATAGAATGCTGATCACGAAGTGAACATAGGCCCGAAGAACCCAACGAGCATATGGGGTGTTCACCCCATTGGAAGGAGCAACCGACAATCGGTAGATTAGGGCAAAGGATCGAAGGCCGAATTCCCAGCAAGACAAGATAACAAATCGCTGTTGTTTTTACCGACAAACTCCATGATGACGCAATCGCATTTTCAAAAAAGTCGGGGTGTTGAGGCAAAGTCATTCGGGGCCCATCCTAATCAGAGGTCTTACCATGCCCAAAAAAAAGCCCAGCACTCCTCCTAATGCAGTTGAACTGCGCCATCGTGCCGAAATCCGGCTCAAGGAAAAGAATTCGCATTCGCACCCGCCGCGAACAGAAGCCGACACTCAGCGGCTTCTGCACGAATTGCAGGTCCATCAAATTGAACTGGAGATGCAGAACGCGGAACTCCAGGAAGCCAGGGACAAGGTGGAGACACTCCTGGAAACTTACACCGATCTCTACGATTTCGCGCCGGTCGGCTACTTCTCGGTTGATGAGAAAGGGGCGTTCATGGAGGTCAACCTGACCGGGGCTGCGTTTCTCGGTGTCGAGCGGTCCCGGTTGATCAACCAGCGACTGCAAGGTTTTGTGGACCCACTCAGCCGAAAACTCCTTCGGGCCTTCCTTGAGAAAATATTTTCGAGTCCAGGGAAGCATATCTGCGAGTTGCCGCTTCTCAATAAACGCGGCATGCCTTTCTGGGCCGATCTTCAGGCCGCGTCCGCAGACGCCGCCAAGGGCTCCCGAAAATGGTGCCGAATTGCCATCTCCGACCTGACCACGCTCAAACACGAGGAAGAAGTGCGCCGCCGCCTGGAAGACTTGGCCACAGCAAACCAGGCGTTAAAACTGGAAATTATCCAGAGGGAAAAAGCGGAAGTGGCGCTCAAAAAAAGTGAGGCCCACCTTGCTCACTCGTTTGAGCAGTCGCTGCAGATGCAGGAACAGTTGCGGCATTTGTCCCGCCAGCTTTTGCTGACGCAGGAGGAGGAGCGCAGGCGAATCAGCCGGGAATTGCATGACGAGATCGTCCAGACTCTGGTGGGCATCAATGTGCATCTCGCATCCCTGACCACAAAAGCCGGCGGCAGTATCAAGGATTTCAGGAAAGAAATTGCCCGGACGCAACGACTCGTGGAGAAATCCGTGACGATCGTTCATCGGTTTGCCCGTGAATTGCGTCCGACCGTGCTCGACGACCTGGGATTGATTCCGGCCCTCCAGTCCTTCGTCAAAGACTTTATGAAACGGACGAAAATCCGCACGCACTTCACGGCCTCTGTGGGGGTCGAACAACTGAACAACACCCAGCGGACCGTGCTCTATCGCGTGGCCCAGTCAGCGCTGGCCAATGTCCATAAACATGCCTGCGCCACCACGGCCAAAGTCAGCATCCGCCAACTTGATGGCGCCATTCGCATGGAAATCCATGACAACGGCAAGTCCTTTGACTTGGAGCGTGTCTTGTTCGCCAAAAGGCACAAACGGTTGGGATTGCTCGGGTCCCGGGAGCGGGTGGAAATGGTCGGCGGGAAATTTGGGGTCGAATCCGCTCCAGGTCGAGGCACCACCGTCAGCGCCGAGATTCCGATCAGCGGCAATGGGCCAGACACTTCTCCCCCGCGCCCGCTAAGTTATAGGTGATTAGTTGAAGAACCGAGAGCCATGAAAAAGAACATTTCGCGCGGCAGTAGAAAGCCACGGTTCGCTGTCGCTCGTGGGGTGACGACCAGTCCCCCTACCAAGGCCCAAAGCCATGCGCTCCATCCCTTCACGATTGTCGGTCTGGGCGCCTCGGCCGGAGGGCTGGAGGCCTTGGAGCAGTTTCTTCGACATGTGCCCAAAGCGTCGGGGCTCGCCTACGTCGTGGTCCAACACCTGGATCCGACGCACACGGGCATCTTGGTGGAGTTGCTCCAACGTAGCACCGCGATGCCGGTCCTCCAAATTAAAGACCGGATGCGGGTCAAGCCCGACTGCGTTTATGTCATCCCGCCTAATAAGGACCTCTCCATTTTACACGGGGTCTTGCACCTGATGGAACCGGCTGCTCCGCGCGGGCTACGTTTGCCGATCGATTTCTTCTTTCGTGCGCTGGCCGACGACCAGCACGAAAGAAGCATTGGAGTCATCCTTTCAGGAATGGGTTCGGATGGCACGCTGGGTTTGCGGGCCATCAAGGAAAATGCCGGCGCGGTCTTTGTCCAGACGCCAACCTCGGCGAAGTTCGACAGCATGCCCAAAATGGCCATCGACGCCGGCCTGGCCGATGTCGTGGCCCCCGCGGAAGAACTGGCGGTAAAAATCATCGACTACCTCAAGCACGTTCCCTTGCTCGTGCCGCGTAATATTTCCAGAGTCGAAAAGAACCAGAGCGACTTGGAAAAAATAATCGTCGTGCTGCGCGGACACAGCGGCCAGGACTTCTCCCTCTACAAGAGAAGCACCATTTCCCGCCGGGTCGAGAGGCGCATGGGCCTGCACCAGATCGTCAGGATCGCCGACTATGTGCGGTATCTGCGGGAAAATCCGCAGGAATCGGAACTCCTCTTCAAGGAGTTGCTGATCGGAGTCACCAGCTTCTTCCGCGATCCCAAGGTGTGGGACCTGCTGAAGGACAAAATCATCCCGGAGTTTTTGGCGACTCGTCCGGATGGAGGCGTTCTGAGGGCCTGGACAGCTGGATGCTCGACGGGAGAGGAGGCGTATTCGCTCGCCATCGTCTTCAAGGAGGCGCTAGCGCAAATCAAGCCCGCCAGGAATTTTTCCCTTCAGATCTTCGCCACCGATTTGGACAAAGATGCCATCGATAAGGCGCGTGCGGGTACTTACCTGCCCAATATCCGGGCAGATGTCTCGAAGGACCGCCTTCGCGAGTTTTTTATTAAACAGGAAAACGGCAGTTACCGGGTCCGGAAGGACATTCGCGAGATGGTCATCTTTGCGCCGCAAAATCTGGTCATGCATCCGCCGTTCACCAAGCTCGATTTCGTGACGTGCCGAAATCTCCTCATCTACCTTGACGCGGAGTTGCAAAAGAAACTTGCGCCGCTTTTCCACTACAGTCTCAATTCCAGAGGCATTCTGCTCCTGGGTAGCGCGGAAACCATTGGCGCTGCGACCGATCTTTTCACCCCCTTGGACAGTAAGTCGCGGATTTACCGGCGTCTGGATACTTCCCGACAGGTCAATCTCCTTGAATTTCCCTCCGCCTTCGGCCGCGGCAACGCGAGCGCCGGCACGGCTCCATCCGCGTTGACGACGATACCCGCCGCCCCGAGCCTCCAATCGTTGGCCGATCAACTCCTCTTGCAACGGTATTCTCCAGCGGCGGTGCTCGTCACCCGCGACGGCGATATTCTTTATGTGAGTGGGAAGACGGGCAAATACCTTGAGCCCGCCGCAGGCAAGGCGAACTGGAACCTTTTCGCCATGTCCCGCGAAGGGTTGACCAATGCGCTCAGCGAGGCCTTCCATAAGGCCGTGCGGCAAAAACTTGCTGTCACCCTCAAGGAGGTGAAAGTTGGGACGAACGGAGGAACGCAGGTCGTCGATATTACCGTTCAGCCGCTCACAAACCCGGAAGCGCTGCGGGGCATGGTGATGGTTGTCTTTACCGACGTCGCCACGCATCCGAAGGCCAAAGTGGCCAAGCAGTCTGAAAGGACCACGATCCATCACGCCAGGCTGGCCGCGATGTCGCAGGAACTTCAGCAGGCACATGAGGATTCGCAGGCCGCTCGCGATGAGATGCAAATTTCCCAGGAAGAACTTAAATCGACCAATGAGGAATTGCAGTCGATGAACGAGGAACTCCAGTCCACCAATGAGGAGTTGATGACCTCAAAGGAGGAGATGCAGTCGATGAACGAGGAGTTGCAGACGGTCAATCACGAGTTGCAGGCCAAAGTGGACGAATTGTCGCGGACGAGCGACGACATGAAAAACCTGCTGAACAGCACCGACATCGCCACCCTCTTTTTGGACGAGAAACTGCTCGTCCGGCGTTTCACGACACAGACCGCCGACATCATCAAGCTGATCGCCGGTGACGTGGGTCGTCCCGTTACGGATATTGTCACCACACTGGACTATCCTGAACTGGTCAAGGACGCCAAAAAAGTAATGCGGAACCACGCTTTTATCGAGAAGCAGGTCTCTGCCCGCGACAAACGTTGGTTCACCGTGCGCATCATGCCCTATCGCACTCAGGAGAACCGGACCGACGGCGTGGTCATCACTTTTGCGAACGTCACCGTGGCAAAAAATCTGGAAGTCGCCTTGCGGAAAGCCCAGGCCGACTTGGAAGAACGCTTCACCAACCAGACGGCGAAGTTGGGCAAACTTCAGAAGAATTT
>Ga0206876_1274_pt1 | contig 11118 bp, 7 predicted proteins | sample Alteio_BWOrgCont_10_FD_152619 | JGI IMG/M metagenome (GOLD analysis project Ga0206876, IMG submission 152619) | Enriched cells from forest soil in Barre Woods Harvard Forest LTER site, Petersham, Massachusetts, United States -... | ecosystem: Environmental > Terrestrial > Soil > Temperate forest > O...
GCCATACGAACGCCAGGTCATCGTGTCCTGATCGATGAAACGGAACACATTGGTGGCGGAAGTCACTTCACCGGATGCATTCACGCCGTGCACCGTGACGACCCACTCATCGCCGACTTTGATCCAAAGCCCCTCTGAATAACTACTGTCGACATTAAAGGTCCACGATTTCAATTGACGAGAAAGCGGATCCCAGCCGATGCGCATCGAGCCATTGGCAGAGGCACGACCCGCGATCTGCAGCACGAAATCATGCAGCAAATAGTTCTGGCTCTCATCCCAGCGACAGGTCGATTTGATGCTGGAATCGGGACTTTCTTCGAGCCAGTTGCCGACCATCCACGCGAGTTGCTGCAGATGTTCGTTCGGTGTCAAATCTTGCGCGCTGGCATCAAAATCTTTGACAGAGGCAATCTGCCAGCGGCCGTCAACCTTGACGTGGATGACGACATAACTGCTGATATTCGCTGCTTCGCCAGGAATCGGCCGACCACGTACTACTCCCTCTTCGATCGCAACATTCGGAGTCAGGATACGAATCGAGTCGATGTCGACTTCGATTTTGCATTTCGGAAACTTTGTGAACATCGCCGCGAAATCCTGTTCGATCGCCTGGCGGCCTTTGATCAGGTTTCCATCTTCGTCCGTGAACTCGGCCTTCAGGGCAAATAACTCGGAAACGGCTTTCGCGTCGTGCGCGTTGTACGCGGTCGTAAACGCCACGGCGCTTTGACGGATTGCCTCTTCGTCAGCATCTTTGGCATCGGCTATTTTCTTGGCTGGATCTGGCTTGTCTTTTGGCTTGTCCTGAACATGGGCAATACTGGCCAAGCCGGCGAAGAGTACGACTGCCGCGACGACGGACACGACGATTTTTTTCATGGAATGGAACATAGTTTCCCTGTCATGCTGATGGCTCGAATCGCTCGACTCTGTCGGACCGCTGCGGTCGGCGTATTCGAAGACGAGCTGGAATTCAGCAACAATGCGGTTTTACAATTCAAGAGATCGCAGACGAATGTCACGCCGTCAACAGCACCAGAAAGAAGATCCGCTGCAGAAAAAAACTGTCACGGTCGGCATCTCCAATTTTTGACGACGTACTGTCCCATATTGTGCAAGAAGAACATGGAGAACTCAATCGGGCATTGACGAGGGCGTTTCCTCGAACCATCCGATGGCACGGCAGAGACGTATTTGCGCAATATTGTAGTCAATGACAGCATTCAGGTAGTCGCGTCTGGCTTGGGCCAGCGCCTGTGCCGACTGTAGAGCTTCAATCGGCAGACCTTTCGCATTTTCAATCCGCTGCAAATTCAAGTTGTACGAAAGTTCGGCCACGACAACCCCCGGTTTGGAAACCTCAATTCGTTTGCGTCGTGTCTGGACTTGAGCGTGCGCTTCCACAATCTCTTGTGCAACGCGGTCAAGCACGGCCACCTCGCGGAATCGCGATTGTCGTAATCGCGAAGTCGCTTCCCCACGTGCCGCCTGTTCTCCAAAACCGAGATTGCGAAGTTCCCAGTACGCCATGGCGTCGGTATCCATCCGATTCGCGCTGTTGCTGATTGAATTTCCCAGACCACCACCGAAGCTACCGTAGCTGAAACCGAGCAAAACGCTGGGGATCAGCGGCGCGAACTTTTCACGCTGCAGTCGTTCACATGCTTCACCCACCAACTGACGGTGTTCGGCAAGTTCAGGTCGACGGCATAACCCCTGCGCCACCAGCTCCTGTTTTGTCATTGTTGCAGAGGTAAAACTCAGCGGAGCAACAAACGGTTCTTCGGCCGAGAGAACAATGTTCGGATCGGTGTGCAACAGGAAGGCCAATCGCGATGACGCAGTCTGGACCGCCTCGTCAACCTGAGCAATTTCGTTATCGCGGGCCGCCAGTTCCGCGAGCAGCCGATCATGATCTGATTCAAATCCCTCACCCGCGCGTGCGTACGCGCCTGTCAATTCGGCAATACGATTCGTTTTTTCTCGGGCTTCATAGGCAATCGCGAGACGTCGCTCGGCACGTAGCAATTCGAGATACGCAATGGCCGAATCGCTGAGAATGTCGTTTCGCGCAGCGGTCGCGGCAAACTGGCGTGACGACGCTTGATGCCTGGCGATTTTCGGCTGGAAAATTGCATCGGTCAGATGAAAGTTCGCAAGCAGGCCCGGAACGGACGGCGATCCGGCACCCAGGTTTCCCGCTCCAAGGCCGCCATACGCTGCACTGCGATTCGTATTGAACACGTTCCCCGCAACGTCTTGAATGGACCCTTCGTGCAAATTGTAGTTCATTCCTGCCCGGAGTGACGGCAGCCACAACACGTCGGCGCGTTTGACTTGTGAATACGCCTCCGCAATGCGTTCACGGGCGAGACCGACCTGCGGATTTTGTCCATCCGCCAGCATTAACACGCTGGCAAGATCGAGTGGATAACTGTTTGTCGCGGCCTGTGATTGATCCCAGTCAGATTCGGAGCGATTCGGCTCAGCCAATCCGTCCGGCGAAAGCTGATCAGGGGGCGTGGTCTCGTCATCTGCGGCGACAAGTGTAATCTTTGCCGGCGCCTCCGTCTGAGAGCTGGCATTCGTCCGGTTACGTCCTGCAACGACTTTATTCTCGTCTGTCGGAACGTGGCTCAAAGAAGCCCTGGATTCAACCGATGATCGGCCTGTGAGGCGAGCCGATCGCGCGGCCGTGCATCCGAATGGAACGAGAGCCAGCAATAGTGCGATAGACACTGGCCGTCGTCCCTGACGGTGCAGCTTCATGAATGGCTCCAACAGCGCGCGCCTTTAGGGAGGGACGGTCCTTGTCCCCCTAGCCTGCAATATCGTCCACAACGAGTTCGACTGAGAGGCCGGATGAGCTTTTTGAATTCAGCCGTAAGCAGTTGGCCCCGATTTTGCCAGTCAGGTAAACTCTTCGGGGGGTCCTCGCTCACGTCAGAGACTTCATCTGCCTCGATAACAGAATGCTGGTGCTCGATGCCACGTTCTGGTGATTTCGCCGGAAATGGTCGGTCCCACGTCGGCTACGATTTCGTGGACAATTTTTTGCCGTATGATACTCCGAAATATATTTTGTGAAAAATATAATTTGCACAAATGCGTGATTTGTGTCATAATTCGTCCATGATAGCAACGCAGCAGCAAATCTATGCGGTCTTGCGTGAGTACAATCCCTGGTGGGATGATGCGGCCGACCCCGGTCTTCCGTCGTGGGAGCGGGTTGCATTCGCCGAAGTGAAGGAATGGGTTATTTCACCCCCCTCCAATCGAGCGGTGCTCATCAGTGGTGCGCGGCAAGTCGGGAAGACGACATTGCTTCGGCAGGTTGTTCGCGACATCATCAAGTCGGGAGTTGATCCTGGCCAAATTCTCTATGCGACATTCGATCATCCTCTCTTGAAACTCACAGGACTTGAGGATGTCGTCAGGATTTGGGAAGAACTTCACGCGAGAAAAGAGGGAGCTCCTGAATATTTGCTGCTGGATGAAATCCAATATACCGCCGACTGGCAGACATGGATCAAACATCAAGTGGACTTCAACAAAAAGCGGCGCATCGCAGCCACTGGTTCAGCAATGCCTCTTGCGTCCTCAAGTGCCGAATCAGGCGTTGGCAGGTGGCACACGATTAAGTTGCCGACGCTCTCGTTCTTCGAGTATTTGAAAATCAAGAAGATTGAAACGCCGCACATCAAGGATGCGACATCGCTCTTAAACGTGTTCTCGTGGACCGACGGTGAACGAATCAAAGCGGCGGAAGCGTCGAGAAAAATTGTCCCACACTTTCACGAGTATCTGTTACGCGGCGGATTCCCCGAGACGGCGAAAGTGGAAAACATCACGATTGCTCAAAAACTTCTCAGAGAGGACATTGTCGATAAAGTGCTGAAACGAGATATGACCGCTCTTTATGGAGTGAGGCACATTCTCGATCTGGAAAAGCTCTTTCTGTATCTGTGCATTCACGACGGCGGAATTTTGGATGTCAGCAACGTTGCCTCGAATCTCAATCTGTCACGCGCTACGATCAATAATTTCTTGTCCCTTTTAGAGTCTGCACATTTGATTTACAGACTCCGTCCGTATGGATATGGCAAACAGGTTCTTAAAAGTCAGGACAAGATTTATCTTGCCGATGCCGCCATTTCTGGAAGCGTTCTCCTGAAGGGAAAATCACTGCTGCAGGACACCGCAAAGCTCGGAGTTGCTGTCGAGACTGCATTTTTCAAGCATCTCTTCACGCGCCTCTATCAAACCAGCGTTGAGTTCTCATACTGGCGGCAGCCGAAAACGCAGTTGGAGGTCGATATTGTTGGAGTGGTTGCGGGTTCGACAGTCCCGTTTGAGGTGAAATATGCCAGTTCGATTCAAGGAGACGACATTAAGGGTCTCCGTGCCTTCTGCGAAATGAAAAAACTTCCACGCGCCTATGTCATCACGAGGGAACTCGGCGATTTCAGAATCGTGAAGCAGCCCGAGACCGAGTTCCTGCATATTCCGGCAGTCCTTGCTTGCTATTGGCTTTCAAAATCCGAACTGGAGTAGCCAAAGCCATGGGGCGAACCTGAGACCCGCAAACTGTGTCAGGCTGACCGATTCGGTGTTCGCCGAGCATTGTTGTGATTTCGGAACTGGAGGTGTCCCATGCAGGTCAACGACATGAACGAACAGGAATCCTTTTGAAGTGATGAGCAAACGGCGGCGAGGTTTCCCCTCGGAAACACAGGTCAAACGAGGCGTGCAAATCGTGCACGGCAACAAGCAGCTCGAAGAAAAGCTGGGCCGGAACGATCTGTGTCCGTGCGGTTCTGGCAAGCGTTTTAAGAAGTGCTGCCTGACGAAGGGTTGCTTTTGACGGTGTGAACCGACACGACTTTTTTTAGAGAGTGAAAAAGATTCCCACCAGGCGCCTGATCGTTTGGTGGGTTTTGTGCATAATGACAAACATAAAGCAATTCTCGACGGCTCAAACCAGCTCGTCATCTTAGCAGGAACCGTCTCTAAAGAAATTGACGGCGAAGAGCAACACATTGAAAGCGGGGAAAACGCTCCAGTTGAACCTGTCAAACATGAAATGGACTCGTCGTTAAGTGACGCAATGAAACGGACTGTTCGAATGCTGATCCGCCCTGTTCGTTCCGTCGACCATGCCGAATGGCTAAGAATGCGTCACACTTTGTGGGCGGAAGAATCGATTCCGGATCTAGTCGATGACATGCAGGTGTGGCTGCGGGAAGAAGAATGCGTTGCTTTGGTTGCAGAACGACCGCACGGAGGCTTGTGCGGATTTCTGGAAGTGGCAGTTCGTCCCTGCAACGTGAATGGGATGACGGGGCGGTTCGGATACATCGAGGGTTGGTACGTTGATCCCGATGTGCGGCGTCAAGGCGTCGGCAAATCATTGGTTTGCAATGCCGAGACGTGGGCCAGGAATGAAGGTTGTGAGGATATCTTGTCGGACGCACGAATCGGGAACGTTGTCAGCCAGACAGCGCATCGGGCTCTCGGCTTCACGGAGGTCGAACGATTGGTCCATTTTCAGAAACGACTCAACCAAGGGCAGACCACTATGCAACGTCAGTCGTATTCCAGCGGAACTCCTTGGGAAAAGGCGGTCGCCTATTCTCGTGTTGTCCGCATTGGAAATCTCGTGTTCGTCTCCGGGACCACGGCCTCAAACGAGGACGGTACGACCGTCGCTGTGGGGAATGCGTGCGAACAAGCCAGGTTCATCCTGCGAAAGATCGAAACCGCATTGGCAGAAGTTGGAGCAAAACTTGCCAACGTTGTCCGTACGCGGATGTTCGTGACAGACATCAGTCGCTGGGAAGAAATTGGACGAGCGCACGGCGAGGTCTTCGCCGGGATCAATCCTGTCGCCACGATGGTCGAAGTCAGCCGACTGATCAACGCCGATCATCTGGTCGAAATCGAAGTCGACGCCGTGATCGACGACAAAAATACAGGTGGCCATCAAGGGTGATTTGCCCTGATAGGGCAACGGATACCAGCCCAGGGCAAGCTCGTCTTCGAGCGCCGCCCTGGGATACGATCTGTGACGCATTTTTAATGTAGCCATCTCGCTCCGCGAGATGATGGCCGATCTCGCCAACAATGCTCTGCGGTCATGCCGCGCTGTGCGCACGGACGACGATGGACGTGCTTCGGCTTTCCTCTCGCGGAGCGAGAGGGCTACACTTGGCGGCTTCGCCACCAAACGTCTAAGACAAAAATGCGTCACAGCGTTGCCTGAAGGGGCACGGGAACGCCTCGATTTCGATCGAAAATGAATGCGTTTTTCGGAGAGACCGATTCCCCTGCCCCTTACAGGGCAATGCGTTTTCTTCCAATCAAGACCCAGGGCGGCGCTCGAAGACGAGCTTGCCCTGGGCTGATTTCCCCTGCCCTTTACAGGGCAAAGACGTTTAATCTCAAGACACAATCCAATTCTGCGGCGCATCAAACATATTGCCCCTGAAACCCTCTATTTTTCCGGTTTCCCGTCCGTTTCATCAGGCTAGCGTCTCGCTCCCGAATGCGACCTCGTGATTGAGAAAACCCTGGTTTTTCACGCAAACAAAATGCCTCGCAGCGTCAGACGACGGGACCTTGAGTCTCAACACAGACCTCATGTTCTTCGGGTTGCGTGATCCACTACCGCGTCGACTACTTGGAGGGCAGCGTCCAGATCGGATCGTGCTGGGCCTGATCTCGTGACCAGACATCGATGGCGCGAGAGAGCATCACCTTCGCGGGAACGTCCTTTTCACAGTTTGCAACGATTTGGACCAGTCGTTTGACGGACTCCTGCAGATTGCCCTCTTCCCAAGCCGCTAACGCCAGCGCATAGTCGCTGCATTGCGCGGCCCAGTTTTCGGGAGGGGCGATGAACAGTTCATGAATGTCGATTGGCGTCTCGATATTCTTGACTCGCACCTGACAGAGTCGCCGGGTGGTGAACTCTTCAGACAGCAATTTCGCGGTGTCGCCCGTGATCAGGATGGGAGTGCGCAGGAACCGTGTCGCACCTTGGATGCGGCTGGCGATGTTGACCGTCGATCCCAGCGGACCATATTTCAACTTGAGCTGACAGCCGGTATTTCCAACGCGAACCATCCCGGAATTCAGCCCGATACCAACCTGCGTTTGTGTCGAAACAATGCTGTGCCATTTGGCGTCGATTTTCGGCAATGACTGGATCATTGCAATCGCCGCCCGACAGGCATCTTTCGCATGATTTTCGTTGGGAAACGGGGCGCCCCACATGGCAATCAATTCATCTCCCACATAGTCGACAATCGTGCCACCATGCTGTGTCACACATTCGGACAGAACCGTCATCACATCGTTAATCCATTCAAACGTTTGTCTGGGCGAGAGTTGTTCAGAGACTCGGCTGAACCCGGCGATGTCACAAAAGAGGATCGTCACGTCGGCGTCGCGTCCGGTCAGCGATTCGGGATCCTCTTCGATTTGTCGCGCCACCTCGGCCGTCACGAACTGCTCAAACTGCAGCCGTCGCGCCAGGACCTCACGTTCACTCGCGAGCCGCTGCAAACCTCCGGCGATTCCGCAGGCGAGGATCTCGACGAAGTGCCCATCAATTTCACCAATCGGCTGCCGCAAGACATCGAAACCGGTGCGACGATCGCCGTAGACGGCACCGATGACTTCGCCTTGAGGGTTTTTAATCGGTGCCGCGACGTACGCCACGACGTTTCTGAGGCTGATCTCGCTCGACGGTTCCGAGAGCTGTTCGGGACTTGACCAGGTCGTCAGTCGCGATGATCGAACACGGTTCAGCAGCGACTGACTGGGCCGCCATTCTTCATCTTCCTGGCTCTGCCTGGCCTGCGCCGAGGCAACAATTTCAAAAGATTTGTCTTTCCATAAAACAACCGCCGCATGATCCAATTCGAGCAATTCGACCGAAACGTTAGCCACTCGATCCATGAAATTCGCAGACGACGCCGAGGCTTGTAACACTTCGACCAGTTGCTTCATGCGATGCAGCAGCGACCGATGATCGCCGCGCTTCAATGTCGCGATCAAAGAGATGGGCAGACTACCTGGGTCAAGACCTGACACCAGACCGTGTCCTGATTGCTCGCCGAGCGTATGATAATTGTCATTTGTCCCCTCCACTTCAATGCGGAGCTGGATATTGCCCAGTTGCAGTTTTGCGGGAAGCACCGTCTCGCGGGTGGCCGACGCTGCGAGAATGTGGCTATCAAGAATCACGCCAAGTGACTTGTGAATATTCGTCAGTCGCACGCGGTTCGAGTCAATCCGTTCCAGCCGTAATTGCCGTCGCGCGACTTTTGTGTTTTGCGTTTCCGAAATAATGATCCGCTGGCCGTTTCCGATTGACCGGATTGCAAAGGGCGGCGGTTCGTCAAAATCCTGGCGACCAAACTCCAGTAACTGGTCCTGCGGTTCCAATAAGACGTGAATACAGTTTTCTTGAAGTAACGTTAAGACTGCCATGATGCACGACCACTCGCATTTGCCGATTGTTGAGTTGGGCGATCAAACCATGCATCGATCGGATGCAACGAATTTGCTGGTCACACACCCGCGATAACAGAATGAATTCAATTGACAATGGTCATGGATCACGGCGTCAACAACAAGCGGAGAACGTCGAACTTGAGAAAAAAAAACTTCACCGGTTTGGCTGGCTGACCACAAGACAGTGCCCGGCCCTTTTTTTTCTTTCCGGCACATCTTACTCCAATCGTTTACAGTTCGCGCAAATCGGATGGCGGACACCCAATTCGACGCATCTACTTTGTGTGCTTATGCCTGCGATTTTCTCTTTGACGGAGCCATCCTGCAATCCTTGCAAAAAAAAGTGCGGCACAGAAATCGCTGCACATGCCTCACCGTAACGGAATAACAAATGACCTCGGCTGGCGAGAATTCTTGCAGATTCGTATCGCGACATTAAGGGATTAATTCATGTCGAAGGCTGTGTCATTGGAATCAATGGACAATCGTTTTGCCACGCAGCTCGGCACACACTTCGTTAACGAGGGTGAAGACCCAGGAATTGTGGTGCCATTTCAGAACGACGACCTTCGGACAGTCAGGACACCGTTCTTATTAGTGGCGACGGGCGTGGCATTGACCCAACTCGGAAATCTTGTCATCGGCCTGATCTTCGTCGATACGCTCCGGCATTTCGTTCCCAATGTGCCACTTTGGGGCTGTTATGCAGCCGTGGGAACGCTGATCGTCGGAATGAAAGCGATCGCCGTCTTCAACGCGGCGTCTGAGCTTCGAGCAATCAAGACTTTTTACAAACAGTCGGTCCGAGCAATCTATCGTCCTGTTTCTGTACAATGGACTCGTGGACGGCTAACTTGAGATTCGCCTGTAGCATGGACGCCCTGTCCGTGGGAATTTCCCGCGAAGATAAGATCACGGACGAGGCGTCCGTGCTACGATAACCCCGAGCGACTGCATGTCTCAAAAGTTACCCCGAGTGGTGATCATCGGAGGTGGATTCGGCGGCATCACTGCGGCGCGGCAGTTAGGTCGCGCACCGGTTCAGGTCACTCTGATCGACCGGCGCAATCATCACCTCTTTCAACCCCTGCTCTATCAGGTTGCCACGGCGGGGCTGAATCCGAGTGACATCGCATCACCCATCCGTCATATCCTGCGGCACCAGAAAAACACTGAAGTGCTTCTCGCCGAAGTCACGTCGATCGATCTGGCCAGTATGGTCGTCCGAATGGAAGACGACTCGATTGCTTATGACTATTTGATCGTGGCCACCGGTGCGAGCCGCCAGGTTTGAAGAGTATCGATGACGCCTTGGAAATTCGACGTCGTGTCCTGACCGCCTTCGAGGTTGCGGAACGAGAGCCAGACCCGGCCAAGCGCCACGCGTGGCTGACATTCGTCGTCGTCGGAGGCGGCCCGACCGGTGTCGAGTTATCGGGATCACTCTGTGACATCGCCCAGTATGCTTTAGCCTCCGACTTTCGAAAGATCGATCCGTCACAGGCGCAGGTGATCCTGATCGAAGGGACTGATCGAATTCTCGGTTCCTATGTTCCAGAGCTTTCTCACAGCGCACGGAGGCAACTGGAACATCTTGGCGTCGATGTTCGCACCCAGCAAATGGTCACGAAAATTGACGCCACCGGAGTTTCGATCGGAACGACCAGGATCGAAACACGCACTGTTCTCTGGGCGGCAGGTGTCGCAGCGTCACCTCTCGGTCGCACCTTGGGAGTCAATCTCGATCGTGCGGGACGCGTACTGGTGGAACCTGATCTGTCCGTTGCCGGACATCCGGAAGTTTACGTGGTCGGCGATCTCGCAAGTTTGATACAAGACGGCGCCCCAATTCCTGGCGTCGCACCCGCTGCAATCCAAGAGGCTCAGCATGCGGCGCAAAACATCATTCGCCGCCTGCGAGGCGAATCGACGCGTCCCTTTCGCTATCGAAACAAAGGTGAGCTGGCCACCATCGGCCGATTGGCCGCGATCGCGGATCTCGGCTGGATCAAACTGACCGGTTTCGTCGCCTGGGTGGCCTGGCTACTGGTCCACATCTTGTTCCTGATCGGATTCCGGAATCGATTTATCGTGATCTTCCAATGGGCCTGGTCATTCGTCACCTTTCAACGCGGAGCACGACTGATCACCGGCCCCCTGACAGCGCCAACCCCACCCGGCAACGCGAACCTCACCGGGCCCGCCCCGATGGTTTACGGGCCTCTGCCCTAGCTTTTGGATCGCAGGGAACACTTTCCACTGACTGGTGATCCTTATTCGCGAACAACGAGGCTGTAAAGGGCGGGAACAACGACAAGTGTCGTCACTAACCCCGCGACCAATCCACCAATCACGGCACGACCCAAAGGCGCATTGGCTTCACTTCCCTGCTCCAGTGCCATCGCCATGGGGATCAGGGCAAACAATGCTGCCATCGCGGTCATGACGACAGGTTTGGCCCGAACAGTCGCTGCCTTTCGGATCGCGTCTGTTGGTTTGAGGTTTTGTTCACGCCTCATTTTTTCCGCAAAGTCCACCATCAGTGTCGTGTTTGACACAACAATTCCGATCATGAAAATGACGCCCAGCAACGAC
>Ga0206876_1275_pt1 | contig 11096 bp, 6 predicted proteins | sample Alteio_BWOrgCont_10_FD_152619 | JGI IMG/M metagenome (GOLD analysis project Ga0206876, IMG submission 152619) | Enriched cells from forest soil in Barre Woods Harvard Forest LTER site, Petersham, Massachusetts, United States -... | ecosystem: Environmental > Terrestrial > Soil > Temperate forest > O...
AAACTCCTCTTCCTTGGGATAAACGAAGTTCACTCCGAGATTATCGCCTTTGCCAAACTCCGCCACAGACAGGTTGACCCCTGGAAAATAACCATTCGAGTTGTAGTTGGGAGGCGGAATCGAAGGGGCAGGTGGGGCAGAAACCTGGGCGTGAGCCCATGAGATCGAGATTGCCAAAGTTAAACACGTAAGGAGGAGTTTTTTCATGGATTTGAATTGGTGGTCGTTAAAGCTTTCCGTGGTTATTGAGGCTGTTTGAAGTTTCGTCTAAAATTGCCTCTAGAATGGGGGCCAATCTGGTTTAGGCAGGAAGTAACCGGTAGAAACGAGGAAGTTGAACATAAAGATGGGATCGTCCTTTGGGATTTTTCCAGTGCTCCTTGTCCTCACGTTTATCGGGCTGGGTGGTATTTTTCGCGGATCGAGTAAAATTAGGGTTGAGGGCTAGGGACTGCCCCCTTGTCGGCCCAATATACAGTACTTGATTCTAAAAAGTATAAAAAAGAAAGCAAATGTATAGCTATCCATGGCCGATTCAACCTCTCCGGTGGTCGAAAGTTGTGATAAAAATCGAATGAAGGTCGGTCGTGGGGAATCGGTGAGGTTGCATAAGGTGTGCTTGCGGCAGAACGCATACCTCTTGCCCAGCTCTGAAAAAGCCTTAAATTTGAGTGAAAATAGGCTGAGAATCTGCCGAATCCCACCCTGTCCGCCCTCTGATCGAGTAGACAGACTTGCAGTTTAATGACGGATTAGTGGCAATTTGTGCGTGGCTCTCACGTTTCCAGTAGGAATCAAAGCAGGATCGACAACGATCACGATCTTCCAGTCTCCTCTCAAAACAGGGGACAATGAATACGATTCCTACGTCTTGAGCTACGATGAGGGAAGCAAACGGATTCGTCGTCGGTTCCCGCTATCTTTGCGAGGATACGAGGCCACTTCGGATGGCGAAACGCACGAGGCCTGGCACGTCATGAATTTCGAGCCTTCCCATAAGCTGCGTTCGGTGGGTTTCCACCGTCTTCGGACTTATAGCCAGAACTGAGGCGATCTCCTTGGTGTTTTTTCCTTCCGCAAGAAGTTGAAGAATTTCCCGCTGCCGAGGCGTTAATTGTGAAAGGAGGCTGCCTTCTTCTTTCGTGCGTTCACGATACCTTTCAATCACTGATTTGGAAACGGACGGACTCAGGTAGGTCATGCCTCGGTGAATGGCCTTAAGAGCAAGTGGCAATTCGCTCGTTGCAGCATCTTTTAGCATATAACCGCATGCACCTGTGCGTAAGGCCTGAAGCACGTACTCCTCATTGGAATGTCCGGAAAGGATCATTACTTTTACATCGGGGATGTCGCGGGTAATTCGATCCAATGCCTCTAGTCCGTTCAATCCAGGCATCGCGATATCCAGCAGGACCATGTCAGGTCGTAGCATCCGAATTAATTCCAAAGCGCGGCGACCGTTGCCAGCTTCCCCGACGACTTCGAAACCTGGGAGTTTTTCCAGAACGGAGCAGATACCTGCCCGCATGAGCGCGTGATCATCCGCAAGAACAATTCGACAGAGCTTCGGGTTTGATTTGTCTCTCTTGATAGGCGCCTCACGGTCGTGGATCTATTTCACCTCTTGCGTCTGCTCTATTCGGGATTTTCCTGACGTGCTATTCAAGGGATTGTCTTCCAAGTGGAAGACGAACAAGAATGGTGGTGCCTTTCGCTGGCTGAGAGATCACTTCGAGCGAACCGCCGCTGACGACCGCCCGCTCTTTCATTCCCAGCAGCCCGAGACTCGCCCGCAACTTCGATTGTTCAAAATTGAATCCGATTCCATCATCGGTGATTGAAAATGCGAGCATTCCATTTGATTCCCGCAACTCCACAGTGGCATTCTTCGCATTGGCGTGGCGAAGGATGTTGGTCATCGCCTCTTGCGCGATACGGTAACACGCTGTCTGAACTTCAGCGGGAATGGTCGTAAGCATATCCCAGTGCCGAAAGTCGATTCGTAATGCCGAGCGTTGACTTTGCTGGTCAAAATACCACCGCAGTGCGGGCACGAGGCCAAGGTGGTCCAAGATGGATGGCCGCAAATCGAGCGCTATTTGGCGAACTTGCTTGAGGACTTGGTCTACGAGCAAAATACTGTCGTCCAAGGGAGGCTGCCCGGTTGGCCGTTCACAGTTTTTTTGTGCGGCTTCCAGTCCGATTTTCACGGCTGACAGAGTCTGTCCCACTTCATCATGAAGTTTATAGGCAAGGTTGCGTCGTTCATCTTCCTGCACGTTAAGCAGGCGTTTCGTCAACAGCCGAAGCTTTTCGTTTGTCTCCGACACCTCGGTTTCATTTTCTTTCAGTTTTTGAAAAGCGAGCGCGTTCTGGAGGGCGACTGAGGCCGTTTCCGCGACCGAAACAAGTTTTTCCACGTCAGATGGCGTAAAGCCGGTTCCATCTTTTTTGTTGTTCACCTGTAAGCATCCCAGCAATTTGCCTTTTGAGCAGATGATGGGAGCATTCATCGCAGCCTTGATACCGAACCTTTCACGCATCTCGGGGTTGATTTGTGGATCATTGGCCGCGTCGTTGGTAACGTACGGTTTTTTGTGCTCGAATTGCCAACCGGCCAATCCGTGTCCTCTCGGCCATAAACAGTCAAACGGCAGAATGGTGCCTTTGACCAGATAGCCATGAACCACGATGCCCCCGGATTCGCACACTCCGGCCCAACCACTTTCAGCGCCGATCAACTCGACGGCTTCTTGTGCGAGAAATTCCATTAATTTCTCAGCCTCGAGGGTCGAATTGAGATTGAAGCTGATGCGTAGGAGCGTGCGGATCGCATCATCGCCCTGTTTCATTTCGGTGATGTCTTCAGCGATTCCTGCCATGCGGACCAACTCACCGTCATCATCATGCACGGGGAATGCCCGGTCACGTATCCACCGGATCGAGCCATCGTCTCTCACGATCCGATAGGTTTGATCGAACGGTACGGCCGAACGGTGCTGCGCTGCCGCAAGCGATATGCGTTCACGGTCCTCGGGATGAATTGAATCGAGCCACGATCTTGGCACCAGATATAAACTTTCGCAGGTCTTGCCCCAGATCTTTTCGTAGGCGGGGCTGACATAATCGACAAGCGTCATTTCCGGATTGGTCAGCCAGAAAACCGTCCTGATGTTTTCGGCCAATTGGCGAAATCGCGTTTCGCTTTCGCGCAGTGCCTGCTCGCTCTCAATGCGTTCGGTGATGTCGTAGCAAGAACCAATATAACCTGCGAACTTCCCCTCCAACTGGTAAGGCCTTCCGTGATCGACGAAGTTGCGATATTTTCCGTCGTGACGCCGCAAGCGGTATTCGAGGGTGAAGGGTTCGCGCCGGTCGAAAGCGGTCCAATATTCGCGGATTACCCGCTCGACTTCCTCAGGATGGACAGCGTGAAGCCCTCCGTCTTCCAATTCGTCTTCGAGCGGACGTCCCGTAAACTTCAACCAAGCGTTATTGAAGTAATCGCATCGACCGTCGAAACCGGAACGCCAGACGGGTGTTGGAAAATCATTCAAGAGCGAGAGACTCTCCTCGCCTGATGTCATCAAGTTATATCTATCTATTGGGAGAGATGGGTTGGTTTCGATCATACCATTGACAGCACCGGTAAGTACGGTTACCACTGCGCCTTCATCTCACATATATCGACTCCGCTAACCCTTAGTTTAGATTAAAAATCGTTGATTGCAATGTGCAATTACTTATTTGTTCACACAAGCTTCATTGCATTCTGCCGTCTTATTCTAGGCTGGGTGCCTCGTTTTTGAATTCGATCTCTACCCGAGTGCCCTCACCAGGCTTGCTTACCATGGAGAACGTCGCTTTGCATTGGGCTGCAAGCTTTTGGACAAGGACGAGACCCAACCCGAGACCTTGCTGCTCATGCTTTTTGCGGTCGAATTGCTGGAATGCACCAATCTGGCCAATTTCCTCGGAACTGAGACCTCGCCCGTGATCCACAACAGTTAACCGACCCTCAGCATCGATGTCCACCCGTAAGGGGGTACCCTGACGTGAGAATTTGCATGCGTTGTCGACGAGTTCCTCGACGATACGAGTGAGGTTTCCCGGTTTGATGGAAAGCGGACAGGGTTTTAGTTCGACGGTTAGATCCGCGCTTCGCTGATTGAGGTTTAGGCTCTCCGTGATGCCTTGTTGGATGGCTACTTGCACCTCATGTGAAGAGAGAAGCGGTGCAGCTTCCAAAGACGGAGTCTGTAAGTCGAGAATCAGCAGGTAATTTCGAAGGGTACGATGAAGTCGAAGGGCAGATTGGTAGACATCGTTGTGAATTTCGGTGACCTCTGGCGGTGTCAGCGAAGGAAAGTCGGAGCGCAGGATTTCCATCAATCCAATGATGCCAGCCAGTGGAGTGAAAAATTCGTGCGGCAATTGGGCAGGCACCGATGAACGAAGTTGGGCCAGCATCTGGTCCTCCACACGCCAATTGACGGAGGCTCGATTGAACCGGGCCTCGATGCATAACACTAGATCCTTGAGGCTAACCGGTTTTACCAGGAAGTCATCCGCCCCTTCTTCCATGCCTTTACGAGGGGGAACGAGGTCGGGGCGACCGGTAATCAACACGACCTGTTTGGAACGGAGTTCCGGGTCATGTCTGATCTGGTGAAGTAGAGTTTGACCGTCCCCTCCAGGCATATGGACGTCACTGAGGATCAAGTCCGGGAGGTGTTGACGTGCCATCGCAAGTCCCGAGGCACCGGAACAAGCTTCGAGGACTCGATAACCCTTTAGACGGAGAGCCAGGGCAAATACCTTGCGTAACTGCTCATCATCATCGACGAGTAAAATGGTTTTCATTGGTGTTGAGGGGATACTTGATCCAGGACTTCGCGCACCTTGTGAGCCAGTTCGGAGGGGGTGAAGGGTTTTTGCAGGAGGGTCACGCCTCCGTTCAAGATGCCTTGGTGGACGATGGCATTTTCGGTGAAGGCGGAGGTAAAAAGAATCCTGGTGTCGGGATAGATCGCGCGAATACGGTCGGATAACTCTTTGCCACTCATGTGCGGCATGACGACATCGGTAAACAGTAAGTCGATGTGTCCGACGTTTCTTTGATTTTTTAGATTCAAGGCTTCGACCCCGTTGGCGGCGGTCAACACCGTATAGCCCAGCCTTCGTAAAAGGGTGGCAGACATCTTCAGCAAGGAGGGGTCGTCCTCGGCCAAGAGAATGGTTTCCGTTCCTCTGGGTAAATCGCCTGATTTTACCTGGAGAGGCGCCGTTTTCGTTCGCTGTTCAACTTGAGGCAGATAAATCTTGAAAGTGGTGCCTCTGGCAACTTCGCTGTACACGTTGAGATGTCCGCCGCTTTGCTTGAGGATGCCGTGGCAGGTGGCCAGTCCCAAACCTGTTCCCTCTCCCACGCTTTTCGTGGAAAAGAATGGTTCGAATACCCGCGCCTTGACTTCTTCGCTCATCCCGATGCCGGTGTCCGACATGGCCAACATCACATAGTCCCCGGTTGCCAGTCCGGGGAAAGGGCGGACAAACTCTTCATCCAGCGTGACGTTCGTGGTTTCGAGGATGAACTTGCCCCCGTTGGGCATCGCCTCGGCAGCGTTCATCGCCATGTTCACAATGACTTGCTCCATCTGTCCGGGATCAATTTTAACGGGTTTCAAACCAGGGCCCTGAACAATGCGGACGTCGACTTCCCGGCCCATCAAATGTTGCAGGGTATTCACCATGCCGGTGAGGAGCCGGTTTAAATCAAGGATTTCCGGTTGGAGGATTTGTTTGCGGCCATAAGCCAAAAGTTGTCGTGTCAGGCTTGCCGCCCGCTCGGCAGCCTGGCGAATTTCACGCGCGTTGTTGCCCAGCGGGCTTCCGGCAGGGAGATCGGTGAGCAGCAATTCGCTTTGGCCGATAATGGCGGTAAGGATGCTGTTGAATTCATGCGCAATACCTCCGGCAAGCTTGCCGACGGTTTCCATTTTCTGTGACTGGAGCAGGCGCGACTCGATGTGTTTACGATCGGTGATGTCGGTGGCGATGCCCGTGAGTCGGATCACGCTGCCAGCGGCATCCCGGACGGGAAATCCGCGGCCATAGATCCATCGCATCTCACCGTCGGGGCGAGAGATTTGAAACTCGGTGCTCGCGCTGGAAATGCCCGTTCCGAGGGTGGAAAAGAGGGTGAACACGCGTTCGCGGTCCTCCTGCGGTATCGCTTCGGCCCACTGGCCCGGATGGGCATAGAGGCTTGCTGGCGAGTGTCCCCAAATCGATTCATAGGCCGGACTGACATAGAGTACCTGTTGCATATCGGGCGAAGTCATCCAAAACATGTCGCTGATATTTTCGGCCATCTGGCGGAATTTCTCGTCACTTTCGCGCAAGGTTTCTTCCGTGTGCTTCTGTTCAACTATTTTCAATTCTAAAGCTTCGTTGGCCTTCTGCAGATCGGTCGTGCGTTCCACGACGCGTTGCTCCAACTGAACATGGGCACGGTGCAGGGCCCGCTCGGCACAAGAGCGAATGGAAATTTCCCGGTCCATGCGCCATACCGTGAAAAGTGCGATGCTGCCGGCGATCAGCGTCGCTAGGCCGAGTGTCAGCAAAAACTCCCGTTCACCGGCAATGTAGTCGGCATTGCTCTGTTGTATGACCTGATCAATCTCGTCGGATTCATGTTTGTCGAAGGCGTCCCATGCGTTGTGATAGGCCATGAGATTGGGCCGAACGACATCAATCATCATTTTTCGGGCCTCGTCGCGTTTATGCTTCTGAAGCAGGAGAAAAAGAGCCTGCTGGTAGCTCTCGATATAGGGCGTCCGCGTCGCTTTTACGGCGGCAAATAGTTGTATTTCGGTTCCCGGGTCCAAGCGGGGCTCAAGAGTGGCCATCACTTCGGAGATTCGTTTGGTATTGGCAGTGCGTGATGCCAACAAGCGATCAATCTCATCCGGGTCGTCCAACAAAAAGATCAAGAGCGTAAGCCGGCTATTCAGTTCGGACAGGTGGAATGCTTCATGCGTAAGCTGTACTTCATACCATTGATCTCCAGCGCTATTCTGCATCTCTACATGGAGTTGGCGCAGATGACTGATTCCCTGCCATCCCACGAAAAAAAGCACCGCCGCCAACAGGCAAAATGAGGCGACCAAAAGGCGGGTGATACGGTCGGGCTTCATGGCTTTTCAGACATTGCGCATTTGCTCGGAGTCGCGTCCAAAAGTGCTCGTACTTTGCGGGTAAGGGCTGCGGGCGTGTAGGGTTTGGGCAGGAACTCAATCCCTTCATCAAGAACGCCGTGATGGGCAATGGCGTCCTGCGTATAGCCAGAGGTGAAGAGGATTTTGAGATCGGGATTCGTGGTTTGCAGCCACTCCGCCATGGCCTTGCCTCCCATTCGCGGCATAATGACGTCGGTGATGACCAAGGCAACCGGCTGCCCCTGGTGTTCGTCCGCCACACGCAAGGCATCCTGGCCGTTCGGAGCTGTCAGTACGGTGTAACCCTGCGCTTTTAGCACCCCTTGCGCGAGATGGCGGAGAGACGGCTCATCCTCCACGACCAGCAGCGTTTCCGTTCCCCGCCGTAGGTTTCCTGCTTTGGGGCTGGGCGTTGTTGTGACTACGGACGACTGCTCGATTCGCGGGAAATAAACTTTGAAGGTCGTGCCTTGTCCAAGTTCGCTGGAAACGTCGATGTGTCCGCCGGATAGCCGGACAATGGTCTGGCAGGTCGTCAGCCCCAGGCCGGTTCCCTTGCCCACGGGTTTCGTCGTAAAGAACGCTTCAAACAAGCGTCCCTTGACCTCTTCGGTCATGCCGATTCCCGTGTCAGTGACGCTGAGCATGACGTAATCGCCGGGAGTCGTGCCGGAGTGCGCCGCCACATAGGAATCATCAAGGCGGACAGCACTCGTTTCGACAACGAGTTTGCCCCCGTTGGGCATGGCATCGCGTGCGTTGACGACCAGATTCATCAGCACTTGCCAGACGTAACCCGAGTCGGCCCGGATCGTGCCGATTTGCTTCCCGTAAACCACCGTCATCTCGACATTCTCGTCGATGAGTCGTCGCAGCATTTTATCCATGCTTTCCACCACCTCGTTCGGATCGAGGACGACGGCCTGCACCACCTCTTTGCGGCTGAAGACAAGAAGCTGCCGCGTCAGTCCCGCGGCGCGTTCTGTCGCAAGTCGAATCTCCTCGGTGTACTTTTGCAGAGGATGGTCGGGGCCGAGTGCTTGCTCGATCAGTTCGTCATAGCCCATGATGACGGCCAGCACGTTGTTGAAGTCGTGCGCGACCCCGCCTGCAAGCTGGCCGACCACTTCCATTTTTTGCGCCTCGATGAATTGGGCCTCAAGCTGCTTGCGCTCGGCGCGCTCTTCCACTTCCTGGAGGGCGCGGCGCACGGCTGGTCCCAACCTGACGATTCGATCCTTCAGAAGATAATCGGACGCCCCCTGTTTGATCGCGGTGACGGCGGTTTCCTCACCAATCGTGCCGGACACGATGATAAACGGAATATCAAGGGCGGCCTGTTGTTTAAGCAGTTCCAGGGCCCGGAGCCCGTTAAACTCCGGCATTTCAAAATCCGAGAGGACGAGATGAAGCCCCGGATTGAGATTGGCGAGAAATTCGGCTTCCGTGTCCACCCGTTTCCAGTCGAAAATAAATCCGGAGCGGTGTAATTCACGCACCAGCAATTCAGCATCGTGGGGATTGTCCTCGACGATCAAGATTTGAATTGATTGGGACATTTATCCCTCCAGTTGCGGTGGGTGGTTGAGCAGCAGCCAGTACATTCCCAATTTCTGCACGGCCTCGGAAAACTGTTCAAAGTTCACCGGTTTAACGATGTAACTATTGACGCCAAGATTGTAACTTTCGACGACGTCGTTCTGTTCCTTGGAAGAAGTGAGCACGACAACGGGAATCAATTTGGTGCGCGCATCACCTTTGATACGCTGCAAGACCTCCAATCCGTCCACCTTGGGCAGTTTCAAGTCCAATAAGATCATCCTAGGGCCGTTCTCGATGTTTCGTGCCAGATACGGCCCCTCGCAAAAGAGAAATTGCAACGCTTCCTCGCCGTCGCGGACGGCATGGATGTGATTGGTAAGCTTGGCTTTTCGTAGCGCCCGTAGGGCGAGATCAAGGTCCTGCTGGTTGTCTTCGACGATCAAGATTTCTACGATATTTTCTGGGTTCATAATGGTATTCCTTCTTCGAGGGTGAAATAAAACGTTGCGCCGCGATTCAATGCCGCTTCGGCCCAAACACGTCCGCCATGCCGGTGAACGATCCGCTGCACAATCGCCAGTCCAACGCCGGTGCCCTCAAATTCATCGGTGCGGTGGAGGCGTTGGAAAACGCCAAACAGCTTGCCCACATAACGCATGTCAAATCCGGCACCGTTGTCCCGCACAAAATAGACGTTCTTGTCCTGTTCAAGTTTGCAGCCGATTTCAATCACCGCCGGATGGCGATCACGGGTGTATTTGAACGCGTTGGAAAGCAGGTTTATCCAGACTTGGCTCAGCAACGCCGGATCGCCAATGCATGCGCTCAGATCTCCGATGCGGAGATCAATCTGACGGCCCTCACGCTGGGAGTTCAGTCCTTCGAGAACATTGCGGACCAGCTTAGCTGTGTTCACCTCCTGCTTGTTCAAGGGAGTCCGGCTCAGGCGTGAAAACGTGAGGAGATCATCAATTAGAGTACCCATCCGCTGCGCTGCTTCGCGAATTGTCTGCAAATCACGCCGTCCGTCCTCCGGCAACTGCGCGCCATAATCTTCCAAGACGGCCTGAGAAAAACCGTCCACCGCACGCAACGGCGCGCGCAGATCGTGGGACACTGAGTAGGAGAAGGCTTCCAACTCCTTGTTCGCCGCCTCAAGCTCGACCGTACGTTCTGCCACCCTTTGCTCCAGGCGGATATTCAACTCGTGAATTTCTTGCTCGGCCCGCTTGCGCTTCGTGATGTCGATGTTCGACTCGAGCATTCCCGTTCGTTTGCCGAGCAAGTCGAATTCGGCCAGCCACCAACTTTGAATGTTGACCAAGTGCCCATCCTTCGTACGGTGAACCAGTTCTCCAGACCAGTGTCCGGTTGCCTCGAACTGCTCCATGATCTTTTCCAGTGGCTCGCTAAAAGTGGTCTGAAAGAGAGAATGAGTCACCCGTCCGAGTACCTCCTCTTTCGTCCAGCCGTAGAGGGTCTCAGCGCCCCGGCTCCATGAAATAATCTTTCCGTCCAAATCACGGACGATGATGGCGTCGGGGCTCAGGTCGATGATTGCTGCCTGGCGTCGCAACATTTCCTCGGCTCTTTTACGATCAGTGATATCGCGGCCAACTTTCGAGGCTCCCACAACCTTACCGGTCTTGTCCCTGATGGCTGACACAGTCACCGCGATGTCGATCAGGTGGCCGTCTTTGGCCACGCGCACGGTATCGAAAGGCCCCACTCTCTCCCCCAGCTTGACCCGCTCGATGACTAGTATCTCTTCCTGCCAGCGTTCGGATGGAATGAGCCGCGTGATCGACTGGCCCATTATCTCGCTTGCGGAATAGCCGAACATCCTTTCCGCACCAGTGTTCCAACTGGTGATGCAGCTGTTGAGGTCTTTTCCGATGATGGCGTCGTGCGAGGAGTTCACGATTGCCGCCAATAGCGCCGAGGCATCTTCGGCCAGTTTGCGCTCCGTGATATCAGCGCGGATGGCGATATATTGGCGGGGTTGGCCAAGCTCATTGAGGTAGGGGACGATGGTTGTGTCCACCCAATAAAACGATCCATCCTTCGCCTTATTTTTGATCTCTCCGTGCCAGACCTCGCCACGCTTTATTGTCGTCCATAACGTGCGGAAGAACTCTTTATCGTGATAGCCGGAATTGATGATGCGGTGGTCCTGCCCCAGTAATTCTTCGCGGGCATACTTGGAGATCGCGCAGAACTTGTCGTTAACGTGGATGATCTTTCCCGGTGGATCGGTGATGGCCACGATGGCATGTTCATCGAGAGCGTACTGAAGCTCACTGACTTCACGGAGCGACGACCTGAGCTTCTTTT
>Ga0206876_1276_pt1 | contig 11034 bp, 8 predicted proteins | sample Alteio_BWOrgCont_10_FD_152619 | JGI IMG/M metagenome (GOLD analysis project Ga0206876, IMG submission 152619) | Enriched cells from forest soil in Barre Woods Harvard Forest LTER site, Petersham, Massachusetts, United States -... | ecosystem: Environmental > Terrestrial > Soil > Temperate forest > O...
GCTGTTGATTCTGGCCAGGTTGATTCGACCGTGGGAACCCCGATTGTCCGTTGTTGCCACCCCGATAACCACCCGGCCCTTGAGAGCCACGGTTTTCAACCGCCGGCCGCTCGATGTTGCGAGGCAGCGCGCGGGGTGGCACTGGCGCCATGATTCCCCGTGTCGGATTGACACCCGGGTGCTGCAGGATCGGCCCCTGGTTGAAGCGATCCGGAGCAACGCGTACACCTGCGTCCCTTACCGGACGGCCAGACGCAAATGCATCCTGACGGATCGCCACCGTGGCTAACGGGCGGTTGATATAGCCGCGGTTTGGGCCGTTGCCGTAGATGTTGGTATTGCGCTGGTTGTAAACGTTGCGCACCTCGATCGCGTTGCGATTGTAGATATTGGTGACGTTGACGCGGTTCACATACAGCGTGCTGGTCCGATACCAGGGGACGAACGGCTCACGCGGTCCCAGCGGGAACCAGGCTGTGACACCCACACCGCCGCCAACGAAGACCACCAGGGCAGGGGAGTAGACCGGCCGAACCACGCGCGGGCCGGGAATCCATCCCCAACGACCGCCGGGGAAGCGTGACCAGCGTCCATAGTGGAACGGAGCAAAACCCCAGGGTTCGTTGCCTACCCAGGTCCATCCCCAGGGAGCAACATAGGCCCAGCGGCCATTGCTATAGGGCTGCCAGTCGGCAGCCACACCACGCGGATACCATACCGGGCCGTAATCGCTGTTTGGAGCCCAGTCGCCATACGTGCCGAGATCGGCTGCACCGACCGTGTCCGGGCTGACAAAGTCGCTGTCGGCGGTAATCGCGGTTTGATACTGACTGTCACGGCTGCTTGAAAACCCATCCAGCGCATCGGGCCTGGAACGCCGCGCATTCTGCGCGTAGACCTGTCCGCTGCCCGTCAACAGCAGCGATTCACCCGGTTGCAGCATCCGCTGAAAGCCTTGCCCATCGACGCGGGCCTGGCCGTAAAGCAATGTGACCTGCGTCGAATTGCCATCCGGCGTGACATCGACGCGCACATCGCCGGCGTCCAGCATGGTGAGCGCTACATTCGGTGTGTCGAGTTCGATTGTGGAGTTGGGATCAAACGAATAGCTGCGCAAATGCACGCTGCCCTGGCCGAGACCGAACTGCAGCAGGTTATCGGTCATCGCCGTCACGCTCAGATCGGTCTGGCCGCCCAGACGCACGGCCAATTGTCCTGCTTCAAGCTCGGCGAGCGCGCCATTGTCGGTGTACACACGGTCGCCGTTGGTCAACGGGTAGTTGACGCTCGCCGCGCTGAAATCCGGAACGCCCGCAGGTTGCAGGGAAACGTTTCCCTGCAGCACGCTCAGGCGGACGATGCTCGCCGGCGGATCGGGCTGGTTCGGGTCACCCTGGTTGGGGTCGCTATAGCCCGGCTGCCCGCCTGGTGGCATGGACTGTTGTTGCGGGTAGCCCTGCTGCGGATAGCCTTGCGCTCGAAGTGCACTGATCATGCAGGCAAGCGCGAAAAGAAGAACGGTCGCCTGCCAAAGCCTGATGCTGAATGTGGAGAAACGTTTTGCTGTAACCATGATCCTGCCTCCGAGCAGCCTGTACGAGTTAACCCCGCCACGCATGTTGCTGCGGTGGCTTCTCACGCGCTCACAACATTTAACCCATCTTTTACGATTTGGTCTCACCGGGTCGTTGAGCGATACAACAACCCGATACAACAAGCGGTCGGCGAACCCGCGGCCCATCACACCAGAGACATCGCTGGAATGGCAGAAGAGGAAGAAAATCAGACAAACATTCGAATACCGGCAACGCCGGCTGCGCCGACTTCCATGCAGGCTGCCGCGTGTTCCTGGGTGACGCCGCCGAGCGCAAGCACACGCACCGGTTTGGCGATCACGCACGCTTCACGCAGCCGCTTCAGACCTACGCCTTCATTCACAACATCTTCGCCAATACGCTTTTCGAAGACTGGCGCAAACAGGATCAAGTCCACACCGTTCTCGCGAGCTTCGTCCACCTCGCGGAGCGTATGTGCAGAAACACTGATGATCGGTGGAGGGAAGTATGCCGAAGCAAACAGTTGCCGGACCTGTTCGGGTGTTGTTTCGTCGGGCTGGGCCGTCAGGTGGACGCCATCTGCCTTGACGGCAATCGCGATGTCTGCCCGGCCATTAATCAGGAGCTTGGGCGTTTTGCCCTCGAGTGGGGTGTACGCTTGCAGCGTTTCACGGATTTGCCGGGCCAGCGTGACAAGCTGGTAGGAATCGAGTGTCTTGTCGCGAAGTTGCACGAAATCGACGCCATCGGCTGCCCATCGCTCACCATCGCCGGTCGCGTAGTTGCCATCCGTGATTGCATACCGCAGCATGCGCGTCTCTCCAGATTTCGCCGTGTCCACAACGATACGGCAGAGCTTCCGGTCTGCCCAAACATTTCCAATTTCCCGGGAACCATTGTGAACTCTTGGCACTCTCCCACTTCCGTTGGCCTTGTCTTTCAACAGAAAGACGTATGATGGACAACGGCATGACCGAAATCGACCGGTCGTGCGTCGTATCTGCACCGCGAGGAGACGAACGGAGTCCCATGGCAACTGTTTACGACCTTATCGTCATCGGCTCCGGCCCGGCTGGGCAGCGTGCGGCGATCTACGGCGCCAAGTTGGGCAAAAAAGTAGCCGTGGTGGAAAGCCGCGAGGTTGTCGGAGGCGCCTGCATCAATACAGGCACCATCCCTTCCAAGACCATGCGCGAAGCCGTGCTGCACCTTTCCGGCTACAACTACAAGTCCATCTACGGAATGAACTATCGCGTGAAGGAACGCATCACGATGGCGGATCTCGCCTTCCGCGTTCAGCACGTCATCAAGACGGAAGTCGACGTCACCGAAGCGCAGCTTTCGCGTAATGGCGTAGAGATGTTGACTGGTACCGCAAGCTTCGAAGATGCGACCCACATTAAGGTCACCAATTCCCGCGGTGCAAACGTGTACGAGGGAAAGAACGTACTGATCGCCACCGGCACCAAACCGGCGACTTCCCCACGCGTGCCCATCAACGGCACCACCATCGTCAACTCGGACTTGGTACTCAATCTGCCGACCTTGCCGAAGACGATGATCATAGTCGGTGGTGGCGTCATCGGTGTCGAGTACTGTTGCATGTTCGCCGCACTGGGCGTGCGCGTTACGCTCATCGAACGCCGTCCGCGCCTGCTCGAGTTTGCCGACCAGGAAATCGTTGAAGCACTGAGCTACCACCTCCGCGATGCCCGCGTCACCATGCGCCTCAACGAAGAAGTGGAGTCGGTGGAAGACATCGATGGCAACAGCGTGGTTGCCAACCTCGAATCCAAAAAGAAACTTCAAGGCGACGCGCTGCTGTATGCCGTTGGACGCCAGGGCAACGTCGAAGAATTGAACCTCGCGGCCGCCGGTATTGAGGCTGACTCGCGTGGACGCATCCCCGTGGATAAAGACTTCCGCACCAAGACTCCAACGGTATTTGCCGGCGGTGATGTAATCGGTTTCCCGTCCCTGGCTTCGGTCAGCATGGAGCAAGGGCGTATTGCCGCTGCCCGCGCGTTCGGCGACACCGAGATCATTTCGAATCCCAGCTTCTACCCCTACGGCATCTACACCATCCCGGAGATCAGCTTTATCGGCAAAACCGAGGAGCAACTCACGGAAGAGGATGTGCCCTACGAGGTTGGTGTCGCTTACTACCGCGAAATTGCTCGCGGCCAGATTCGCGGTGATACGACAGGACGCTTGAAACTCATTTTCCACCGCGAAAATCACTCGATTCTCGGGGTACACATCATTGGCGAAGGCGCCAGCGAGCTTCTGCATATCGGCCAGGCGGTGATGGCGCTTGGCGGCAAGCTCGAATATTTCGTAGACACGGTCTTCAACTACCCAACGTTGGCCGAATGTTACAAAGTGGCGGCCTTTAACGGGTTCAACCGCGTCTCCAAATTCGAATAATTCCCACATAGCCAAAAGAGGGAGTTGACGGGTGAACATGCACCCGGCTACTGTCTCAGAACCTCTGCCGCTGTCCGTACTGGCAGAGCAAAGGAAAGGCAGGCGCTTATGGCGAACTCCGCAGATACGACTACGCAAGCCGCTTCCTCACCCCTGGTCGGGGTGATTATGGCCGAGCGTCTCTACGCCGGTCTGATCGTCGACCACAAGATTGCAGGCCAACTGATCTGCTGGCCGGAATTGCCCCCCCCTACCGACGCGGAAGGGGATGACGCGCTTGTCGAGCTGCCCACCGATGCGCTGATTGAACAGATTTGCGACATCGTGATGGAGGCCGTCAAAGGCCACGAAGGTGAAATTGCGGCCGTTGGCCTCGCTATTCCTGGCCTTATCCGCAATGGCGTCGTGGAGGAAGCACCGAACCTGCCGCAGCTCAAAGGCTCGCATGTCGGAGAGTTGCTGATCGCGGCTCTCGCCGGCCGTGGAATCGGCGCCCCGGTGACCGTCGTCAACGACGCGGACGCTATGGCTGCAGGCCTGGCTTCGCACTACGACAAGCTGGACCACCTCATTCGCGTCTGGACGCTGGGCACCGGCATCGGCTACGGCCAGTACCCCTTCAGTGAAGGTGTGTGGGAAGGCGGCCATTCGGTGGTGACACTGGATGACAAGGAAAATTATTGCGGCTGCGGAGGCCGTGGCCATCTTGAAGGCATCATGGGCCACCGGGCGATGCGGCTGAGGTTTCTGGACATGGAACCCGAAGAGGTTTTTGCAGCCGCCAAAACCGGCGATGCGCGGTGCGGCGATTTCCGCCACCTCTGGCACAAGGCACTCGCCGCCGCAACGGCTACGTCGATTCATCAAGGCGGGGCAGGGAAGTTCTTCCTTACCGGCTACAACTCGCGTTTCCTTGATCTCAACCTGCTTAAGGACTATTTGCACAAGATGGTGAAGATGAGCCCGCTGCAGAGCTACTCGCTAGAGATGGTGGATGACGATGAATCCACCCGGGTGATTGGCGCTGCGGTAGCAGCGGAACAGATCAAAGGCTGCTAAGAGAATCTGAATAGGTCTCGCTTTGAAAGGGCGGGACTTCAGTGTCTGGGTGAAGCCGGTGCAGACCCAGCTGAGTCTAGACCATGCTAGATTTGAGCGCCAACGGCGCGCCCTATACAAGCTCTGGGTAGAGACCTACATGCAAACAGAGGGCTGAAAGCCCGACCTATAACTTTCGCCATGCGCAAGCATGCACGTGGTCTATGGCGACTTCCAGCACGAAGGGAGGAATTTCGGGTATTCCTCGCGCAATACGGTGTCGAATTCGACGAACGCTATTTGAGGCGGGAATAGGTCGGGCCTACAGCCCTCTGCCCGTAGGGGCTGACATACCCAGGGCTTCGCCCTGGGCTGGTATAGGACGCGCCCTTGGCGCTCAAACCGCGTCTCGTTTCGACTCTTGGGACCGAGTCTCACGCACACTTTTCCATCCCGCCGTGCTAGCAGCAAGAGCAAAGCGGCTTTAGCCGCCGAGGAAGCCTGCCCGCCTGATCAAACTTCCCTGGAGCGATTGGGCGTCCAGATTCGCGCTACTTCTGACATTTAGGGCAGTACACAGTGGTTCGTCCACCTACGATGATTTTCTTGAGTGGCGTCAGGCACACCAGGCAGTTCTCTCCCGTGCGTCCATAGACCTTGTGCTCTTGCTGGAAGAAGCCGCGCACTCCGTCGGCGTCCACGTAGTCCGAAACCGAAGATCCACCCAGCTTGATCGCTTTCGCGAGGATTTGTTGCAACGCTTTATGCAGCTTGCCCAATTCAACTCGCGTTAGTTTGCCGGCCTGTTTCGTCGGCCGAATGCCCGCACGAAACAGACTTTCATCCGCATAGATATTGCCCACGCCATGCAGGATGGACTGGTTCAGAAGCGCGGCCTTGATGGCCAGCTTGCGCCCTTTGAACAGGGTGGCGAACTCTTCTTCGCTGATGGTCGTAGGCTCCGCGCCCGGGCCGGCATAACCACCCTCTTCCTTGACCACCGACAACCGGCCGAACCGGCGAGCGTCGACAAAACGGACTTCCCGTCCGTCTGCAAGAGAAAGCACTGCATGCGTGTGGGCCGGCAGCGGCACGTCAGCATGAGAAACCAGCAGCCTGCCTGTCATACCCAGGTGCACAAGAAACTGCGCATGCTCAGGGCTGCCTTTTCCCGGGTCCCGGCCCTTGCTTTTGTCTTTGCTTTTCTTTCTGTCATCCCCGAAGGGGATCTGCTTTTTCTTCTTTTCCCCGCGGCTCAAATCCATCACCACGGTCTTCCCCACGCGGCGCACGGCATCAATCCGCGCCCCGGTCAGGGTCTCTGCAATCTCAGACTCTGGAGATTTGAAGGTCTGCGGTTTCCCACTCGTCCAGACACTCAGGATCCGCTGGCCTGCCACGCGGGCATGTACACCGTTTGCAACAGTTTCGACTTCAGGTAATTCAGGCATCGGCCATTCGATGCGCGGCGGGCCGCGCAGGGTTCCCGTCTCAGGCGTTCGTCGTTATGGCTCGACTGCGGCGCACGCGATAGAAGCCGTAGCCAAGCGCATTGATGATCAGCGTTGTTCCCATAATTTTCACCGCAAACCAGCCGGGGCTCGCCACGTCCACAAACGGATACGCGTTCAGTAGCAGGATAAAGAGGATTGCCAGCACGCCACCCGCGCACACCACCGAAACCCATCGCGGCAGCTTACGCCGCAATGCTCGTGCTCCGATCAGCGGGATCAGGAACATCGCGAGATAGGCAAGTGCATATAACTCGCTGGAAGTGTCATTCAGCACAGCGAAGGCTTCCGACGCATGCACCCCCGCACTTCCCAGGACCAGCAAAGCGGCCACAACCGCCGCTGTCACCCAGATGGAGTTCACAGGCGTGCGATAACGCGGATGCAGGCGGGCAAACCACTCCGGTACCAGGTGGTCCCAGCCCGCAGCCATCGGAAGCCGTGTGACCCCGGTGAACAGAAAGCTCGCCGCACCCAGGATGCGAATCTGCAGCAGCAGGATAGCTAACTTCGCTACGATGGCTGCCGCTCCACTTCCGCCGAAAGCCAGACTCAAGGTTTGGGGAATGGGAGCAACAAAATTGATGGGTGTCCCGGCATGAATTTGATGGAACGCCAGCACCGAGGCGGTACCCAGCACGAACATCAGGAAAACCATGGGAGTGGCAATGACGACCGAACGGCCGATATCCCGGTTGGCGGCGTGAGTCTCGCCCGCCATGATGGCGATATATTCCAGCCCCGAAGCCGCAAACAGCACCTGCCCCATGAGGGAAAGGGAAACTGCATCGCGTGGCGGCAGATGAAAGGCGATGGGCTCGTAGGGAATGTGCACACCGTGCAACCACGCCCAGAGCGGAGAGAAGATGAGCAGGACGAACGCGACCAGCATCGCGGCGCCGCTGAAGTTGTGAATCCATTTGCCCAGTCCGAGACCGCGGTACGCGGTCCACGCCAGCAGGATCACCATGGCGGCAAGCATGGAGTAGACGACAGGATGATTCTCAGGCAGCCCAGCCGCGCGCGGGCCCAGCATGTAAGCCATTTCACTGGGAATCTGGAACAGGATTGTCGCGATCGAAGTCAACGCGTAGGCCCAGATATTCCATGCGGTCATAAAGCCAACTGCATCCCCGAACGCGGCGCGGGCCCATACATACAGGCCGCCTTCGAGGGGCATCTCGCGATTCAGGAAATACACCGCAACTGCCATCGGTGCGTAGAAGAATGCAAATGCCAACAGCCATACGACAAGTTGTGCGTGTCCGAGCCCGGCGGCAATCCCCACCCACGAACTGCCGACGACGGTCAGGATCTGGGCCAGCACCAGGTCGCGCAGCCGGAGCTGTCGCTTCAGGTTGTGTTCTTCGCGTTCGACGTTCAAGGTGCTCGAACCTGCTTTGCCCTTGGCCATGGGTCATCCTCGCACAAAAGGCCTCTGAAGATGAGCCCTCGGACGCAGGGTGCCCCATTCATGAGCAGCCCTATCGCTCATGAGTGGGCCATCGCGCAAAAGCGCGACCGCTCCTGCCCGTCTCCAGGAGGCCAAAGTGAGAAGGAGGTCAGAAGTGAAGGTGGATTGTTCGCAGGTTCTCGGACAGAAGAACCCCATCGTCGCACCTTAGATTCCTTCGGCGAAAAGTTCACAATTTGTCCCGCGCCGTGCCGTAGAGTTGGAACGACTTTCTGCCGAGGACTTCCGCATGCGCGCTTTTTCGCTCTTTGCCAAACTAATCATCGTCGGCGGCTTATCGCTGCTCATCGTGGTTGCGCTCTTTTATGTCGACTCCATCATTACGGAACGCCAGGGCTTCCGGAACCAGGCGGTCGAATCCATCTCGGCGAGCTATGCTTCGTCGCAGCGCATCCTCGGTCCCATGCTGGTCCAACCGTATCGCCTGACGGAGCGGGTCGAATCCATCGACGCCAAAGGCGCAAAAACCGTTTCCACCACCGTCACAGACAATATCTCGACCTTCTTCCCCCGCGAATTGCAGGTGAAGGGCGATCTGAAACCTTCCGTCCGTCGCCACGGCCTCTATCCGGTAACGGTCTACGAGTTCGCCGGCACCATCAGTGGTCACTTTGACGTTCCACCACTTCCGGTTAAAAGCGAGATCCAATACGGGAAGCCCTATCTCGCTTTCATTCTCAAGGACGTTCGCGGTCTTGTTGGCCGCCCTGCACTTCAAGTCAACGGCACGGGTGTCAATGTCCAGGGCGCCATCAAAACGCAGGAAGAGCAAGACAGCCCCGTGCAGTCACCCATCATGGCCGGAACCAACCTGCGCGGTTTACTGCCGGCGACGGATGGAAAGGCCGCCAAGCTTGATTTCACGCTCGATCTGCAACTCGACGGAACGCAGGAATTCGAAATCGTGCCGCTGGCCGACACCAACCGGTTCGAACTTTCCTCCACATGGTCGCAGCCCCTGTTTTCAGGGCGTTTTCTCCCGCATAACCGCGAAGTCGGCCCCGCCGGCTTTCACGCTGTATGGGAGATCTCATCGCTCGCAGCCGCCACGCAGCAGCAGATCTCGAATCACATCGACAATCTCGATGCCGTCAACACCACACTCAATGAAACCGTTGACCCTTACCGCCTGGCAGATCGTGCCGTAAAGTACGGCATACTTTTTGTCCTGCTTACCTTTGGCGGGTTTTTCATGTTCGAGCTCGTCAAGCGCATGCTGATCCATCCCATGCAGTATCTGCTGGTGGGTTTCTGTCTGGCAGTGTTCTTCCTTCTGCTGGTCAGCTTCAGCGAACACATGAGCTTCGCTCTCGCGTATCTCATTGCCACGGTGTCCTGCGTTGGTCTGCTGACCTATTACATGATCTTCGTGCTGCACAGCCGCGAATACGGGTTGGCGTTCGGCTCCGCGCTTGCAGCGCTTTATGCCTGTGTTTATGGTTTGCTCATTTCCGAGGACAACGCGCTCCTGCTGGGTTCACTGCTTCTCTTTGGCGTCATCGCGCTCATCATGATCCTGACCCGCAAGATCGACTGGTACCAGCGCACTGCGCCACCGCCACCACCGCCAGCGGCTCCGTTTCCTCCACCTCCGTATCCGCATCAGCCTCCTCCCGCCTCTGTCTCCGGCGCGTAATTCCCGAATGCCTAAACTTTTTAAGTAATCTGAGGACCCATGTCTGACCAGACCATCTCCGCTACCTTCGTCACGTATGCCGCGAATCGCATGCAGCAGCTCGCCGCGAATATCGATGCCTGCTGCGACCGCCTCAGCGAGGAGCAGATGTGGCATCGCAGCGGTGAGTATGAAAACTCCGTAGCGAACCTGTTGCTGCATCTCGAGGGCAATCTACGCCAGTGGATGATTCATGGCATCGCAGGTGAGCCCGATGTTCGCCGCCGCGATGAAGAGTTCACACTCGCGCCCACCATGAGCGGCGCCGAAGCCCGTGCACATTTCCGCACCACGCTGGACGAAGCCAGGCGTGTCATCGCGGCGGTGCCGGAGGAGCGGTTGTTGGAAATCATTGACCCTCAGCCAACCGGGACCTGGCGGCACACTACGATCCTCGAGGCAATTTTCAAGGTCACCTCCCACGTGGAATACCACACCGGACAGATCGTGGTGTTCACCAAGCAACTCACCCACAGCGACCTCGATCTCTCCATGCCGCGCAAGCGTTGATTGGGCTACCGTCCAAATCAGAGGACGTCGGGGGTTGCCTCATTCATCGCGGTTCTACCTGTTCTACCGCGATGAGTGAGTCAGCGGGTGAAATCTGTGGCTGGTATCGTAAGCGGTAAAACAGCTCATGAGTGGGCGCCCGTCAGTCCGCGACCGGAATCCAAAACTCCACCACGCCGCTCGATGTCTTGGCGTCGAAGCGCGAGTCATATACCTCGAACGAAGGCCGTCCGTCAGGTTTGAGGTGCGCTTCGGCAATGAGCTGTTTCCAGATGATGTCGATCGACGGGCCGATCCCGGAAGCCGGGCCGTCGTACGTAAAAACGGCGTAGCGGCCGCCGAGCAGCACAACCGTGTCCCAGTCCGCCGGCAGGTCGTCGGTCTTTTCCATGCCGCACAAATAGCGGAACGATTGGCCGTCGAACCCGTAGCTCACGCCATACGATGTGCGAGCCAGGAGAAGGTCGTGCACCTGAGCATGGAGTTTGTCCCAAAGCTGGGGAATCTCCATCCGGGTCTCCATGGTGTACACCGCGCTGAGGCCGGCAATCGTTTTTGCATCGGCATGCACAAGTTGCGGTTGAGGCTCTAGTCCGTTGACTTCGTTGGCCATACTTGCTTCTCCTTGATTTGGCGATGCGCGAAAAAGCTCGACCGAACGGCAGTATAAGATCAGGGAGCGATGTCTCCGGTAACAATCTGCACACTGTGGGAGAAGGATTACCACAAGGGTTTAGGCGCCTTTGTGAATTCCCTGGTGCCAACCGGATACACAGGCAGGGTATGGGCGGGATATCGCGGAGATCTGCCTCCCTGGGCCACGGCGGGCTGCGTCGAAGGCGA
>Ga0206876_1277_pt1 | contig 11022 bp, 8 predicted proteins | sample Alteio_BWOrgCont_10_FD_152619 | JGI IMG/M metagenome (GOLD analysis project Ga0206876, IMG submission 152619) | Enriched cells from forest soil in Barre Woods Harvard Forest LTER site, Petersham, Massachusetts, United States -... | ecosystem: Environmental > Terrestrial > Soil > Temperate forest > O...
CGGCTTTCGATTGCGTCGCGCGTCGAATGAACGTACTGATTGCATGCGGTCGATTCGTGCGAGCTGGTGGCGAGCTCGTCGGGATGAAAACGGCAAGGACGCCTGCTCGAAACAGCGAATCGCCCGCAGGATGCAGGATCGTTCCGCTCGCCGCCGGTCGGCGCCTCCAAATAGCAGTGCCATGTTCAAGAGGTCCATTCCCATCCCGCGCAGGTCGTAGGCGGCCTGATGTTGACGATAGGCATGGAACAGAGTCACAAGCGCGTGTCTGGGGCTCTTTAATGCCGCCTGCACCAGTCCCATCGTGGCTGTGAGATCGGCGTCCGAGATTTCATCATCATCATCATCACCCGCCATTGCGCAGGCCGTTAAGACCAGCGACTCGGCGACTTCGGGGCGTTGACTGGCTAATGCGTCATTGGCCATGCCGAGGACTTCTTTCTCGTCCAGATCCTCTTGCAGCAGCGTTGCCCGCCACTGAAAACGTCGCGCCAAATCCAGATCGTCGACGATGCGATAAATTGAGGCGAGATTGTGACAAACGACGCCAATTGCCGCTCGGTCATTGCCGTCCAAGACCGGCGTGAAAACCGAAATCGCATCGAAGTATCGCTCCCGTTCCGCCAGGAACACGCCATACGCGATGCGACTGACTGGCGAACAATCCAACGAGAGCGCATCGTGGAATTTCGCGTCTGCCGAGGCCCAATCAGATCGCTCGGCGAATGACTCGGCCGCCGCAATAAGTTCCGCCGCACGCGCGGACTGATCAAGTGGATCAGGGTTGGTCATAACTCGCAATCTCCATTCTGTCCTGAAGTTTCAAGCAGAATGAGCGTTTGATTTTCCCCAATCCATTGCTGGAACGAGTTGTTGAAAAGCGGCAACCTGAGAGATATTCCCAATATACCTATTTTATCTATTATGTCAATCATGCCTCTGGCTGAATTTCGATTTGGAATCGTGTCCGCGACAAGAATTGGATCTGCAGGGACGTTTTTTGCCGTTCAACCAGATCAGCCAGGACTTGGCCGACGACTGGCGTAAATTTAAACCCGTGACCCGAAAACCCTGCCGCGAAAACGACATTTTTCCAACGCGGATGGACGTCGATCACAAAATGTTTGTCGGTTGTCATCGTATAGAGGCAGACCGAATGCCTTGCCAAATCGCGACCCGCGTCGGGTAAATAAGTTTTGAGAAACGCGTGCAGTCGCGTCAGGTCGCTGGGATGACAGGCTCGGTCGACAGAGTGCGGATCGGGGACAGGTTCGCCACCGGAGTGCTCGGCCACTTTGATCGTCTGGCCGTCGAAACTCGGAAAGCCGTAGAACGTTCCTGCGGGTGTTTCAAAGAAGTAAGTTGGAATTCCGGCGGCCGCAGAATAGATGCCGTTTCGAACAGGAAACCAGCCCACGAATTTCCGCAGCACATTCAAGCTCAGCCCGACGTCCGCCAGGCACGCGTTGGACCAGGCGCCTGCCGTGACGACCAGGTTTCGCGCCGCGTATTCGCCGAGTTGCGTCCGGACTTGAACGGTATCTCCGTCAGATGACCAGTCGAGAGCGGGCTCGTTGCCTCGTAATTCGGCTCCGTTGCGAATGGCTTCGTCGACATGTGCCTGGACGCACTGATCCACGCGCAGTGTGCCGGCGCCCGGTTCAAACGCGACATCATGATCGTCGGGAAACTCAAACCCTGGAAATCGTCGACGCGCGTCCTTCGCGCTGAAATCCTGCAGCGCTAACCCATGCTGCCTGGCTGACAGTCGGGCACCCCGAATCGTGTCACCATCGGCAGGTCCGGACAGGACCAGGCCGGTCGGGATCAGCAATTGGCGGCCGGTTGCCTGTTCAAGTTCATGCCACAATTCGTAGGCGCGGTGCAGCAGCGGTACGTAGTCGGGATGTTCGAAATACGCCTTGCGAATAATTCGCGATTCACCGTGCGAGCTGCCAAGTCCATGAACGAGTGGAAACTGCTCAAGACCCAGCACTCGTTGACCGCGCCGCGCCAGCTCATGACATGTCGCGGCGCCCATCCCACCGACGCCCAGTACAATTGTGTCGAACACCGAACCGCCATTCGTCTGCATGCCGAACCCCTTCAGGTGACGGGGCGGATTGTACCAAGTTGCATTTCAAGCGGAGGACTGATGAATGATGAATGGAGTCATGAAGTCGCATTTCAAAAGTCGCTCGCGATTCTGAATGGCCTGTCAGGCCAAAGGAAACCAGCCCGGGGCTAGCACACCTTGTGTGCGCCGCCCCGGGAAAATGAGAAGTTTGATCTTAAGTGCCCTGAGAGGGCACGGGAAGGTCACGAACGCTCGCAGCAATGCGCCGACGAAAATGGAGCCCGCATGACTCTGGGGTCGAACAGACTCGACTATTCCATCGCCCATGCAGGGCGAAAACGGTGTTTTGTGCTGCGAACCCGGGGCGGCGCACACAAGGTGTGCTTGCCCCGGGCTGGTATCCGTCGCACTTTCAGTGCGAAGACGTCGTTGATGAAGGTCCTGAACATTCGATTCCCACCAATTGTCGACTGCACCCCATGGTCTACCACGAGCGTTCACGGTCGCTGAGGTTGATTGCGGTGACTACAATCGCTTATATCGCACCGGCAGAACTGCGGTTGCGATACGGTGGCGAACCGCGAATTGTCTTTCCAAAAAGTAAAACATGCCCCAAGTTGGCTTATTTGTTCCGTGTTATGTCGATCAACTTTATCCCCAGGTTGCGATGGCAACTTTGCAAGTCCTTGAACGCTTCGGCTGTGATGTGGATTTTCCGGCCGAACAGACTTGCTGCGGCCAACCGATGGCAAACACCGGGTGCGTTGCCGACGCTGTTCCGCTCGCGAAGAAGTTCGTTTCGATCTTTCGCCAGTACGAATACATCGTCTGCCCGTCGGGAAGCTGCACGGCGATGATCCGACAACATTATGGAGAACTGCTGCACGACGATCCGGCGTATGCGGTTGTGGGACCGCGGACGTATGAACTGTGCGAGTTTCTCACCGATGTGTTGCAGATCAAGTCCATTCCGGGACGATTCCCTTACCGGGTCGGATTGCACAATAGTTGTCACGGTTTGCGCGAGCTGCGATTGGCATCCAGCAGCGAAATGATGGTTCCTCGGTTCAACAAGGCGGCACAGTTGCTCGCGGGACTGGATGGCATCGAACTTGTCAATTTGAAACGGCCGGACGAATGTTGCGGGTTTGGCGGGACTTTTGCCGTGGCGGAAGAGGCGGTCTCGTGCATGATGGGTCTCGACCGAATCCACGACCACGAACAGGCAGGCGCCGAAGTCTTAACCGCAGGTGACATGTCGTGTCTGATGCACATGTCCGGGTTAATCTATCGCCAGAAATCACCGCTTCGCGTAATGCATATCGCCGAAATCCTGGTCGAGAGCGATGTCTCAAAGGCGGCGCCGATTGAAGAGGGGTCGGGCGTTCAAATTTCAAAATTGGCCGTCGGACTCGACAAATCAACGAAACTCGACGGATCGGCCAATTTTGAAATTTGAACGCCCGACCCCAGAACTGTCCACACTGCTGCGGTTTGACAGCGGTCGAGAGGCGAAATGGGTTCAACCCCAGGATGGAGCGACGAATCAATGAAGGATGGGTTTCTCGGATATCACACTTCGTTCATGCTTGATGCCGTCGTCGTGGCGCTGGTGCTGGTTGTTCCGGTCCTTGTTTTCAGCCTCTATTCGGTGAAAGTGCGTCGGCACTACACCCTGCACCGCAATCTTCAGATTATGCTGGCCGTGACGCTGCTGGCCGCTGTGATCGCGTTTGAAGTGGATTTGCATCTCGTTCAAGGCGGGTGGCAAAACGTCGTCAAAAAAGGGCCGGAGATCTCCGACTCTCAACTGGCGTTGATTCATCGGCTGCTGCGAATTCATCTGATTTTTGCGGCCAGCACACCTTTACTCTGGGCGCTGACCATTATTTTGGCGCTCCGCGGGATGCCGAATCCGCCAGCGCCGTCAAAGCATAGCCGGCTGCACAAATTCCTGGGCTGGGTCTCGACGATGGATTTAGTGCTGACTTCGGTCACAGGGTTGGTATTTTATTACATGGCGTTCGTCAATCGTGGATAAGTTGTCTCGATCACTGCAAGTGGGCGATGGAGTTTTCAACGTAGGGTGGGTCGAGTCTTCGAGCCCCACCAGTTTTTGCGGGCATTTTTGGTGGGGCTCGAAGACTCGACCCACCCTACATTCAGTCTTCCTTCAATAAATGACATGTCCAGAAAACCGCGGTGCAAACATGCCGTTCAGAATCGCGCTTCGGAATTGTCTCGCAACGCTGATCATCGTGAGCGGGCTGATTTCGCAGACAGACGCGAAACCCAAGCCCGCGCCTGTGAAGTCCAAACCTGCGGCCGCAAAACCCAAGCCTGCGGGTGTCGGACACCCGATCGTCGACGTCGTTTCGCTCAAATCGGGTCGCACTTTGCGCGGAGCCGTGGCCTGGCAAGACCCCAACGGGTCACTCAAGATGGCGGTTTCCACGGACTGGTTTCGCGAGTCCAATCCGACACAGATTGCGACGACTCTGACCGAGAATATCGATCAACGTCGCATCGCCTGGGCACAAGCCAGCCAACGCATCTCGGAACGATTAAAGACGGCTGCGGAATCGCCGCGTCTCACATTCTTCCTGAAGCAGGAGTCGGAACGCATTCAGGGGCTGCTGGCGGATCGCAACCTCGCGGAACCTGATTTCCTCTGGATCGAAGTCCCGCAGGCAAGCATCGCCAAAATTGCCCGAGCCTCCCTTGAACAGCGAAACGTGGCACTGTTCGCCTGGAACGAGAAACTGACGCATGTTGAATCCCGCGACATTGCGTCGCTCACAAAGGAACTGACCGACAACGGTGTCGCCATGAATGGGCCGGCACCCGATCTGACGGAACGCTTGCCTCCGCGGTCTCAAGATGAAGGTGAGTGGGCCGCGCGGATGGCACTCGTCGAATACGGGCTGACGACGGCAGTGAATTTTCAGGGATTCGGCGACGCGGTCATTCGCGCCGGGGAAGGTCAGCCCATCGACTTTGCCGAAGTTCTGCCGAAGTTGTTTCAACAGCAGTTGAGTTCGCTGCTGAAGGATCTGTCTGCCGACAATCGACCAGGAGTCAAACCGCCTGAGAGCACCGAGTGGTTGAACCGAGCCATCCACGAGGCCGAAGCCGCTCCGTCTCGGGGATTTCGCATCACACGTCTGGATGTCGATGCGGCGTCGACGCGAGTGACGGTCGAGTCTCGATTCGTTGCACAGCTTGGTCTGGCGAACTGGCAAACCGTCTGGCAAACGGTGAATACCGAAGACGGAACGCTCGCACGTCCCGCAGTGGAAAAGCAGATCGAACAAGATCCACAAGTGAAGTCGATCAGCAAGCTGATCAAGTCGATCGGCGTGGTGGACCCCGACGCAATGCAGCGGGCGATTCGCTTTGGAGCGGCAACAATGGCGGCCCAGCAGAGCGCTGACGCGCTGTTTAGTGAATTCCGTGACCGGTACACGCGCCGACTGGACGGTCCTCCGCTGCCGCTGATGGGACAATAATCGTTTGTCGGCCCAGCGATGCATTCGCTCGGCATTGCACTATTCCAGCTACATTTGCTTGTGCTCGATTTCTGACCTTCGTTCCCTTCGTTGCCTTCTGTTCAATCTGTTTTTTTGAACAGAAGGTAACGAAGGGAACGAAGGAAGATTTGGTGATAACTCCGAAACCATCATTCGAATCCGCGCGTGGGTCAAAACCGGTCGGACCAATAACTCTTTACCAACAACTTGCGTCAGGCCTACATTCGCAATTTAATCCTGACAATTAAGGAAACTGCCCGCCCGAACCTGATTATTTACAATCGGTTTCAGCTTCGGTGGTTTGTAGAGCAATAGATACCATGAGAGCACAGTCAAAGGCAGGATAATGGACCAGTATGGAACAACCACAACCTCGAAGTGAACGCCGGAAACTAGATGGTCGTATCCGCTCTTCCAATCGAAACCACAGCCTCGACAATGCCAATCTGTACCACGTCGTTCTACATTGCACGGGTCGGAATAATGTGATTGAGGGTCTCGAATGCTCCAGCCGGGAGCAATGTCCATTAATATTCGCCATTTGCGGTTGACGCCGGAAAGTCTTTTCCATCTTACACCCGTGCGCATCGTATCCAGTTGTTGGAACGACGTTTCTCCGCCAATGTGCATGCGGATGACATACGCTGTGCGAGAGGATCTAGCCCACACCGAAAGGATCGCGAGAGCACACAGCATCACGGAAAAGCCGACTTTTCGTCGCCACCCGTGAAAGAAGTCGCCCATGATTTCACGCTCGCGATTTGACTAAACGGAGGGGCGTTGCATATTTACGCGTGTACCTGCTTCATCGGCTCAGCGGAGCTTCGCCCTCCCGACCTGCGGTCAATCCATTCCTAACTTCTTGCGGCCGATGCTTGACACCAGATTAGAACTCCAGCCCGGATTCCAGGCGTGATCGACGACCACCTGCTTCACGCCGGGAACCTTGAGAAGTCGTTCGCGAACTGGAAGCGAAAATGTCGGATGGACGGCGATCGAGCCTTCGACGAAATAGCCCAGCAGTGGACGGCCTCGATGTGGCACCGCCATCACGACTGTGACGACATTGCCCCGCACCTTGATGTCATACACGAGTCCGAGATCGACCACGTTAATGTCGGCCGTATAGAGTTGTGCATCTTTGCAGTCGCGCAGTGCATCCCAGATCAATTGCTTCGGCAGCGCGCTGTCGCCGGCTTCACCGGGTCGAGCTAATCGCCCGGGCGGTTGTTTCGTCGCGGCCGTCTCCGGCGCGAGTGGCGATGCTGATTTTTCTGAGGCGTTCACGGCCGAGATGACAAGTGGATTCACCATGCAGCGACGGAGCTGTTCTACGATGACCGGTCCTTCTTTGGCCGTGAAGGGAATCGACAGATAGGCGTTCTTTTGCTGCAGCACAGCACCCTTGGGAACAGAATTCACCGGCAACGGATAGCGGCTCCAGACGCTGCCGTGCCAGCGATAGTAGATCTGCGGCGGTCCGTTGTGTTTCAGCTCGGGCAATCCTTTGGCTGTGTGTTCGAGAAACAGTGCGATGAACGAATCGCTCGTATCTTTGTTAAAGAACCCAACTCCCCACAAATCCTGTTGTTGTTTCGGCGGCACTGCTCCGAATTGAAGTTTTCCATCCCGATCCATCCAAAGCATGTCTGTGAAGGATTGACCTGTAAAAACCCATTCGTCATCGCGCAGCGCCGCGGCTTCAAAATCCTGCACCGCCGTCATTGTTCCGGATTTGTGGAACCAGGGTAAGCCGGTATAGAAACGATACTCGATATCAATGTTCAACCGGCTGGGCGTATAGACCGGATAGATGGGCGAGCGCGGGAATCCCCAGCGTCGGACAATGGTGCACAGCGGCCCGCGGATGACTTCGTAGTCGGGACAGCCGTCCCACAGCGAAATCCGGAACTTCTGAAAGTGACCCTTGTCGACGTAATCGTGCGCCCAATCGATGCCGGGCGGCTCGCCATGACCCTGTCCGCCGGAATAAATCTCCAAACCATGTTCGCGGCGCAGTGTCAGTCGTTCGAGTTGCCCGGTTTGGCGTGACAAGGAGGCTTTGTAAATCGAATTGGAGATATCCAAACCAATGCCTTGGCCCTCGGTCTTTAACTCCGAAGGATATTCCGGCAGTTCGGCGTCGGGATTGCCGTAGAGCACCAGATATGTCTGTTTCTGTTTGGGAAAACTGTCGACCATCCACAAGATTTTGCAGAATCGTGCGTCGTCACGACGAACTTCGCGAAAGACCTGGCAGGGAACTTCGGTCAATTGACTTCCATCGACTCGAGCCAGGCGAATTTCGCGCGTCAACGACGTGACTTGTTCGCTTGGAAAACCGAGCGTGATTTCAACTGGTTCCGACGTTCGCGGCTCGCCTGCCGTTTCTTCAATCGAGATCTCTTTGCAGTATTTCCAACCTTCAGCCCAGCGGGCAGCGGATGTTCCTAGCGATTCGACCGTTCGGAACTTCCGGGTTTCAACGAGCGAAACTCCCGGACTTTGTTCCTCGTTTTGTGTTTGTATCGCGGTATCGCGAATCGAATGAGTCAGTGATCGGACCAGATCAAAGTCTTTGTTTTTCCATGCCTCTTCCAGCAACTTGAGTTTTGTTTCAAACGAATCAGTGCGTTCCGCCGCCGGGATCACCTCGGTGACAGCCGTCGCTTGAGCCTGCAAGTTGGCCGGTGAGGTGAGCATATGGACCGCGCACAGGACAGCCAAAAGCAAGGCAAATCGAAATGGCGGCGGCGCGCCGGGGTTCGCAGAACCCCCCGACGTAGCCATCATCGCTCCGCGTGATGAGCCTGTCACGAAAACCATCCAGTCATTGCCAACGCACCGTTGCAACAAATGAGTGTAGTTCTGTCCTCGACCGGCGCGACGCGTTGATTGGAAGCCGTTTGCGAAAGGCTCATCACGCGGAGCGATGATGGCTACGTTGATCGGAAACACAGGCCTGCTCATGATTTCAATCCTGTTTGAGTTCTCTGTCCGTGTCGCGCTGCTGCTCGTTCTTAGCTGAGTCCAACCGGTTGTAGCGGACATTTTGCGGCAATGAAACTTTCGCGACGATTGTCCGTCATGAATTCCACCGTCACCGTTCGCATCCGCGAGAATCCGCTCACCGCGACCACCGTCCCTAAACCATAGCGGGGGTGTCGCACCTGCATGCCCAATCCGAATCCCACGGGCAAGCTGGCCTGCGTGTTGACTCCCGTTTGCAACGCGGCCCCCGTGGTGAGATGCGGTAGACCGGCAGCTTTTCGTTTGCCGGCTTTCGCCTTCTTCTTGCTGCGGAGTTCACGATAACCATCATAGTTCGGCTCGTTGCTGTGCTCGGATTCGTCGCCGAATCCTTCCAATGAATCGTGAGCATCAGCGTCGGCGTGGAACGAATCATCGACCGATTCGAAATCGGGATTTGCTCCGGTACAGTCACGGCGTTCGACCAGTAATTCCTGGAGAAAATCGCTGGTGATCGTCGATAGCGTCCGCCCATGCATTTCGCGACGCTCGGTGTGCGTCAGGACCAATCGTTCCTTCGCACGAGTGACCCCGACAAAGAGCAGCCGCCGTTCTTCTTCGAGCGAGCTCTTGTCGTTTTCGCGAATTGAACGTTCGTGAGGAATCAGGTTCTGTTCGACTCCAACGACGTAGACGTCGGGAAATTCCAGCCCCTTCGCGGCGTGCAGCGTCATCAGCGTGACCGTACCCGCGTCGTCTTCCAACGAATCGACGTCCTGTGAGAGACTCGCCGTTTCCAGGAAACCGCCCAGCGTGGCGACCTGTTCCTGGTCCGCCAGTTGCCGGTCGAACAGCAGCGCGGAACTGACCAGTTCGTCGACGTTGGATTTCCGCTGGATCTCGTCTTCTTCCAGCGCGCCTTCGTATTGACGATAGTATCCCGTGCGTTCGAGTACGGCTCGGACGATTGTTTCGACGGGACCGCGGTCGGAGAATTTTGCGTTCGCGTCGTCGGATGCACCTTTGGTGGGGCTCGAAGACTCGACCCACCCTACTTCAGAGTTCTTCCTATGCGGCTCTTCGGGCACCTCGTCGTCCATCTCATCAAAACGAAATTCGGTCGAATCGGCTTTCTCTCCAAACGGATTGGCGGCGAGTTGCGCCAATTCGTCAATCAGCGCCGCGAATGACCGCAAACCGACAGCCGCTTTCTTCGAAAGATGGGGAACTCGTTCTGAATTTCGAGCGGCAGCCAGCAATTCGACGCGATTTTCTTCCGCCCACAATACGAATCGATCGAGCGAGCTTTTTCCAATCCCCCGCGTGGGAGTGTTGACGACGCGCAGGAAGGCGATGCGGTCTTGTGGATTTTCGATCAGACGCAGATACGCGAGGATGTCCTTGATCTCGGCCCGCTCGTAGAAAGCCAGTCCTCCCGCAACCTGGTACGGTATCTTCAATCGCGACAGCGCCGTTTCGATCGAGCGGGACAACGAATTGACGCGGTAAAAAATCGCGAAGTCGTTCCAGCTTCTCTGTGCCGACTTGACCAGCGAATGAATCTCGGCGGCGATCGACATCGCTTCGTTTTGGCCATCCGGATAAAGCCGCAATTCGACCGGTTTGCCGCTGGGCCGCGTGGGATGCAAACGCTTTGGCTTGCGCATCACGTTGTGCCGGATCAGTTCATCGGCGGTCGCCAGAATCTCGGGAGTGCTGCGAAAGTTTTCCTCCAGCCTGACCAGCGCGGCACGAGGGAAATCGTGCTCGAATTTCAGGATGTTTTCGATCTGCGCACCGCGCCAACCGTAAATTGACTGATCGGGATCTCCGGTCACGCACAAGTTCGATTCGATCTGCGATAACGCGGCGACGATCTGGTACTGCGCTCGGTTCGTATCCTGGTACTCGTCGACCAGGATAAAGCGATAATGTTCGTCGAGCGATTTCCGCAGTTCGTCATTGTCGGCCAGCATGCGTGCGACATGCATCAGCAGATCATCGAAATCGACTGCGTTCGCCTCGAGCAATTGCTGCTGATATGCGGGGTACACTCGCGCCACAATGGCGTCGAGATGCGTTCCCACCAGGGTCGCGTGTTTGGCCGCGTACATTTCAGCGGTGATCAGATCGTTCTTCGCCTTGCTGATCCGCCCCAACAGTTTTGCGGGCGGAAAATGAACGGCGTCCAGATCCTGGTCGTGCAGCACGCCCTTGAGCAGCGTTAATTGATCGCTGACGTCGTAGATCGAAAAATTCGATCTCAGGCCCACCACGGATGCATGTTCCCGCAACAGCTTCGCACAGAATTTGTGAAACGTACTGACCCAGACGAATGAGCGTGGCAAGAGCGCCTGGACTCGTTCGGTCATGACACGAGCGGCTTTATTTGTGAACGTGATGGCCAGGATTTCGCGCGGGTGAACACCGCGCGCGATCAGCCGG
>Ga0206876_1279_pt1 | contig 10968 bp, 6 predicted proteins | sample Alteio_BWOrgCont_10_FD_152619 | JGI IMG/M metagenome (GOLD analysis project Ga0206876, IMG submission 152619) | Enriched cells from forest soil in Barre Woods Harvard Forest LTER site, Petersham, Massachusetts, United States -... | ecosystem: Environmental > Terrestrial > Soil > Temperate forest > O...
GCGGCGCTGCTGGCCCCTGGCAGCCAGATCGTGAATTCGAAAATCAGCGAAGATCTGCGCGGCGGAAAGCCCTCAGCCACTTATGAAGCGGACATAATGACGAGGGCCGGGCGGGCCGTGTCGCTCGAACTGAGCGTGAGTGTTCTTTATGAATCCGCCAAGCCGGTCGGCCTGCTCGGTATGGGTCGCGATATCAGCGCCCGCAAGCGCGCGGAGAGGTTTCAGCAGGGCAGAGCGTCGATTCTCGAGGATGTCGCGCGTGACCGCTCGCTGCTGGAGGTCCTCGCTGATCTGGCCGCGCTGGTGGAGAGCGAGTTGCCCGAATCGCCCTGCTCCGTTGTGTTTTTTGAAAAGGACGGACTTCAGCGGAATACGGCGCTCCGGCTGGTGGCCGGACCTTCGCTGCCGCCTGATCTGAAGCGCGGGATCGACGCTTCTCTTGAGCGCAATACATGCCTCGAAACGACTGTCTTTCGTTCCGAGCCTGAGGACGCCCATAGCGTGGTCTCCACGGACATCCGGCAGCATCCTTCCTGGGAGGCTCATCGGGAACTGGCGCTGGCAGGTGGATGGCGCGGTTGCTGGTCGGCGCCAATTTTCTCGGGAGCGGGCGAAGCCCTCGGCAGTGTGGCTGTTCTGTGCCCGCGGTGTGAACCGCCCGATCGCGAAGAACGCAACTTTCTCGTACAGGCAGCCGAACTGGCTTCGCTCACCATCGAGCAGCGTAATTTGACCTCGCAACTGGCGTTTCAGGCCAAACACGATTCATTGACGGGCCTCCCGAATCGCCTCATGTTCGAAGAACGGCTGGGACAGGCGATCGCGGATTGTGCACGGCAGGGAGGCCAGGTCGCAGTCATCTGGCTCGATTTGGACCGCTTCAAAAATATTAACGATACCCTGGGCCACTGGGTGGGAGATCTGCTCCTGCTGGAAGTGTCGAAGCGGTTTCTGGCCAGTGTTGCCTCGCAGGGCACGCTTGCACGGCTGGGCGGTGACGAATTCGCCCTCGTGATCCCGGGGGGCGCCGGCGTACGGCAGGACGCGGCTCGCCTTGCCGAGGCTCTGCTGGCGAATCTGGAACTAACATTTCCGATATGCGGTCACCATCTGCACGTTACCGCGAGCATTGGGATTGGCATATATCCGGAGGATGGTATCGATGCCGCCTCTTTGCTCCGCAGCGCCGACCAGGCAATGTACTCGGCTAAACGCAAAGAGCAGGGCCAATTCCATTTCTACTTGCCCGAAATGGGGCGGCATGAAGCTGAAAAGGCCGACATCGAGACTCACCTTCGGGCGGCGCTCACCCATGGCGGTTTCGAGCTCCATTATCAGCCCCAATACACGCCGTCGGGCGAACTGGTCGCGCTCGAAGCGCTCCTTCGCTTCCGGCATCCCGTGCAGGGCATGATTCCTCCCGGCAGGTTCATCCCCATCGCAGAGGAATCCGGCCTGATCATACCTCTCGGCGAGTGGGTGCTGCGGAATGCCTGCATCCAGGCGGTTGAATGGGAGAGGCGCGGCTATCGGCCCGTTCGTATGGCGGTGAATGTCTCGGCGCTTCAGTTCGCGCAGGCCGATTTCGCCGAAACCACCGGACGTGTCCTGGCCGAAACGGGCATGGCCGGCGACCGCCTGGAACTGGAACTCACCGAGACAGTGGTTATGAGCAAGGTTGCCGAATCGATCCGTCAGATGCAGCAACTGCGCGCTCTGGGCGTAAGCCTCGCGATCGACGATTTCGGCACAGGCTATTCGTCTCTGAACTACCTGCACCGTCTCGAAGTCGACAGGCTGAAGATCGATCGCTCGTTTGTCAATGATCTGGCGTCCTCCGTGACTACCCTTCCGGTTGTCCAGGCGATTGTCGCGCTGGCGGGCAGTCTGAAACAGGAGGTCGTGGCCGAAGGGGTCGAAACAGAGACCCAGTTGCAGATGTTGCGTGCGGCCGGGTGTCATATATTACAGGGATACCTCCTGTCCCGTCCCGTCCCGGCGCAGGAGGTCGAGAAACTTTTGACGGCAGTCGTTTCGGCCGGGGTAGACGACGCTGAAGTTCAATGCAATGAACAGGTTGCCTCTCAGTTACATGCGCTGATACGCGTGCTGGAACCGGTCGGGGCGGTTATGCCCGCAGGGTTCTGATTGCGAACGGGGTTGACCCGCGCAATAATGAAATCATTCCAAAGAGGTTTCGGGCGTACTTCGGCCCGGTGTATACAAAAGGAGACATTCGTTGAAGCGGGCCGGTTCGGATGACACACTTCGATGTTCCTTTTGTCACAAAAGCCAGGACGTTGTCGGCAAACTGATTTCGTCTCCCAGCGATTACCCCCGCGCGTACATTTGCGACGAGTGCATTCAGGTTTGTAATTCGATCCTCGAAGACGACAAACCGGAACCCACTACGGCGGGTCCGCACAAAATTCCCAAACCGCTGGAAATAAAAGATTTTCTTGACCAGTATGTGATTGGCCAGGAAGCCACCAAACGGAAGCTCGCAGTTGCGGTTTATAACCACTCCAAGCGCGTCCACATGAACCGGATGCGGAACTCGGAAATTGAGCTCGCCAAGTCGAACATCCTGCTGATCGGTCCCACCGGCACGGGCAAGACATTGATGGCCCAGACGCTGGCCCGCATACTCGATGTCCCGTTCGCCATCGTGGACGCCACCACTCTGACCGAGGCCGGCTATGTCGGCGAGGACGTCGAAAATATCATTCTCAAGCTTCTCCAGGCGGCTGACGGCGACGTCCAGCGCGCGCAGCAGGGAATCATTTATATCGACGAAATCGACAAGATCTGCCGCAAGGACGAGAATCCGTCGATCACGCGCGATGTTTCCGGTGAAGGCGTCCAGCAGGCGCTGCTTAAGATTCTCGAAGGCACTGTGGCGAACGTTCCGCCGCAGGGTGGCCGCAAGCACCCTCACCAGGAATTTACGCCGATCGACACCACCAATATTCTGTTCATCTGCGGTGGCGCCTTTATTGGTCTTGAGAAAATCATCGGCCGGCGCATTGGCAAGAAATCCATCGGCTTCCTTTCTGAAGAGGGGCCGAAAGCCGAGCAGAGCAAGACCATCGGAATCAGCGACCGGCGCGATATCGATTTGCTGCGGCAACTCCAGCCACAGGATCTGATTCGCTACGGATTCATTCCCGAGTTCATCGGACGTCTTCCCGTTATGGCGACGCTGGAAGATCTCGACAAGTCGGCTCTGATTCAAATTCTCAGCAAACCGAAGAACGCCATCATCAAGCAATACCAGCGCCTCTTTGAATACGAGAATGTGCGGCTGCGGTTCACCGAAGATGCGCTCGACGCCATTGCCGTTCTCGCGCTCGAACGCAAAGTGGGCGCGCGCGGATTGCGCATGATTCTGGAAGACCTGATGCTCGACCTGATGTACTTCCTGCCTTCGTATAAGAAGGTGAAGGAATTCCAGGTCACCCGCGAAATGGTCCTGACCCAGAAGATCAGTCTGACGCTGCTCGAAAAAGCGGGCTAGAGGCGGAGATGCGGCGATCAGCCGCGTTTGACCCATCTGTACAATTAAGTTTCAGGCCTCATAAATGCTCACATCCAAAGAAAAGTCCGATACCAGAGAAAAGTCCGATACCAGACGTCTTCCGATGATGCCGATCCGCGACGTTGTCATCTTTCCGTACATGATGACGCCGTTTGTGGTCGGCCGCGAATCGAGCGTCCGCGCTCTCGAAGACGCAATGGCAGGCGACAAGAAGATTTTCCTCGCCACGCAGCACGACGCATCCACCGACGACCCCAACCCGAACGAAATCTTCAGCGTCGGTTGCGTTGTCAGCATCGTGCAGAGCCTGAAACAGCAGGACGGCAACATCAAGGTTCTTGTCGAAGGGGTAGAGCGCGCCAAAGTTGTCTCGGTCACCGACGATGAAGGATTTTTCCGCGCCGTCGTTCGCACTTTTAACTTCAAAGTCGAAACAGGCCCGCAGCTGGATGCTCTCACCGGGCGCGTCACTTCGCTGTTCGAACAGTACGTCAAACTCAGCCAGAATCTGAATTACGAAACGATGGTCGCCGCGATTCGCGTGGACGATGCGGGCAAACTCGCCGACACGGTCGGCGCCAACCTCCAGCTCACCATTGAAGAGAAGCAGGAACTCCTCGAAATTTTCGACCCGATCGACCGCCTGACGCGCGTCGCTGAAATGCTCGATATCGAAATCGAGAAGCTCAACGTCGACCGCACCATCCAGGGCCGCGTGAAGCGCCAGATGGAAAAGGCGCAGAAAGAGTATTACCTCAACGAGAAGATTAAGGCCATCCAGAAGGAACTGGGCCGCGGGGAGAAAAGCGAAATTGACGAGCTGAAAAAGCGCATCGAAATGTCCGGCATGTCGAAGGACGGCCTCGAAAAAGCGCTTGCGGAATTAAAGCGCCTGGAAAATATGCCGCCGATGTCGGCTGAGTCGACGGTTTCGCGCAACTACCTCGACTGGCTTCTCGCAGTGCCGTGGAAGAAAAAGTCAAAAGAAATCCGCGAGCTGAAGTTTGCCGAAGAAGTTCTCGAATCCGATCACTACGGCCTCGAGAAAATCAAGGAGCGCATCCTCGAATTCCTCGCCGTGCGCCGCATGGTGAAGAACCCCAGAGGCTCCATTCTGTTGTTCGTCGGACCTCCCGGAGTGGGCAAGACATCGCTCGGCATGTCGATCGCCAAGGCCACCGGCCGCAAATTCGTTCGTATGTCCCTCGGCGGCGTGCGCGACGAAGCCGAAATTCGCGGCCATCGCCGCACCTACATCGGCGCCTTGCCCGGTCAGATTATCCAGATGATGAAGAAAGCCGGTACGCGCAATCCGGTTTTCATGCTGGACGAGATCGACAAAATGTCCACGGATTTCCGCGGCGACCCGTCTTCGGCGCTGCTTGAGGTTCTCGATCCCGAACAGAACTACATGTTCGTCGATCACTATCTCGACGTCGAATACGACCTTTCACAGGTTTTCTTTATAGCCACCGCGAACGTGCTGCACACCATTCCGCCGGCCCTGCAGGACCGCATGGAAGTGATCCGGCTGTCCGGTTATACGGAGCTCGAGAAGCTGGAAATCGCCAAGCGCTTTCTGGTTCGCAAGCAGGTGGACGCAGCCGGCCTCACCGACGAACAGATCGATTTCCGCGATGACGGCCTTTCCAGCATGATTCAGTACTACACGCGGGAATCCGGCGTGCGCAATCTGGAGCGCGAAATCGGTAATGTCTCGCGCAAGATTGTGCGCAAGATCGTGGGCGCAGGTAAGGACGGCAAGAAAGAAAAGGTCGTCATCAACGCGGAAAAGGTGACGGAACTGCTCGGCACCGCGAAGTTCCGCGACACCACAACCGACAGGGTCAGTGAAATCGGCGCCACAACGGGACTTGCATGGACCGAAGTGGGCGGCCAGATTCTGACCACGGAATGCATCCTGATGGAAGGCAAAGGCAAGCTGACCGTCACCGGCAAACTGGGCGACGTGATGCAGGAATCGGCGCAGGCCGCCTTCAGCTATGTGCGTTCGCGCGCGCTGACGCTGGGGCTTACCCGCGATTTTTATCGCAACCTCGATGTTCATCTGCACATTCCGGAAGGCGCGATTCCGAAGGATGGCCCGTCGGCCGGCATTACGCTGGCCACCACGATCTGCAGCGCACTAACCAAAATTCCGGTGCGCGGCGATGTCGCGATGACCGGCGAGATCACGCTGCGCGGCAAAGTGCTGGCGATCGGCGGACTGAAGGAAAAGCTTCTGGCCGCGCACCGGCACGGCATTAACGAAGTGATTATCCCGAAGGACAATCAGAAGGACCTTCAGGATATCCCCGAATACATCCGCAATCTGATGAAGCTGCATTTCGTCGATCACATGGACGAAGTGCTGCGCATCGCGCTGGAACGCGAACTGGTAGCGCTCCCGTTAACGCCCTCAGGTGTCGATTTAGGCGTACAACCCGAAGCCCACCAGGCCCACTAGCTGCCGATACAGCCTTGTGGCACAGGCGTTTCCGCCTGTGACGGCCTGTGCTTTCTAAGGTTGAACCAGCACCACGAAACTCAGTGAATCACCGCGGAACTGCCCGGTAATTTCCCAGCAACCGGCCGCCGGGATATCAACTGCCCTGAGCATGGCCCTGGTGCCATCGCGGAACATGGCGCTGGTACCCCCTTGCCTGCGGAAGGGCGGGGAATCGCCATCGAGTCGTCGGCCTGTGATCACTAAATCAGACACCGGCTCGGTTCGCGGATCCCACCCCTTCCGCCAGTACCAGACTTTCTGCCTGACCACATGCCAGACTCCGCTGTTCAGAAGCAGTGTCCAAAGCGAATCGCTGCCGTAAGCGAATTCGATGCCTGCCCGGGCGTCATTAGAAGGCTCAGAAGGAACAAAAGCCGGATCAGGCGGACGGGTAACCGGGCAATCCGCGGCCGCGAGTGTGGAAGCCAGGGCAACAGCAACAACGACAAAACGACTTAACATAGCGCCTCTAAGGCTGGACCAGCACCACGAAACTCAGCGAATTACCCCGGTACTGCCCGGTAATCTCCCAGCATCCCGTTGAAGGAAGGTCAACCCCGGCAAGCATCGCGCAAGTTCCGTCAAAGCAGCCGTGGGTGGCTCTCTTGCTTCTAAAGGGCGGGGAATTGCCGTCGAGCCGTCTGCCGGTGACGACCAGTGAAGGCACCGGCTCAATTCGCCGGTCAAACGCGTTACTCCACATCCAAACCTTCTCACCGAGCACGCGCCAGACCCCGCTGGTCTGAAGCAATGTCCAAAGTACATCGCTGCCGTAAAGGAAGTCGAAGCCTGGCCGGGCTTGACTGGAAGGCGCAGAAGGAACAAAAGCCGGATCAGGCGGACGGGTAACCGGGCAATCCGCGGCGAGCAGCGTGGATGCCAGTGCAATGGCTACAACGATAGGACGACTGAACATGGCGCCTGTATAGACGCACAATAGCGCAATTTTCTTCTATTTACTTTCGCACTTCCCGCCCGGGCACCGGTTGTTCTCATTGCACTCATACTCATAGATCCCGGACGATTCCCACTCGGGTTTCGCGATGATCTCAAATTCCTGCGACCACGCGCGCGTGAAAATCTTCGGATCGTCGATGGTCAGCTCATAGAACAACTTGTCTTTACTCTTCCAGCGAATCTTCTCCACCGTCCGCAAAGCATCGCTGTGCATCCGGTACTCTTTCGGATTCGTGTAGTAAAAATCGTCCAGCGACCAGCGCCTGAAATTCGTCGTTTCGATCACCAGCGTGTCGCCTTCCCAGTGGCCCACCGGATCTCCGTAGAACATCGGCTCCAGACCCTTGCGGTGCGGGCGCCCGTCCAGCGGAATCACCCGCGTCATGCGCTGAAATTCGTGCACCATGACCAGATAAGTCTTCGACTGGAAAAACTGCATGGCGTTGCCGGAAAGGATGCCGCCCGGAAAACCGGCAGGCATGCAAAAGTCCCGCGGCTCGTCATGGCGCGGATCGCCCGTGCGCGGTTCCAGAAACGCTTCCCCGCCTGGTTTAAGCGGCGCAAAATTCTTGCGGTCGAAAGTGGTCGCGTTGGAATGTCCCCGCTCGGCGCCCGGCAGATAAGTGGGCCACTGATACATGCCCGAAAAATCGGGTTTGCCGTCTCCGGTCCGCGGAACCGCCGGACTCTGCCCATAAGCCAGCGCGACAAAAACCAGAAGCAAAGGGAGGCGTCTCATATCTTCCCTACTTCGCGTCGGGAACGCGGTCCTGGCCGCCGGCCGTCAGCACGCTCGACCCGTCGGGGAAAGTGACGCGCCCGCCGGACGCATTGTTTGTACCATCCTTCGAGCGATACCCTTCCACCACGATCGTGCTGCCGATCTTGAGCTGATCCTTGGTGATGCCGCGCCGCATCAACTGCCCCGGCGCGCCCCCCGCGAATCCCCAGGTCGTCGTGCTCCCGTCATTGTTCTTCACCGCAAGGTAAAACCAGATATGCGGATTTGCCCATTCGACTTTGACCAATGTGCCAGACATCTTGACGGGCAGCCGATCGTCGAACTCAGCCGAGAAAGAATGGTGAGCGAAAAGAGGAGCGGCAAGCAAAACAAAAAACGCGAAGGACGACCTCAGAGGAAGAGACATTTCGAATATATTCTAACCCCGATCCGGCAAAGTGGGCGGACACCCCCGGGTCCGCAGCCGACCCCCCGGTCGGCTCGTCTGAGACGACCAATTGTCCAAATAAATACCAAACGGCCAGCCAAGTGCCTAACTAACAACCGAAGAGGCACAAAGTGCAAATCAAACGCGTTTTACCAGCTTTATTTACCGGACTACTGATCTTAACGGCTCCTGCAGTATCATCCGCCGGCATATCTCTTTCCATCACCGTAGCGCCCCCGGTGCTGCGAGTCTATGAACAGCCCCTCTGTCCCGTGGACGGATATCTCTGGCAGCCTGCATATTGGGCTTACGGCAGCGGTGGTTACTACTGGGTACCTGGAATCTGGGTCGCGCCCCCGTCCGCAGGCATGCTCTGGACCCCGCCTTATTGGGGATTTGAAGGTGGATTCTACGGTTTTCACGGTGGATATTGGGGTCAGCAGGTCGGCTTTTACGGCGGCATCAACTACGGCTTCGGCTACGGCGGAAGCGGGTACAACGGAGGCGCATGGCAGGGTGGGCACTTCGCCTACAACACAGCCGTCACGCGCGTGAACACATCGGTTATTCACAACACCTATAACCGGTCCGTCACCGTCAACAACAACCACACGAGCTTCAACGGGCAAGGCGGAATCTCCGCCAGACCGACCGCGCAGGAAACCGCCGCGGGACGCGGACACGAACAGCCTGCAAATAACAGCCACGCGCAAACGGCAGCCGCACGTCCGGCAGCCGCAAGCCGCCCCGTAGCCCAGGAACATCAGGCGACCACGCAGCAGCGTGCCGCCAACACTCCTGCGGCGCGTCCGTCTCCGATGCCCGCCCAAAAATCCGCTGCGCAGGAACGTCCGGCGGCAGCACCTCGCCAGACAGCTCAGGCACGGCCCGCCGCGCAGCAGGAACGTCCGGCCGCAGCACCTCGTCAAAGCGAAGCACCACGCCAGACAGCTCAGGCCCGCCCCGCCGCCGCGGCTCGCCCGGCTCCGCAGGCGCACGAAGCCGAACACGAGAAAAAATAATCGCGGCGATTGCATTAAAGGGCAGCCTCTTGGGGGGCTGCCCTTTTTATTTCGGCGGCCACCGGGATTTTGTGGCGTACGCTCTCACAGCGTCGAGACTCCTCTCGACGCCTGTTCGCGGGTATAAGCCGCAGATAATGAAACATGCAAACCGCCAGATGCGTCCTGCTAGCAGCCCTTGCTGTACTCGGAACCGGTTGTTCACCAACGCCGCCCTCACAATCCACCATGGATAGCGATCTGCAAGAGATCACCATCCCCCAATTGCAGGCCCTCTATCGCAGCCACAAATACACAGTGACCGAAGTAGTCAACTGGCACCTGGCCCGCATAAAAAAATACAACGGAATCTACCGCGCAGTACAAAACACAGACGAATCGAACGCACTCGCCGCAGCCGCCCGCGAAGACGCCGAGGCCAAAGCCGCCGGAAACAGTTTCGCCCCCGGCCCCCTGTGGGGAATCCCGATCGTCACCAAAGCCAACACCAGCATCAAAGGACTCATCACCACCGACGGCTGGAGCGGCTACAAAATCCCCGGCCACGAGCTCACCGCCCCCAAAGACGCCACCATCATCGCCAAACTCCGCGCCGCCGGAGCCATCATCCTCGGTCAGACCAACATGCCCGACTTCGCAGCAAGCGATACCAATCGCAGCACCGCCTTCGGCCGCACCGGCAATGCCTACGACGTGCGCTTCAGTCCCGGCGGATCGTCCGGAGGAACCGTCACCGCCGTTACCTCAAACCTCGCAGTTCTCGGCAATGGAACTGACACCGGAAACTCCATCCGTATGCCCGCCGCCACCAGTTCGGTGGTCGGCGTGTTCCCCACCCGCGGCCTGGTGAGCATCGCCGGCATCGCCCCGCTCGACTGGCTGCTCGACAACACTGGCCCCATCGCCCGCAACGTCACCGACGCAGCCATCGCGCTCGGAGTGATGGCCGGCGAGGACCCCCTCGATCCCCCTACCCTCGGTTCCGCAGCCAAAGCGCAGCCCGGCCCTTACACCCAATATCTGAAAGCGGATTCGCTCAAAGGTAAACGCTTCGGCGTGCCCGCCTTCATCCTCGACGGCGCGGGCATTCCGTTCCAGGGCATCCCCGCATCGGACTCTCCCGCGGAAGTCAAACGAGAAACGGAAGCCTCACGCCTGCCGCTCCGGCCCGAAACGCGCGAGGCCTTCATGAAGGCGCTGCACGGACTCCGCGCCGCCGGCGCCACCGTCGTCCTCGACGACTCCATCCTGCCCGACAGTTTTGCCGCAGTCGTATCCCGCGTTGGCACTGTCCCCTATATCCGCGAAGGAACCGACAAGTTCCTTGCCGAGTTCGGTCCCGCGCAATACCACTCGGCCGACGAATATAAAAAAGCGGTGGGTTCGCCCCTGCCCGCCACAATCATCGGCGGCGGAAAGCCGCCCGTAATCCAGGCCGGTTTCGAAAACGATCCGCAAGCGGCGGCCAACGTCCTTGTCCCGCGCCAAAAAGCGCTTGACCTCTACGCCGAAACGCTGGACCGCCTGCATCTGGACGGCTACGTCTACCCCGCCACGCAAATGCCTCCGCCCGACGAAACCATGCCGCAGGACGGCAAACTCAGCGAAGGTCCGCACAGTGCAACCGGCTGGGTGAACATGATCGGCGTCCCCGCAGTGGTGGTGCCGGGCGGATTCTATCCCGGCGGTCTCCCGTTCGGACTGGAACTGTCCACCCGCCCGTGGAAAGACGGTGACCTGCTGGGTTGGGCCTATGCATATGAACAGGCCACA